>ERZ808262.52-NODE-52-length-103487-cov-8.916670_pt1 | contig 103487 bp, 89 predicted proteins | sample MGYA00520895_ERZ808262 | MGnify/ENA primary metagenome ERZ808262 (study PRJEB31516, sample SAMN03275588) | gut metagenome | biome: mammalia-associated habitat; material: feces | host: Papio cynocephalus | place: Kenya | collected 2012-08-02 ...
ACTTCTAAGTCACATCGACTTCAAAGGTGTTTTTCAGGTTTAAAAATTAATCCTTTATGACCTACCACCTATATTTTGTCCGAAAAAACCGCCCTTTCTCGGACAAAAACTTCAATTTGCTTATTTTGTCCGAAAAAAAGCCCGTTTCAAGGACAAAAAAGTAAGTAATAATAACTGCGAAATCATCATGACAAATCTGAAGCAGTTTTTATATTTCTTAAAAATATTTATTATATTGCACTCCCATAAATCATAAATCAGTAGTGTATGAAAAAAATTCTATTTGCGAGCGCAATATTATGCCTCGCCCTCGCTTCATGCGACAAAGACCCAGCTAAACCATCTGGATTCGAAACACCTAAAGATGCTGTCAATCTTTCAGAAAACGGCACAGCTAACAGTTACATAGTTAAGCCTGGCAGCACCGTAGCTCTAAATGCCAAATTCAAAGGTAATTCCACCACGGAACTTACTGGAGAAGTAGCAGGAGTAAAATTAGTATGGCAGTCCGAAAAAGACCTTGTCAAAAGTCTAAACTTCGCATCAAAAACTTTCGAGATCGTAGCCGAAACTAACGAAATAAGCGGAAACGCACTCATAGCAGCAGTAGATAGCGAAGATAATATTCTATGGAGCTGGCACTTATGGATAACAGATTACGACCCGGCCACTTCGCTTTACACAACAGAGGCAAACGCCTCCGGCACTACTTGGTCTTTTATGGACAGAAATCTCGGCACCACTTCCACGGAAAAAGGGACCTTCGGAAAAAATGCCGGACTAATTTACCAATGGGGACGTAAAGACCCATTCCCTTCTGCAGTAACCTACACCGAGCAGAATGAAGATTATACGTACATCGTAGATGGTGAACCTACCATTTATGATCTCGAGGGCAATGAACTTCCTAAAATCGGGAGCAAAGCTGAATATGAAGGTAGCATCGCAAAAGGCATAGCACACCCTGACGTATTCTATAAAGTAGGCTCTCGCGATACCGGCGAAAAAGATGAATACGACAATCCTATCTATGAAAACGTACCACGCACATCTGACTGGTCAGACACCTCCGATGACGACGCTTGGGGAGGCGTATCGATGAAGAAAACCATTTATGATCCTTGCCCAGTGGGATACAAAGTTCCCGTATGCGATGCCGATGGCAACACTCCTTATGCTTGGCTTAAATTTGCCAATATGACTTGGGACACAGAAAACAAAGGCGCTACCCAGGACGGGCAATGGTTCCCTACTATCGGAACACGCGTATATGCTTCAGGTGGTCTTAATTATGCCGAAGCCACTGCATACTCTGGTATGTGGATAGGAACCGCCGGAAAAGCATCTTCAAATCTTGAAGAATACCCTACCCTTTATGGCCAATATATGTTCATAGGAAACGGAAAGAGAACTTTCAAGGTTAATAAGGATTGCCGTGCTCAAGGAATGAGCCTTCGCTGCGTAGCGGAATAATACTTAAAACATAATTCTAATAAAACTGGCTGATATAACTCGGCCAGTTTTATTTATATCGTCATCGTTTATCATTAAATTTCTTAGTTTATAATAGCGCTGATATAAGCACACAAACAATTTTTTCGTAAATTTACGAGAATGATAAAACTAAGCACAATAGTCAGCCCTCAAGGTCTTAAAGACAAAATAGGATTAGATGATCATATCACCCTATTAGGAAGTTGTTTTGTGGATAATATCGCTAGTCATCTATGTGAGGCAGGATTTGCCATACAGTCTAACCCACTTGGTACACTTTATAACCCTGCATCTATAGCGAGCACTATAGACCTTCTAGACTCAACCAGCATTTTTGAAGAAAAAGATTGCGTCCAGATGGGAGCCGGAAGCCCCAAAATATGTTCATTTAACCACCATACTTCTTTTGCAAGAGATACTACGGAAGAGTTCTTGTCCTATGCCAACAACACGCTGCTTTCGGCCCGAGAGGATTGGCATAGAAGTAATTTCGCGATAATCACTCTCGGCACTGCCTTCGTGTGGACTCACAATGGCAAGATCGTAAGCAACTGTCTAAAAAGACCTTCTAACGAATTCAAGCACAGACTTTTATCCATAGACGAAATAAAAACCTTTATAAAAAAAATCACAAACGCTCACCCCGAAAAACGATTCATCTTCACGATAAGCCCTATAAGGCACCTAGGAGAAGGGGCAAGATCTAACACTATATGTAAAAGCCTTTTACATATAGCTTTAAACGAATGTGAAGTAGAATACTTCCCTGCATACGAAATCCTGCTCGACGAACTGCGCGACTATAGATTTTATGCCGAAGACCTGGTTCATCCAAGTAAAATCGCCGTTGATATAATCTGGGAAAAATTCCTAAACTACGCCGTAAAGCCTGAGGACCTCCCACTTATAGCGCAAAACGAAAAAAACGCAAAATCAGCAAAACATGTCAGAAGAATTTAACTTGGTTAGAGATCTGGCGGTAATTCTCATCTCCGCCGGCATATTCACCATAATTTCGAGAGCGCTTAAACAACCGCTTATATTAGGATATATAGTAGCCGGTTTTTTGATTGGCCCGAGTATCGGTTTCTTCCCGGGCATTTCAAGCATGGAAAGCGTCCACCAATGGTCCGAAATCGGTATCATATTTATGATGTTCGGACTTGGCCTAGAATTTAGTTTCAAAAAGCTGATTAAAAGTGGAAGCACTGCCATTATAGCATCCGCTTGCAAGTTAGTAGGCATGTTCACCATCGGATATGTCACAGGACGAGCCCTTGGATGGTCCAATATGGAAAGTATCTTTTTAGGAGGTATGCTTCCTATGTCATCCACTATGGTCGTGGCCAAGTCCTACGAAGATATGGGGCTTAAAAACAAGCCATTCGCCGGGATAGTATTCGGCACTTTGATAATAGAGGACATAATAGGAATTATACTGATGGTGCTGTTCTCGACCATAGCTATGTCATCAAAATTCAGTGGCGGAGAACTGTTCGGGGCACTGGCCAAATTGGCCTTTTTCCTCGTTTTGTGGTTTATAGTGGGAATATACATCATCCCTACCCTACTAAAAAAGGCCAAGCGCTACCTCAACGATGAGATACTGCTGATCGTCAGCATAGGACTATGTTTCGGAATGGTGGCATTGGCCGAGAATATGGGATTTTCCTCTGCCCTAGGTGCATTTATAATGGGATCGATACTAGCCGAAACCATAGAAAGCGAGCATATCGAAAAACTCGTCTGCCCTATAAAAGACCTGTTCGGAGCTATATTCTTCGTGTCCGTAGGTATGATGGTTTCTCCACAAATTATAGCTCAAAACTGGGTTGTCATTCTGCTTTTAGTGGTGATATTGCTTGTGTTCGACACCATATTCGTGGGAGGTGGAGTGCTGTTGGCTGGAAGAGGACTAAACAATGCCATCCATACAGGGTTCAGCCTTGCCCAGATGGGTGAATTCGGCTTTATAATAGCTAGCGTGGGTGTAGGTCTTGGGGTGGTCAGCAATTATATATACCCTGTGATTATAGCAGTTTTCGTTATAAGTAACCTTATAGCTCCTTTCGTAATAAAGGCATCCGAGCCTACATATCGATTGCTGATAAAAAAACTGCCTGACAGAATACTCTCAAAGGTACTTAACGACCAGAGTCAAAACATATCGAGCAATGCAGAGCAAAGCGAATGGAAGATACTCCTCAAGCATTATATCTTACGCATATTAATCTATGGAGTTATACTTATAGCTATTAATCTTCTTTCAAAAGAACTACTGGACCCATTTATCGAAAAAACATTTCCAAACTTAAGCAATACACTTTCTTCATTACTAATCACTATAATAACGCTTGTGGCTATGGCCCCGTTCCTTTATGGTATGGGCATAAGTTCAGGCAGTATCAATTCTTCTGCCTTGAAACTCATTAAGGCCAAAGCTTCTAACCAGTGGCCAATTTTCGCTCTCACCCTCCTGCGCACCTTTATCGTTGTGGGTATAGTCATTTCGGTTATTGCTGCACATTTCGAATTGGCCGGGTGGACAGCTATACTTATAATAATCGGAGGAGTAATTCTGGTGCTTTTAGGAAGGAACTACTTAAAGGCGACTATCTCCATAGAAAAGACCTTCTTTAATAACCTCAACGAAAAGGAAAATCTAAATAAAAAGAAAAGCACCATACAGGCTTCCGTACAGAAAAAGCTTATGGGCTATGACGTACACCTCGAGCAGTTCGAAGTGCCGGCAGACTCCTCTCTTGTAGGCAACAAATTAAAAGATATACCTATACGCTCTCAAAGCGGGGCAAATATCATCGAAATACATCGCGGGAATAAAAGCATTATAATTCCTCGCTCAGATGAAGTTATCTACCCATACGATAAATTACTCGCTGTGGGAAGTAGCGAGCAGATAAATGCATTAAAAGAAATGTTTAGTGATGAGCCTACAGAAAGCCACCCAAATGACGAATTTAAAGTCAGTTGCATAACTATTGAAGAGGACTCGCAGTTGCTGGGAAAAACACTTCGCAACGCTGCACTTCGAGACTATAAATGTATGGTAATAAGCGTGCTTCGAGGCGATGACTTTATCACCAATCCTAAACCCGATTTCCGTTTCGAGATGGGGGATAAAGTATGGTTGGCAGGAGAAAAAAGTGCCTGTGAATGGATTCGCTAACAGCCTTTCATAAAATCGTCTATATACTCGAAACGGATTCCCACCTTTTCGCTTCCTCCGTCACGTTCCGGGCGATCTCCTATCATAAGGCATTCGCCTGGCTTACAATTTAGTATCTGAAGTGTAGTCCTAAACACCCCTGGAGCCGGCTTATATCCTCCTAAAGATGGGGCATCTAAAAGAGCATCGAAAATAGATGGGTCAAGGCCCAATGCCTTCAACTTTTCCTCTATACACCCATAATCTGAAAGGATAACTAGTCTGTCTCCCTGTTTTTTAAAAGCCTCAAGCTTTTCTTTCAATCCAGGTCTTAAAGGGAAGTGCCTGTGTATCTCATCTACCATAGTGGGCATATACCAGTTATTATACCAGTCACGGACCTTATCCACACTCCACCCACTATGCGAAGCCATATTCTCGAAAAGCGTCTCGTAGTTAATGGTTCCGGTATCTATCCCACTTATCGCCCTTCGGCATGAGCGCTCGCAAAAAAGCATTTTAAGCGGGCGCCCATCTCGAATAGAGCGTAAAAACATTCTGATTTTAAGTCCCTTTCTATTGTAAAGGGTGCCATCTAAATCAAAAATATAAGTCATCTTAGCTACGTATTCCCCCGAATCTACTTTCTAATATATCACTAACTTCTTTTACGCGAGCGTTAAGTTCCTCGTCTGTAGTGGCTTCGCAGATAAATCGCAAGTATGGCTCTGTATTAGAAGGACGAATATTAAACCACCACGTAGGATATTCCAGACGGAACCCGTCGAAATCCATATATTTTTCAGGCTTGCCAATTGTTTCTATAAAATGATCCCGTACTGCAACCATAGCCCCACTCTTATCCTCAAGTTTAAAGTTGATTTCTCCAGAATTCTTATACTTGGATATCTTACCTATCTGCTCACTAAAAGTGATGCCCTTCTTCTTAAGCGCAGAAACTATCCTTAGCACTATCAAAGACGAAAGCAGTCCACTATCTGAATAGAAGAAGTCCTTAAAGTAATAATGACCGGCCAACTCTCCACCCCACAAGCCATTAATTTCACGTAGTTTAGGAGCGGCATAGGCGCGACCTACCTTCCATGTATGGACATCAGCCCCATACTTTGCCAAAAACTCTGCAACAGCCTTAGAACTACGTATTTCCTGAAGCACTATCGGATTCTTAGCCCCTCTTTCATCACAGAAATAAAGAGCCATCATAGCGATAATGAGGTCCGGCGCGACGAAATCTCCCTTCTCATCGACAAACATAACCCTATCAGCATCGCCATCGTAAATGACACCAACATCGGCCTTCTCTTCTCTAACTCTCTTCTGAAGAGCCTCTACGTTTTTAGCCACAAGCGGGTTAGGGTCGTGATTAGGAAATCTGCCATCCATCTCGTCGAACAGATATACCGGGTCTTTTCCGAACACTTCCTTCGCAAAAAGATTCGACATACCATTTGATAAGTCAAAGACTATCTTAAGGTTAGAGTAATCCCCCTTAAACTTCATCATAAAGTCTATGTAGTCCTTGTGTATATCCATAGGATGAACTTCGCCACGCTTGGCAGCTACAGGAGTAGGACGATTTTCATCTATCCACTGCTTAATCTGTCCCAGGCCACTGTCAAGACCCACTGGAAGAGCCTGGCTACGTGATACTTTCATTCCATTATACTTAGCCGAATTGTGTGAGGCTGTAATCTGGACAGAAGCATCGAAGTTATAATTGGCCGTAGCGAAATAAACCATAGGGGTAGTGGAAAGGCCCAAATCGAAGACGTCAGCCCCGGCATCAGTTATGCCACCCACCAATGCGTCGTGAATCTCGGGCGAAGATACCCGGCAATCACGGCCCACCACTATCTTTTTAGTATTCAACAGTTCAGGCAAAAAATACCCAACCTTATACGCTACATCTTTATCAAAATCGACTCCGTAAATGCCACGGATGTCATATGCATGAAATGCTCCCATAATTGATTATTTGATTATTGTTTTATAATGTGTACTGACTTTCCCTTTAGAGATGTTAGTCAACTTACCACGCAACATCTTCTGCCTTATCGGCGGTATCAAATCCACGAATAGGTGTCCATCCAGATGGCTCATCTCGTGCTGTACCATACGGGCATCGAACTTGTCGAATTCCTCGACTACCTTCTCGAGATTTTCGTTATAGTATTCTACCTTAATGGATTTAGGCCTGGTTACATCGTAATATATATTAGGAACGCTTAAACAGCCCTCGTTATAGTCACACTTCTGGTCAGATTCTTCTAAAATCACCGGGTTTACCATTACCCTTTTGAAATCCTTTAGATATGGCATATCCTCTGCCATTCCAGTACCATCTACCACGAGCACGCGAGAAGCTACACCTATCTGAGGAGCGGCCAATCCGCATCCATCTGCCACTTCAAGCGTGTCCCATAAATCCTTTATTAAGGATGCCAATCCTTCCTTATCGCTCAAATCGGCCTCCGGACAATTTTTTCGCAAGATTTCGGAGCCGTATAAATAAATCGGTCTTATCATTTCACTTTATCCAAATAACTCTGCAGTATTATAGCTGCACTAATTCTATCCACTTCTTTTTTATCCCTTCGGCGCGAAGCCTTCATACCCCCATCTATCATGGCCCTATGGGCCAATACTGAGGTAAATCGTTCATCTTCAAGCGTTATCGGCACATCCGGGAAGGCCTTCTGTACTTTTTTCAAAAACTCTTCAACTCCAGATGCACTTTGAGCAGGCGAGCCGTCAAGAGCAAGAGGGTAACCCACCACAAATCGCACTATCCTCTCCCCCTTTTCCTCGTATTTTTTAAGATAATCTATTATCTTTGCAGAAGGCAGCGTATCCAAGGCGGAGGCAAATATTCGAAGCGGATCGCTGACGGCTATTCCCGTCCGCGCACTCCCGAAATCTATGCCTATTATCCTATCCATCGAACTGCCGCAAAGTTAACAAAATATGGAGAGTAAAAAAAATCAACGGAAACTATATAGACTTTCATTGGTAGAGGATTCCACTCACGAAAAAATATACTCAATTAAATTCACGCGATTAGCATTTTTCAGCATGCTGACCCTTTTCGTCTGCGTGCTGATAGGTGGTATATATAGCATTCTGGTATTCACACCTCTACACTACACTATACCAGGGTATCCCGATGCTAATTTTAGGAGTCAGGCCATCTCGAATGCCATAAAGATTGACTCGCTGGAAAGCGCTATGATCCGCTGGGAGTTATACGCGCAGAATCTTAACCGCACTCTGGATGGCGAACAAACACTATCCCTAGAGGAAGTGACACGCAATTCCCATAGAGTTCCCTATCTGAAAAGCAAGAACACTGCCTTTCTTCATAAACAAGACTCTCTGCTTCGGGCCAAGGTGGGCGAAGAAGAACAATTCGGACTATCTTCCACTACCAAGCGTAACCTACCTATAGAAGGAGTGCATTTCTTTACTCCACTTGTGGGAGTAATCTCAAATGGATTTGACGTAGCTACCCATCCTGCTGTAGATATAACCGCACCTGTTAATAGTGTAGTAAAATCAGTGCTCGATGGTACCGTCATATATTCCGGATGGAGTAACGAATATGGCTATACTATAGCCATACAGCACAGCTCAGACATAATATCGATATACAAACATAACCGCAGCCTTCTGAAAAAACAGGGCGACATCGTCAAGGCTGGTACCCCTATAGCGTATGTAGGAAATACAGGTTCCACTTCCACTGGGGATCATCTGCATTTCGAACTATGGTATAAAGGTGTCGCTGTCGATCCTACACTTTACATATCCTTCTGATGAATAAACGAAAAATTGCCATTCTCGGCTCGACCGGTTCCATAGGGACTCAAGCACTTGATGTTATAAGGCAGCACCGCGATCTCTTTGATGTCGAACTGATAAGTGCTAACCGAAATATAGATCTACTTAGCCAACAGGCCGTCGAATTCGACGCCAATAATGTCGTAATCTGCGACGAGACTTTTTACCCTACATTAAGTGATAATTTAAAAAACACAGATAGTAAAGTATTTGCCGGCATAGAAAGTCTTTGCGCACTGGTATCTGCACCCGATGTAGATATAGTATTGGGTGCTATGGTCGGGTTCAGTGGGTTAAGGCCCACACTCGCAGCCCTGGAAGCAGGAAAGATAGTCGCATTGGCCAATAAAGAAACCCTTGTGGCCGCAGGTAGTATAGTGACACGCACAATGCGAGAACATAACGCAGTTATTCTACCAGTGGATAGTGAACATTCCGCCATTTTCCAATGTCTTCTCGCCGCTCAAGGAAACACTCTAACGCGCATACATCTAACAGCCTCTGGTGGACCATTCAGAGAGTGGGACAAGGACAGGATCAGTAAAGCCACTGTAAGTGATGCCCTTAAACATCCGAATTGGAATATGGGGGCGAAAGTTACCATAGATTCCGCCACTATGATGAACAAGGGCTTCGAAATGATAGAAGCGTGCTGGCTTTTCGATGTGGAACCCTCTATGATAAACATAGTCGTACACCCAGAGTCCATTATCCACTCTATGATCGAATTCGAAGATGGTGCAGTGCTGGCTCAAATGGGTTGTCCGGACATGAGAGAGCCGATAGGATTGGCCCTTAGTTTCCCGCAGCGCCTGAGTGTAGGGAACAAAAAATTAGACTTTGCTCAGCTTGCTTCACTCCACTTCGAGGCTCCGGACGAAGAAAGGTTTCCGAATCTGGGATTGGCCCGAAGCGCATTTAGAAGGGGAGGCAACATCCCATGCGTTCTTAACGCGGCTAACGAGGTGGCAGTAAAGGCATTTATTGAGGGTAAGCTTAGTTTTTACGGCATCAGCGATCTTATAGAAGACTGCCTTAATGGTGCGACTTTTGTGGCAAATCCTTCGCTCGAAGACATTTTCCACACGCACGAGGAAACAGTCCGCATAGCCCTTAGCAAGATTTAAATTGAAATGATAGTTCTGTTTAAAATTATCCAGGTGATATTGGCCCTATCCCTATTAATTATAGTTCATGAAGCCGGCCATTTTCTCTTCGCAAAGCTCTTCCACATTAGAGTAGAAAAATTCTATCTGTTTTTCGATGTGGGTGGAAAGTCCCTTATTAAATTCACAAAAGGAGGGACCGAATTCGGAATAGGATGGTTGCCTTTCGGAGGTTATTGTAAGATAGCCGGCATGATTGACGAGTCCCTGGATGTGGAAGGAATGAAAAAACAGCCACAGCCGTGGGAGTTCCGCTCTCATCCAGCGTGGCAGAGGCTGTTAGTAATGGCCGGAGGAGTTCTATTCAACTTCATCTTTGCCATCATCACTTACAGCGTAATATGTGGTATCTGGGGAAGCGCTTATATTCCAAATAAAAACGCACAGATCTACCCTAACGAATTGGCCCGAGATATGGGCTTTCGGGCAGGTGATCACATCATAAGCATAGATGACTACACTCCCACAGATTTTTCTGGAATTCAGGCAGACCTCATAAGGAGAGAAGGGCATAAAGTGAAAGTGCTGAGAGGAACAGACACCATTAACGTCTATATGGACTTGGCCCGTACGAGTGAAGTTCTGAACTCCCCGATGATGTTCGACCTAGCACTTCCATTTATAATAGACTCCGTGTCTTCGCCATCTAATAAAACGGTTCTGCATAAGGGAGATAGAATTCTTTCGATAGATGGACAGCGAGCCGATTTCTTTCAAGACGCTCAGCCGCTTCTTAAAGCCCACGCCATGCAGACAGTAAATATGGAGGTGCTAAGAGATGCGAAAACTTTATCCGTTCCTGTTCAGATAGATAGCGCTGGAAGGATAGGAGTATATCTTAAGGCTCCGGATGTAGAGCGTAAACATTATAACGCCCTGCAGAGCGTAGCAGAAGGATTTAAACGGACCGGTAGCACTATAAGTGGTTATATTCAAGATCTTAAGTTGGTAGTTAAGCCGTCCACCGGGGCATACAAGTCAGTGGGAAGCTTTATATCCATAGGGCAAATCTTCCCTAGTGCATGGGATTGGTACCAGTTCCTATCCATTATAGCACTGCTGTCCATAATGTTGGGAGTAATGAACCTTATTCCTATTCCCGGACTGGATGGGGGACATATTTTATTTACCCTTTATGAAATGATCAGTGGGAAAAAGCCTTCGGAGAAGTTCTTGCTCGTTATGCAGATTATCGGTATGATGCTGCTGTTTATGCTTATGTTCCTCGCCTTCGGAAATGATATATCCCGACTGATTAGATAAATCTTTGTTGTCGAAATTATTGATTTTTAAATTAAGTCATAGGCTTTATGAAGAAATATTTTATTCGGTTTACCACTCTTATCTTGTGTTTACTGTCATCTTGTAAAAACAGTGGGGAAAAATTAATGCCTTCCATAAGTGGGAAAGCGGGTGAAGTACTCGTAGTTATAGAAAAAGCAGAATGGGAAGGAGTGTTAGGAGAAAGCCTAAGGAATACCTTGGAAGCCGACTACCCTTACCTTCCTCTTCGGGAGCCACTTTATACTTTGATCCACGTAACCCATGGTAATTTCACCGAGATGTTTAAGGTACATCGTAACATCATCTTTACCGAGATTAATCCTCAGATTCAAAAGCCCAGCGTTACAATAGTTAAGGATAAGTGGGCATCGCCACAGATAATAATAAACATCGCCGCTTACACACAAGAAGACGCAAAAGCACTATTCGAAAAAGATAAGAAACTTATTATTAACGCAATAGAACAGGCAGAAAGAGATCGCGTCGTGCGTAACGCCATCCGATATGAAAATCGCGAGATACGCGCCAAGCTTGAGCCTGTCTTCGGTGGAGGCATTCACGCGCCTTCGGGTTATGAATTACGTAAACTCAATCATAACTTTGCATGGATGGAATATAACACCAGAAATTATACCCAAGGCATATTCGTCTATAGTTACCCGGTGGAAGGTAATGATCTGCTCGAGGAGAATATAATACGCAAGAGAAATCAAATTCTAAAAGCCAATGTACCAGGCCCAGACGAAAACACCTATATGCAGACGGCCGAATACTGGAAGCCGACCACAGAATATGTAAAATATCGTGGGATGTCATTTGCCCAGACGCACGGCCAATGGGATGTGGCCGGAGCATTTATGGGAGGGCCCTTCGTTAGCCACGCATTTTACTCAAAAGATGGTACCGAAGTAATTGTGCTTGAGGCTTGGGTATTTGCTCCTAAGGATAATAAACGTAACCTCTTCAGACAGACTGAATCTATCCTTTATTCTTGGGAGTGGAAAAAAGAAAGTGAAAAACACGAATAATTTTGCATTATAAAAATAATTCGCTATATTTGCAGTCCTTTTTGGTCGGTTCGTATAACGGCTAGTACTCAAGATTTTCATTCTTGCAATAGGAGTTCGATTCTCCTACCGACTACGAAAAAATAAAAAAGTAATAATATGGCAAACACAGCTTCAGCAGAAAAGGCAGCTCGTCAGGGCGAGAGGCGTAGATTGCATAATAGATATTATGCAAAGACTACCAGAAACGCTATCCGCGACATTCGAAATACTACAGATAAAAGCGCTGCAGAAGCGGCTGCACCTGCAGTATTCGCTAAGATAGACAAGCTCGCAAAAATTGGCGTAATTCACAAGAATAAGGCAGCCAATCTTAAAAGCGGAATTCAAGTTTACATTAACAAACTTGGCAAATAGTTTTTAAGACTAACATCTAAAAAGAGGACTAAATTTAGTCCTCTTTTTTATTATTTATGCTAGATAAACGGTTCTTCTCTTTCTCTCGCCAGAGTTTCTCATCAAAATCCGAAGGATGCAAGTAATCCCCTTCCTTATCAATCACAAAAGACTGGTAGGTGATAGGTATTCCCTGAGAAAGGAACATTTTTTCATAAAAAGTCTGGACCTCGTATAGAGAAGGATCAAAAGAAATATCCCGCGAAGCATACAAATCGGTAGTGTAGGCTAGCTCCTTTAAGGAATTGGTCCGTACAACACTATGCGTGTATTCGCACAAAAAAGCAGAATCGGTCTTAAGATGCACTACACCACCTTTTTTAAGAAATTTTCGATATCTTTCTAAAAAAAGCGGAGAACTAAGACGAGAATTCTCGCTTTTCATCTGAGGATCAGAGAATGTAAGCCATATCTGGGACACTTCCCCAGGAGCAAAAAATGCCGTTATAAATTCTATTCTAGTTCGAAGGAATGCTACATTGGCTATTTTCTCAATGGTGGCGGTCTTTGCCCCCTTCCATAGACGTGCACCTTTTATATCCACCCCTATAAAGCACTTTTGAGGGTAGCGTCTGGCCAAATCTATCGTGTACTCTCCTTTTCCACATCCAAGTTCCAGAATTATCTCAACTTCCGGATTTCCAAACATTTTTTCGCCCCAGTGTCCCTTTATCGGATGATCCTTCAAGTCAAAAAACCCATTAGGCATTACCTCAGAGGCATTAGGCTGTATAAGACAAGAGAATGTCTCGTTTTCTGCAAATCTGCGTAACTTATCGTGTCCCATCCTTTTTCCATTCCATACCTAGCCCAGAAAGATTTTCTTTCCCTATACTAGGATAAATTCTTAGAATCCAATCTCCTTTTTCTATGAATCGCATATAGTCCCTATATGGTTGCAGGGAGCGAGAGCACTTCAGCCACACTTTCTCCATGTATATGTCATTACTTGGAGAATACCATCTTATCTCTAATTCCACACCGGAAGTTGAACCAAACTTGGGGTTAGTATAAAATCCTATATTATAATAAGATAACGTATCCACATCGGAAAACACAAATTCGTATTCCACCCTATTCCCCCTGATATACTCCGCTCCAGCATTGTTTCTCTCACATGCAGACAAGCACAAACACGTGGTTATTAAGAAATTAATTATCTTGCTGCGGTTTCTTTCCACCTCTCTTGCGATTTTTCTTATTCTTTTTAGGTGCATCAAAGCGCGAAATACTACCTTCTCCTGCAGCAGTTACAAACTCTGGAGAAGATGGCTCCTCTTCAGGAATCAAAGACTGCGGACGAATTCCCTTTCTATTCATCTTTTGGATTTCCACAACCTCCGCTGCCGGAATCGGATAAAGTGCTGCATCTGATGATTTATCGTATGAGAAATACATCATTTCAGCAAGAATGTCGGTCTTTCTTAGATAAGCCAATCCATCCTCGAATTCCAATGGTTCTACCACCTTAGGGATACGACTCTGAGCATCGAGATATACGGGCACTTCATAATTGATGCAACATTTGAGTTTTCCGCATTGGCCGGCCAATTTCTGAGGATTAAGAGATAGATCCTGACAACGAGCAGCCGAAGTGCTAATGCTTTTAAAATTAGTAACATAATTAGCACAGCAAAGAGCCCGTCCGCATACGCCTATACCGCCGATAAGTCCAGCCTCCTGACGTGCGCCGATCTGCTTCATCTCAATCCTTATTTTAAATTCTTCAGCAAATACTTTTATTAACTGGCGGAAATCGACCCTGCCATCAGCAATGTAATAGAAAATAGCCTTGGTGCCATCGCCTTGAAATTCAACATCCCCTATCTTCATTTCAAGCCCCATTGTCGCAGCTATACGTCGAGCCTCTATCATCGTCTTCTGCTCACGCGAAGTTGCTGCCATCCAGCGATCTACATCTGCCGGACGGGCTTTTCTCAAAATCTTCTTGAATTCATAAGTGGACGAGTCAATATGGCGTTTTTCCATCTGCAAAGACACCAATGGACCCTCCAGTGTGACTATACCGAGGTCATAACCAGGATTAGCTTCTACTACCACCTTGTCGCCCTGCCTTACACTCTGGCCTGACTCATTTTTATAGTACCCCTTACGCGTGTTTTTAAACCTTACCTCAAACACACCATAGTTATCTATAGGTGGAGTACCTTTCAAATAATTATAGTCTGCTAATTTACAGCAGCCTTGTCTATATGTAACTTCAGTAGTGCCGTCTTCGTAATCTACGATTTCGCAACCCCTAAAGCAATCGTATTTTTTTGATTCATTCATATATTTACATATAACCTGTCCACCAAATCGGTAAAGACAATCTTCATACTCACATTTCGAGATATCAGCATTATCGCCCGGCTAATAGAATCCAATGCAATGCGGGGGAAAGTCTTACGGCTTCGTAGAGCCCAATCCTTCAACTCCTCAAGCCTTTCACCTTCCACCTTGACTAAAGACTCCATTCCCTGTTGCAATAGGAAAATATATCGCAAATTATCCGCGACAAATTTACAAAAACTTTTCGCCTTTTCTTTTGATGACATTCCGGACAGAGTTTCGGATACCTCCAAGCAAGCGTACAAATCTTTTGCAAGAAGCCCCTGCATAAGAAGGCGTAACATCTGGAGGTCTTCTTCGCTTTCTCTGTTTATGGAAGAAACAGGAGACAATCTTATGCGCTGGCATCTGGATGCAATAGTCGTAAGAACCTGCTCCGGAGCGTGGGTAATCAAAATAAACTCTGTCAGTTTAGGTGGCTCCTCTATGAGCTTTAGAAGACGATTAGCCGCATCCTTGTTCATTTTCTCCGGAAGATAGATAATCACACTTCTATACCCCTTCTCCAAGGCGGCGAAAGAAAGTGCATCCAAAAGCCCCTTTGCTTCATCTACCTTTATCATAGCCGACTTCCCTTCTATCTCCAATGCACTGCTCAAGTCATTTTCTGTAAAGTACTGATTCTGCAGTACAAGAGCGCGCCATTTATCTAAATAATCGGCACATTTTGAACTATTGACCGGAAAAATGAAATACATGTCCGGATGGATCAATTTTCCTATTTTATTGCAGGAAGGACACGCGCCACAAGAATCTCCGTCCTTTCTATTCGCACAATATAAGTATTGCAGAAAGGCCAATGCTAACCACACAGCGCCTCCACCATCATCTTCGTGTAACATTATGGCGTGAGGTACCTTTCCAGAATCGACCATACCTCTTAACGCATCGACGATCTGCCCATTACCCTTTATCTGCGAAAACTTCATTATACCTTTCTCAATCTGTTATATTCAGCGACTCTTCTCAAATAAGCCTTCTCCCGGCTTTCCGGAAAAGAAGACAAAGCCTCTAAAGCTCTAAATATATATTCTATTAAAATCTTTTCCGAATCCATTACTCCAGAAGCGTCAATCACAAATTTACGAATTTGTTCGCAATACTGAGGATGTAAATGGATTTCAGATATCATTTTTCTAATTTCCGACTCTCTCTCAGGAGCGTTTTTTAAGGCGCACAATAATGGTAAAGTTATCTTTTGTTCTCTCAAATCCACTCCTATAGGTTTACCCAGAGAGTCATCACCGACATAATCCAGGATGTCATCCTTAATCTGAAAAGCGATTCCAAGTGATATAGCATATTCGGAAATAGCCTTTTGTTGTAACTCTGAAGCGTCACTGGCAATAGCAGCACTCACGCAAGCAGTCTCAAACAACGATGCTGTTTTACAATAGATTATCTTAAAATAATCTTTTTCGTCAGTTCCCTCCCCAAACGATTTTTGTAACTGAAGCATCTCGCCCTCTGCAAGATTGGTCATGGCCTTAGAAAAAATCTTTGCCATAGAATCTCGTTTAGCCGAAGTGATGGTTAGCTCCATAGCCCTCGCTAGCCAAAAATCTCCCACCAGTACGGCTGCACCGGCCCCGATCTTCGAGCATAATGTAGGTTCTCCTCTACGAGTCGCGCTATGATCTGCCACATCGTCGTGTAACAATGTGGCGTTGTGTAACAATTCCGTCGCTGCCGCCACCTTAATAGCCTCATCACAAGCGCCTTTAGGGTTCAGTAAACGTGCAATCAAAAGTGCCACTATAGGCCGTAGCATCTTCCCTCCATGCGAAAGGATATCCTCATTCACCTTGTTCAACAAACTCACATCCGAAAGCAAGGAATTAGAAATGTATTTGTTCAATAATTCCCAATCCCCTCCCAAATATTCTATAATCTCCTCTCGTAACATCCTTTATATTTTCGTTTCTATCAAAAACAAGCCGCGCGATTATAACGTGCGGCTTGTGTTAAATATTAATGTCTATAACTAAAAGTATAGAGTCAAAGTAGCTGCGATTCCAGAGCACTTCTGGCTGCTTATTGCTTTATACATAGCACCGGCTGTAATGCTTGAATTAGAATCTGAATCTTTGTAAACCTGTCCAAGATCCCAGTAATACTTGGCCGAAAGAGCAATTCTATTCAATACTTTTATACCAGCGCCAAGTCCTACTCCATACTCTAGACGGTTTCTATCGTCCCATCTGTTAGGGTCATCGCTAGCTGTATCCAACTTCATTCCTGCTGCAGATGCTAACTTAGATATTGCCTGTTTCGTAGCATCATCTTTAAAAGATGAAACAGTTTCTGTGGTTACCGCGTAGCCTAAAAATGGCTCTACGAAAACAAATGGTTCCACAATTCCGAAATCCATTCCCCACGCTACTCTAACTGGGACTTCAACATATCCTGTACTGGTGTTAATCGTAATGTCAGCACTCTGTCCGAATGCAGTAATATTATCATTAAGGCTTTGACCTTTAACATTATAAAGAATACCAGGCTGAACACTCAGTCCAAAGGGAAGATCAAGGTTATAAACAAGTCCAAAATGATACTTATTTGCGGTCTTAGCAACTGCGATATCATTATAAGCTTCATCAATAGAGGTTGAAGCAGAAGTAAGACCTGCCACAATACCTATTTGTGCATTTGCACTGACTGTAAGTGCTAAAGCAGCGACTGCAGTCAAAATTAATCTTTTCATAATAAATTATTGATTTTAGTGATGATTTCTTCTTTGGAAACTACGCCCACTGTTTTATCGACGGCAACACCATTCTTAAAATAAATCAATGTTGGGATACTCATTATGCGATACTGCATAGCCAAATCGCGTTCCTCGTCGATATTACATTTGGCGACCACTGCTTTCCCATCCATTTCCTCTGCCACCTCTTCAAGAATGGGCGAGAGCATGCGACATGGCCCACACCACGTCGCCCAAAAATCAACTACGACAACAGGCGAAGAATTTAACACCTGCGACATATTTTGATAATTTATTGTAACTTCCATATTATATGTGTTTTTCTATTCTCCAACTAAAAGCGCGCAATCCTAAATCCGGATATGCCAAGTCCTTTTTATGCAAAGCATCCAACACCTCGTCTGCGATAGAATCATCCACTATAGTTAACACTGCCTGATTCATAGCCGGCCAAGCGTGATCACCATAATGAGGCTCTCCATTAACACTTCCTCGCCCCATCACTTCATCCCATCTAGTAAAGCCCCTCTGCCCGAACTGCTCTAACAATTCAACGACTTCATCATTAAAGGCCTGATTGTAACTTACAAATATAGCTATCATTTTTTAATTCTCCTTATTTTAACATCAAAGACTTACGCGCCTTTCTGTTTTCTTGTCTAGTTGCAAATATACAATAAACTGTCGGAATAAGCACCAAAGTCACTATGGTAGAAATAGTTAATCCCCAGCATACCACCATACCAAGGCTTACCCACATCTCAGAGCCTTCACCTATACCAAGAGCCATAGGCACCATACCAAGCACCGTCGTTAGTGTCGTCATAAGAATAGGACGCAGACGGCTTCTTGCGGCCTCCACAGAAGCATCTACTATACTCATTCCCCTTTCTCGACACAAAATGGTGTAGTCAATAAGCACAATACCATTTTTAACCACTATACCCAATAGGATTATTACACCTATTATAGCCATAACACCCATTGCCGTGCCTGTAATGGTCAATCCCCATATTACACCCACAATAGCAAATGGAAGGGAGAACATGATAACAAATGGAGACATAAAGGACTCGAACTGCGAAGCCATAACCATATACACCATAATGATTATTAGTATAATCAAGACAAGCATATCAGAGAACATACTCTGCTGGTCCTCATAGTCTCCCGCGATATCCGTAGTGACACCATTAGGTATATCTATCTCATCTATCGCTTTCTGGGCCACAGCGACAGCATCTGAAAGAGCGGCTCCGTTGGCAACTATACCGCTTATAGAAATGTATCTTTCCCTGTCTTTTCTCTCAATCGTAGGAGGCACACTGGTCTCCTTAATCGTACCAAGCTCTTTCATCTTAATGGCCTTGCCCATAGCATTGGTGACGGTTATATTCTCCAAATCCTCTATACTGGTTCTGAATTCCGGGGCATAACGAACCCTTATATAATACTCCTCTCCATCCTCTCTATAGTACGAAGCTACAGTCCCGGACACTGCCGCGCTGAAAGCCTGACCTGCAGTTGTAGAGGTGAGTCCGTTAAGGGCCAATTTTGTCCTGTCGAAATCCATCTGGTATTCCGGAGTATATTCATCTCGAGAGAGTGTAGCCTGTGAGAAGACATCACTCGAAAGCATTTTTGATTGAAGTTCACGAGCCACAGCATCAGTCTTCTCGAAGTCGTATCCATACACATCCACCTTTATGGATGAAGCTCCTCCCATCATGCCACCGCCTTCTGTCACTATACCTTTACGAATCTGTGGATACTGTCTTAAAATACCACGAATCTGATCTGCTATTTCCGAAGTTCCCCTCTTTCTTTCACTTACAGAACCGATATTGACATTCATCGATATGATCTGGGTACCATTATCCTGCATACTGGCAAAAGCGTTGTCTGAATCTGCCTGACCAAATGAATAATTCAGGACCTTAAGTTCAGGGACAGCATCTTTTATATCTGAATAAATCGATGATGCTACCTGAGCAGTAACCTCCTGAGCCGTGCCTACAGGTAAACTAATGGAAATACTCAATCGACCATCGTCACTATGCGGGAAGTACTCAGTCTTTATTTTTGGCCCTAGCAAGAGCACAGTTAAGAAAAACACAGCTGCCGCACTGATAACCACAACACTACGATGCGAAGTCGCCCAACGAATTATCCTTCCATATCCACGAGATATCCTATCTAAGAAATTATCTACCGGTGTGAAGAATATCTTATGCAAGCGACTCTTACTTTTCCCACTCCTTAGAAATCTTGAACAAAGCATAGGTACAAGAGTAAGGGCAGCCGTAGTGGAAACTATCATAATGATACTTACTATCCAGCCAAGTTGCTTGAACATTATCCCTGTCATACCACTTATCAAGGTCAATGGCAAGAACACGCATAGCATGGTTAGAGTTGAAGCAACAACTGAAATAGCCACTTCGGAAGTAGCCAAAACCGCTGCCTCTTTAGGTTTTTCACCTCGCTCCAAGTGTGTAGAAATGTTCTCCAGTACCACTATAGCATCATCCACTACCATACCTATGGCTATTGACAACGCGGACATAGATATAATATTAAGCGTATTACCCGTCGCAAACAGGTATACCAGAGAAGCCAACAGCGCTATAGGGATAGACAATATAATGATAAATGTAGCTCGCCATCTTCCTAGGAACAAGAACACTACCAACATAACCACTATGAAAGTAATTAAGATAGTATCTTTCAGGGTCTTGATAGTATTAATGATATTCGTAGACGAATCTACTACAGTCGTTATCTTAATGTCGGAAGGAAGTGTCTTTTCTATTTTAGAAAGTTGTTTCTTGACATTATTAATAACATTTACAGTGTTAGCCCCATTCTGTTTTTGAATAATAATACGGGCACTACGCTCGCCATTAGTGTAAGACTCCTGCTCTCGCTCCTCAGGTCCATCCACTACAGTTGCCACATCCCTAAGATAGACTATTTTTCCATTTGAATTGCTGACTACTATATCCAGCATTTCAGAAGGGTTGTCAAACTCCTTCTCAACACGCAGATTATAAGTCTCAGATCCTATATCTATATTTCCAGAAGGCAAATTCTTGTTCTCTGCAGCGATAACCTGAGCTATAGAGCTAACTGTTAGATTATAGGCCTGTAATTTTTGAGGGTCGCAATAAACGGAAATTTCACGACTTGGGGCACCAGCCACAGACACTGTACCTACTCCTGAAACTCTTGCCAAAGGTGTCGCCACTTTATCATCAAGAATCTTGTCTAGACCTGCCATAGATTCTCCTGCAGATGCAGACAATATCAAAATAGGCATATCATCCGCACTGAATTTGAAAATCATCGGGATAGAAGCCCCATCCGGTAATGAAGAATTTACCATGTCCAGTTTATCTCGAACATCATTAGTAGCTTCTTCAATATCTGTCCCATATTCGAACTCCAAAGTTAGTATGGCAACATTCTCCTTAGACTGCGAAGTGAGTTCCTTAAGATTTGCCACACCATTTAGGGAATTCTCAAGCACCTTGGTAAGGTTATTTTCAATATCCTGGGCACTTGCTCCCTGATATGAAGACATAACCATAATCGTATTCGAATCGAAATCCGGAAACTGCGATATGGAAGTCTTCGTAAGAGAAAACACACCGAAGATGGCGAAGGCCACAAAAACAAGGGCCGTCGTCACCGGTTTTTTTACTGCTGAACGATATATACTCATTATTTGATAACTTCTACTTTAATTCCGCTCTTTAGCGCACTTTGACCACTCACCACTACATTCTCTCCAGCTTCTACGCCACTGAGAATAACATAGTTACTTCCTATATGACGACCCAATTCGACTATCTTAGACTCTACTGTTCCGTCCGATTTATAGATATACACCGTTCTCACACCTGACCCCTGCTGCTTCTGAACCGCGGTATCCGGAACGACTACCACATTGCTTTTTCCGAAAATGACACGAGCACTCGAGTACATGCCAGGGCGAAGTTCAAACTTAGGATTATCTATAGTAACCTCCGCCGTTATGGTGTGTGTGGTAGCATCAATAGTAGGGTAAACCCTGGAAACTTTTCCTACATAGGTTTTTCCCCCTAGCGCTTCAGGAACGAATTCCACCTCTATTCCTTTCTTTAGTAAACTATAGTTCTTTTCTGATACTGCCACCAGCGCCTTAACTGGATCTATCTGCTGAACCACAAAAAGAGGCGAAGACATAGTGTACATATCACCACAGTCATAATTCCTCGCGGTTACTACTCCATCTATAGGGCTTTTGAGAATGGTATTGGTGAGTAAATTCTCGTATGTGGTATTTGCCACCTTGTATTGCAACTCTATGGATTCGAAATCCGACTTACTTACGCCACCTTTCTCATAAAGGGCCTTAGACCTATCGTATTCGCTTTTCAGATTATTCAACTGAAGTTCAGCTTGTTCTAGTTGCGATCTATCCATTTGAGCCAAGACCTGTCCCTTCTTTACAAAATCACCTACATCTACTCTGATTTCGGTTATTCTGGCACCACTTTGAGGCGCTATATTATTAATTACATTGGCCTGAAGAGTAACCGAGTATTTTTCATCGAGTGGAACTATCTCTTTTTGTGCCTCCACTATTTTTACAGTAGGAACCTGTTCTGCTTTTCCAGCATTGGCAGCGCTCTGCGATTTCTTTCCTCCACAAGAACACATAAGCAAAGCGATAGCCGCCATTGAAACAATCTTTATATTCATCATTTTATTCTTTATCTTCAACATTATAATCTACACCAAGGGTCTGTTCAAGACTCGTCTTTGCCGTTAGATAGCTGTACACTGACTGCACGGCTGTCATTTTAGCCTGTACTAAAGCAAGCTGTGCATCATTAAGATCGGTTAACGTAGAACTTCCTATCTCGTATGACTCTTCTGTAATATCATAGGCCTTTTGCGCAGCCTCCAAAGCCTTATCTGCCGCATCAAAACTGCGCACTGCAGTCTCCATAGTATTCAAATTCTGCCTTATAGATATCTTTAGCTGTCTTTCAGTATTTTTCTTTTGGAGAGTCAACTCGTCCGCCTGTACCTGGGCAGCTTTTATATTATGATAGCGTTTTCCTCCTGCAAAGATTGGAATATTAAGACTAATAGCCACATAAGAGTATGGTGTCCATTTATATTGGCTAAACTCGAAATCATTAGCCATGGCATTATAATTATATGAGAATGAAAGCGCTAGCGAAGGTAGCGAAGCATATTTTTGCATCCTAATATTAGAAGCCAGCTGATCTGCCTGAATGGCCAATTGGCGCATAGAGGTATTCTGCTCCAGGTCTAATTCCGACTCTGTATAAAGAGCGCTCATATCCTCAACATAATCATACAATTGGCCTTCGACATCTATATCCTCATCAAGGTCAACGCCCATCACGGCTTTTAACTGCCATAACGCAAGTGCCACGGAATTGGCCGAGTCATACATGTTCGGGATGGCATTGGCCAATGTAGTAGAGGCTCGGGCCAAATCCAAATCTGAAGCTTTCTGTGCATCGTACTTTAACTTTGTTCGCTCATAATTGGCCAAGGCATTTTCGTAAACATCCTTGTAAACCGCACTGGTCTCTTTAGCCATAAGGACCGCATAAAAAGCATTCTTCACCTGACTCACCATTTCCAATCGGCTACTTCTTGCTTTTTCCACGGCCAATTCCACATCTTGGCCAGTAATTTTAAGACTCTCCCAAAGTTGCAGATTTACAAGTGGCATAGATGCAGATACACCAGCTGTAAATGTATTCCACCTTCCTACTTCCAATCCGCCGCCGCTTGATCCTGTTGATCCACCAGTCTGAGACCCTTCCGAACCTGAAGCATTCGAACCACCTCCGGTCACAGATGACATATCAAAATCCATGTACATAACCTGCTTTTCTATAGTCCTCTGGAAAGCTGCAGAACCATCGATTTGAGGAAAAAGCGATGCGTACGTGCCACGCTTGGCATATTCGCTTCTTTCAATTTCTTTATCAGCCACTTTCACAGCCACATTTTCGCTCAATGCAATTTCAAGGGCTTTGTCTAAAGATATGAAAGTCTGAATAAAGATAAACAAACAACTAACTAATCCTGTCATATTTTATTTTATATTCGCACGCGCAATGCTCAAATACTATACCAAACCTAAACTTCCATTATTTCATATATGTTAAAAAAGAGAGTGGCAGGTTTTTTCTGCCACTCTCCTTAATATTTAAATATCAATAACTATTCAGCTTTTCCGTCTGATCCGAGAACATTTACAATCTTATGTATGTAAAGTTTCTTCATCTCATCACGAGCTGGACCCAAGTACTTGCGAGGATCGAATTCGCCCGGTTTCTCGTAGAATACTTTACGAATAATTGCGGTCATGGCAAGACGACTATCAGAGTCGATGTTAATCTTACATACTGCGCTCTTAGCGGCTTCGCGAAGCTGTTCCTCTGGGATACCTACAGCATCTGGAAGTTTTCCACCATATTTATTAATCATATCTACATACTCCTGTGGAACTGAAGAAGAACCATGAAGTACGATAGGGAAACCAGGAAGTTTCTTCTCGATTTCGTGAAGAACATCGAAAGCAAGTGGAGGTGGAATCAAACGTCCAGTCTTAGGGTCGCGTGTGCACTGCTCTGGCTTGAACTTGTATGCACCATGAGAAGTTCCTATAGAAATAGCAAGAGAGTCACATCCGGTACGAGTTGAGAAATCAATAACTTCCTCTGGCTTTGTGTAATGTGATTCCTCTGCAGAAACCTCATCCTCTACACCAGCGAGCACTCCAAGTTCAGCCTCTACCGGGACGTCGAACTGATGAGCATATTCTACGACTTTCTTTGTAAGTGCGATATTATCCTCGTATGGAAGCGCAGAACCATCTATCATCACTGAAGAAAATCCTAAATCAACACAGCTCTTGCAAAGCTCGAAACTATCGCCATGGTCAAGGTGAAGAACGATTTGAGGGTTCTCCCATCCAAGCTCTTTAGCGTACTGAACTGCTCCTTCTGCCATATAGCGAAGAAGTGTCTGGTTCGCATAATTACGAGCGCCCTTGCTGACTTGAAGAATTACAGGTGATTTGGTCTCGGAAGCAGCCTGAATGATAGCCTGAAGCTGCTCCATATTATTGAAATTGAATGCAGGGATAGCATAACCCCCAACAACGGCCTTTGAAAACATCTCACGGGTGTTTACTAGACCCAGCTCTTTAAATGATACCATAATAAATATAAGTATTAAGTTATTTCAAATTTCGGCGCAAATTTAAATAAATTTACGATATATCACAACCGCGTGAGCTTTACCGCAATAATTATGCTGAAAATATGATATGCGACTTCTTGTCACATTTTTTGTTAATTTTGCATCCCGGCGAGGCTACAATGCCACGCCTTTAAAAAATATCAAAAGCAAAACACTCATTTTAAAATATTTACAAGCCAGAATGAACGAGAAAGTCATAATTTTTTCAGCCCCTTCGGGCGCAGGAAAAAGCACAATAGTGCAAAATATTCTAAAACACTACCCGGGACAATTTGAATTCTCCATTAGCGCCACATCCAGAAATCCTCGTGGAAGTGAAAAGAATGGTGTGGATTATTATTTCTTAAGCGCAGAGCAGTTTCGTGAACTAATCGACAAAAATGCTTTTGTAGAGCATGAAGAAGTCTATCACGACAAATTCTATGGAACATTGAAATCCGAAGTGGAAAGAATTTGGGCTGATGGCAAAATCATCATTTTCGATGTAGATGTAAAAGGTGGATATAATCTGAAAAAATACTTTGGAGATAAAGCTCGCTCTTTTCTTATAGTTCCACCTAGTATGGAGATTCTCGAGAAGAGACTTCGTGGGCGCGGTACTGATAGTGAGGAAGATATCCATACCAGACTAGACAAAGCCCAGAGCGAATTGGCATTCGCACATGGGAAATTTGATGTAGAAATCGTGAATAATGATCTTAACACGGCTCTTTCTCACACCTATTCTCAAATCGACAAATTCCTATGCGAATAGCTGTATATTCCGGAAGTTTTGATCCCCTACATATAGGACACTTGACCATATTGGCATATCTAAACCAGCACTTTGATAAAGTGTTACTTGTCGTTTCTCCGCGAAATCCATTTAAAGACGCATCAAAGGCAGACAATGCTTTGGAAAGGCTTGAAGCAGCACGCGACGTTATTAGAAGACACCCGGAATTGGGCAATATCGAGGTTAGTGATATAGAATTCACCTTAGATGCACCTCAATACACTTATCGTACTCTTGATGCCATTCATAAAAAATATCCTTTAGATGATATTACACTTGTAATCGGCGGTGATAATCTGGCAGTATTCAATCAGTGGCGATGCTATCAGCATATTCTACTAGACTACAGCGTGTTAGTATATCCACGTAAAAGCTATGACTGTGTAAAACTACGTGATACTTTTCTTAGGGAAAACCCAGATTATCATATCACTCTTGCGAATATGCCACTCGTAAACATCTCTTCCACGGAGATTCGCGAGGCTCTTTTAAAAAGGGAAAATATTGATAAATGGCTGGCTTAAATAATGACAGAGATGCATCACCGCTGAGTTAAGTAAATGGTGCCGCATATTTTTCGCGAAGAAACTTTTAGAAAAATTTTGCGAATAAATAAAAAATTCATACATTTGCAGTCCCATTACGGGAAACGGGGTGTGGCGCAGTTGGCTAGCGCATCTGGTTTGGGACCAGAGGGTCCTGTGTTCGAGTCACAGTACCCCGACTTAGGAGAGTGATTAAGAATTATCTTAGTCACTCTTTTTTTATGGGCATAATTTTCACTTGAATCAACCTTACATTATAGCCACTAAACGTTACGAATTGTCGCTTTATCATTAAAAGTGAAGATAATTTCCTATTTTTGCGGCCTAAACATTTTAAATTAGACAAAAATGAAAAAAATTATCTTAATCGCAGCTGCTATTGCTGCCTCAGTAAGTTCTTATGCTCAAGTATCGGTCGGTGCAGGGTATTTAAATGATGCTAGCAAATCTGTCTACACCATTAACAAGACGAGCACGGAGAATAAAACGAATTCCAATGGTTTCTACGTACAAGGAATGTACGGCCTTCCTATTGTATCATCCTTGAATTTAAATGCAGGTCTAAAATTTTCCTATCTAACTAATACGGAATCCGGAAATCTGGACGCAGCTGGGGTTCATCTTGCAGACGCGACAAAAGATACTAAAGAAATGTACCTCGCACTTCCTGTTCTTATAAGTTATGGAGTGGACATTACTAAAGATTTCAGTGCATCACTCTTTGCTGGTCCTACATTCTCTTTAGGTCTTTCTTCAAAATCAGACGTTACGACAACAGTTCTTGGTCAGTCAAAGACCACAAATTACGACAACTACGCTAAAGATGATGATGGTAATGCGTCTTCATACAAGCGTGGAAATATATTTGTAGGTGGTGGACTTAATGTGGACTTCCGCGATATGATCCGTCTTACCATAGGATATGACTTCGGTCTTTTAAACCGCACTACAGTGGACAACACCAAACTCACTCAAAATCAATTCTTTGTAGGAGTATCGTATTTATTCTAAAATTCATAAAAGATCCTCTCATGGGAACTTAACAGAAAAAGGGATTAACCAAAGATGGTCAATCCCTTTTTTGTGCCCAAAGCCGGGCTCGAACCGGCACGTTTTTAAGGAACACTGGATTTTGAGTCCAGCGCGTCTACCAATTCCGCCATTCGGGCATATTCTACTTCTTTAAATTCGTAGACGGAACGCAAAATTACAGAAAAATACTGATTTCACAAATTTTTTGAAACCTACTGTCCTAAATTTTATATGTTCTTGTGTGCAAAAGTGGCCATTTTGCACACCAATAGTTCATTTTGATATGGCCGGTGTGTGAATTAGGGACTTTTACACACCATATCCATAATAAATATACTATTTTTGTAGTTGCAAATTTTAGAGCAGACAACTACAAAGATTTGCAAAGGGAATGAAACAAGTATTTATAGTCTATGATGTAGCAGTAAGAGAATTCGCAGGAGAATTCCGTAAAAGCATTAGAGCTAAGAGTTTAGGGGAACTGGCACTAATATGTGACGAACCCCATAAAACTCTAAATGAAGTCGAACATATATGTAGAGCCTTGCTAAATGCCGGAGCAGACAAAGGGTGCACTCTGCTTGCAATAGGAGGCGGAATATGCAGCGACGTATGCGGATTGACAGCATCCCTATACAAACGGGGCATTAATCTGGAACTGGTTCCCACCACGCTGCTCAGTATGGCTGATGCTTCGATAGGAGGCAAAAATGGAGTAAACCTCGATGGAGTCAAAAACATTATAGGAACATTTAAACTTCCACGAAAAATATACATAAGAAAAGAAGCCCTACGCACCCTTCCTCGAAAAGAAATCCTTTCAGCAAGCGCCGAAATTCTTAAGACATTCCTGCTTTTCGACGAAAAGAATTATTACAAGGCTGTAGCACTATTTTCAGAATTGGCCCAAAAAGAAGAAACCAATCTAAGCGAAGCACAATTGGACGAGCTCGTGGAGTTGGCCGAAAAAGCAGCTCATTATAAGCACAAGATTACCAAAAGGGATCCATTTGATCGGGCCAAGCGACACATTCTCAACTTCGGACACACCTTCGGACATGCGATAGAATGGAAGAGCAAAGAAACCATTGCGCACGGCGAGGCGGTTGCGATGGGCATCATAAAAGCACTAAGGCTGGGGGAAGCTAAAAATTGGACCGAAAAAGGATTGGCAGATAGAGTGCAAGACGATTTTAAAAGATGCGGACTCCCTACAGAATGCCCCTATGATGATGCCAGTCTTAGCGAGGCCATGAAAAACGATAAAAAAACAGAAAATGGACAAGTAGATTTCGTATTTTTGAAGAAAATAGGAAAAGCTGTCAGAAAAAGGATAGAGATATGATTTGCACCAGCATTAGAAATAAGACACTCGAGGAAATCTTAAGCATAGTGGACGATCCATACGTGGAAATGGCCGAAATTAGAGCGGACCTTTGCAATCTTAGCCAAGAAGAGGTCGTCGAGTTAATTGAAACCTGTGAGAAACCTTTGATTATATGTAGCCATATAGACATATCCGACAATGCAGAAGAGAAGAAATCAAAATGGAGTCAAACAGCCTCTCTCCTCGAAAAAGCCATCGAGGCCGGAGTAGCCTTTATAGACCTTGACATTAACGCCCCTGCCCACATAAGTCAAAAAATACAAAAACTCTGCAAACATTCCGGAACTAGACTAATTCGTTCATATCACGACTTCGAGGGCACTCCGGATACGGATCTTATCAGACAAATCATACTCCGTTGTTTTCGCTATGGCGCTGACATAGCCAAGATAGCCTGCACCGCTTCTTCAATTGAAGATGTAACACGACTGCAAAGCTTCTACGACACACTTATAAGCGATAATCTAAGTATCAAAGCCAATAACTTGATACTAATTTCTATGGGAGTACTTGGGGAAAAAGCCAGGCTGGATTGTCTATCCAAAGGGGCGCCCTTTACGTACGCTTACTACGATCTTCCTACTGCAGATGGCCAATTATCACTTGAACAGATGCACAAGGCGGTATACGGAGAATGGCTAGGGGTGCATAAAAGTGATTTCCACGCCCCCTGCTCTAAAAGTTTTGCTCAAAGAGCCATACTTGCAGCCGCACTCGCAGAAGGCACATCACACCTAAGCGGTTTTTCCCCTTGCGAAGATAGCCTCAGTGCCATAGAAGTAGCACGCTCTCTTGGAGCAAAAATCACAAGACACTCAGGTCATGTAAAAATAGAAGGAATAGGCGTAAAAGCTCCAGAAAGTCTAAACATCAAAGAATTAAATGTCGGGCAAAGCGGACTACTTGCAAGATTGTGCATACCACTTTCTGCTGCTCTGAGCCAATGCGATACTATTATTACAGGACGAGGGACACTTCTCAATAGATCTCTTACTGGGGCTAATGACATAATGGCCGCATTCGGAATACTACTTAAAAACGAAGACGACCATAAAGGAACACAAGTGTATATTCCACTTAAAGTAAAAGGCAAATTCTACCCCGGGCGTGCGGAGATTTCCGGAAATGCCGGCTCCCAGCTTATCTCAGGACTTCTGATGACGCTCCCTTTATTTTCGGCCAATTCGCAACTTTTCGTAAGTGAACCTAAAAGCATTCCTTACATGTTCATCACGCAAGACATCGCGGCCAAATTCGGCATCAAGATAGAAAGTGAACTTGAGGGGGATGCAAAAATGCTTGAAGAACAAGATTGGAGTTATTGTAATGGCATCTATTTCAAAATAAAAGGAGGGCAGCACTATAAAGCAGCAGATATCGAATTGGAAAGTGACTGGAGTGCAGCAGCATGCTTTCTAACCTATGGAGCACTTTTCGGGGAAGCAGAAGTATTAGGACTTAATACAAATTCCATACAAGCGGATATTACCATACTTGACATCCTCTCAGATGCTGGTGCATGTATATCATACGATGAGACAGTGGTAAGTGTGAAACGCGCTCCGATGCAGCCATTTGAATACGACTTAAATAACGCACCTGATCTTATCCCACTAGCTTCACTTATAGCCGCCTTCTGCCCTGGCGAGAGCACCATATACGGAGTATCGCGTCTAAAAAACAAGGAATGTAATCGTGCACAAGCCATTTACGAGACCCTTGAAAAAATGGGGGTTGAACTTAGAATGATAGAAGATGGATTCAAGATAAAGGGGATGGGTCTTTGTCAAAGATTTACTTCCGGTAATCTTCTACACGGAGGAAACTACTCTTCTTTTCACGATCATCGTATGGTTATGTTGCTTTCCATCGCTCAAATGGGCGCTGACTCGCCTATCATAATAGACGATACGGAATGCATAAACAAATCGTTCCCGGCTTTCTTTGAAGAAATGAAATTATAGAGTCAAATCAGCCAGCGCTATTGCACACATAGACTCCACTATGACCGGAGTTCTAAGGGCAAAACAAACATCGTGTCGTCCACCAATAGATAAAGTTGACTCCTTTCGCGTAGCAAAATTAAAGGTTCTCTGTAACTTATTAATAGAAGATGTAGGCTTAAACGCCACCCTTAAAGTTATAGGATTTCCATTGGCCAAGCCTCCATTCACACCTCCAGCTCCATTGGAAATCGGGCCGTCAGCTCCTATCTCGTCATTATGTTGTGAGCCCATCATGTCACTCGCGGCAAATCCATCCCCGAATTCCACGCCCCGCACTCCCGGTATCGCAAACAACGCATGAGAGAGAACACTTTCCAGCCCATTCCAAAACGGCTCTCCTACCCCCACAGGCACTCCACTCATAGTGCAAGAAACCACTCCGCCTAACGAATCCCCAGCCGTCTGCGCTATTTTCAATAATTCGGGCCAATCTTCTCTCTTCTGCGAGCCTCCTAGCCGAGTTATCTCTGCCCTTATTGCTATTTGGGACGGAAGTAACTTACGAGCGACAACCCCGGCAGCCACGATAGGAAGAGTCAACCGTCCTGAAAAATGGCCACCTCCACGCCAATCTTCAAATCCCGCATATTTTATATGGGCCGGATAATCCGCGTGTCCTGGTCGAGGTGTGTCCGGTAAAAAAGAATAATCCTGCGATTGTATGTTTTCATTACGAAACACTATACATAGTGACGTTCCCGTAGTGTAATCATTACAGATTCCGCTTAAAAATTCAGGAATATCTCTCTCGCTTCGAGTCGAAGTAAAGCCAGCGTGAGCGGAGCGGCGCTTGATACTTTCTGCAAAATCATCCTGTGATATTTTTATTCCCGGTGGCACCCCATCTATCAGAACCCCTACGACTGGTCCGTGAGATTCTCCAAACACGCTTACTCTGAAATTATTACCGAAACTATCCATTTCTGTTTTCCTTTAAAAGCCTTCCAAGTTCGGAAATATTCTCAACAACTAATTCCGGAGTTGATTCCTTCGCAGCATTTTTAACATCCTCCATAGTAGATTCCCCACTTAAAACAAGCACCCCCACAGCTCCGGCATTACGGGCCATGGCTATATCTGTATATAACCTATCCCCCACCATGGCAATCTGCTCTGGAACAAGACCATGTCGAGACATAATGCCCGATAACATTGAAGGGTCAGGCTTTCCCATAGTGTGATCCGGCTCTCGTCCAGTGGCACTTTTAAGACAAGCGCATATAGAGCCACAATCCACAAGTACAGTTTTCTGATCCGTTGGACATACACGATCCGGGTTAGTAGCTAAATACGGAAGGCCCTGTGAAATCCACCAAGCAGCACGGCACAAGCGAGCATAGGTAAGTGTCATATCGAAGGATGCTACTACCATATCTGGTATATCATTGGGACTATCCTCACACGAGATAAAACCGGCCCGCTCGAATTGGCCTATCATAGAAGGCGTTCCGAGCAAAAAAAGCTTCCTAATGTTAGGATAATTAGCCTTAATATAATCTATCGTAGCTACTGTCGTGGTGTACATCTGATCCTCTCTTACTGGCACGCCCATATTGGATAATTTTTCCATATAGTCCGATATGGATTTTGAAGGGTTATTCGTAAGAAAAGAATATGTGATTCCTAATTCGTCCAGTTGTGACAGAAAATCGAGTGTATATGGGAAAAGCGTGTTGCTCAGATATATGGTGCCATCCATATCCAGAGCAACATGCTTAATTTTTGATAGTTGCGATGCCATTACCAAAGCTTTAGGAAGACTTCCATAGCCTGGTATTCGGCCATACCCAGAGCATCATACTGACGAGCCGTATTTTCAGTGCGATCTTCCGCTCTCTGCCAGAATTCACGAGGATCCTCACCCGGGAAAGGAACTATATCCTTTTGTGAGAGGTGTCTGTAAATGGCATGGCGTTTTTCAACCACTTCATCTGGAGAAAGAGGAACAGCCATATCTACACTTCCCAAATCCCATTCCATCCATGCTCCTCTATAGAGCCATACATGAGTGTGATTTATCCATTCGGCACCTTCTTCACGAAGCTGATCTATAGCTTCCAATGCACACTCGGTACATACTCTATGTGTGCCATGTGGATCGGCCAAATCCCCCGCCATAAATATCATATCCGGCTTGAGCTGAGTAAGTAGCGACTTTATTATATCCACGTCAACTTGTGTACGAGGCTTTTTCTGAATACCACCCGATTCATAGAAAGGAAGATTCAAGAAATGCACATTATGTTCATCATCCAGACCGAAAGAGCGCACTGCACTCTTGGCCTCTGATCGACGTATCGCTGCTTTTAAATTCAAAAGTTCGCGTGGCTCAGGCTCGCCCGGTCGTTTACTCTCGATAAGTTTCTTCACTTCCTCAAACCTATCACCAAACCCTATTTCACGGGCTGCATCCATATGCTGAAGAACCACATCATCGTGAACAGCCACATCACCAGAGGTCTCATACGCCACGTGCACATTATGTCCTTGATGAGCAAGGCGAATGAATGTACCACCCATAGAAATGACATCATCATCCGGGTGAGGAGAGAAGATAAGCACAGTCTTACGAACAGGAAGCGAAGGTACAGGTCTGGTAGAGTCATCCGCATTAGGTTTTCCCCCCGGCCAGCCCGTTATAGTATGTTGCAGATCATTAAACACTTTGATATTAATGGCATCAAAGGCTCCACACGCTTCTATCAGTCCACCAAGCGAATTCTGCAGGTAATCCTGATATGAAAGCTTAAGAATTGGCTTGTGAACCTGACCACAAAGCCAAACAACAGCCTTGCGTTGAAATTTAGGAGTCCATTCGCATGGTCCTATGCACCAAGGAGCCACTACACGGGTCAAATTACAGCCGGAGTTTTCATCCACATAAAACTTTGCATTATTATGCAACTGGAAGAAAGTCGCCGGGCAATCAGGTCCTATTTCCCCCTCAACCACTCTTGCTACCATCTCCGATTTATTCTCTCCCCACGCCATAAGGATAACCTTGTGCGCCGTAAGCATAGTACCTACGCCCATGGTAAGTGCCATAGCAGGCGTTTTGGATATATCGCCACCGAAGTATCCGGCCTGACGCTTACGCGACTTATAAGGCAGATGAACAAGCCGTGAACGAGTAAAGTTAGTGGAACCGCTCTCATTAAATCCAACCTGGCCTTGTTCTCCTACTCCCATAACTAGCAGATCCACACCCCTTAGCAAAGGTTCCATACGTGCGCAATAGTCAGATACTTCTTCTGTAGGTATCGTGGAATCAGGAATTATTATATTCTCCGGAAGCACATCGATATGATCAAGCAATTCTGCACGAAGTATCTGATTACGGCTGTGTTTAGCCTCGGAGGATATAGGGTAGAATTCATCTATTGAATTAATTCTCACATTTTTAAATGAAATTCTGCCTTCGTTATATGCTTCCCTGAGATCTTTATACAACGACACCGGAGTAGAACCTGTAGTCAATCCCAGCTTAAACAATTCTCCGGGATGCTCGACCTCAAAAGCCTTTATATCTGATATTATTTCATCACATATCTTGTGACTAGCAATAAAGGAAGTTTCACATATTTCAGTATATACTTTTTCCCTGCTATGGAGAATGTCTTTTGGAAGACCTTTCTCAATAAGACCGCCGTCCTTCGGCAATGAAAAATGTTTCATTATTTAAAGTTTTTACCTGATTTTAATTCTTCTATTCCCATTTCCTGTAAGAGCTCACGGCATAACTCCGGGTAGTTTGTCGTAATATAATCTACGCCCAATTCTATCATGGTGCGCATATGCTCTTTATCATCCACCGTCCACGCATTGACACTCATATTATGATTCCTTGCCTTCGTATACCATGTAGGATCACTATAGAACTTCCAGAAATTAGTATCTATTCCATTAATTCCCAATGCCGCAAGAACATCCGGATTACGATCAGCCTCCGAACCTAAATATTGAACAATAAATCCAGGACATTTCTGCGCAAAAAGAAGACATTCCTGAAGATCAAAAGAGATAAATATCACCTGCTTAGGATTATATAATCCATGAGCCTTTAACAGTTCTATGCTTTTATTCACAGCATGAATCTGATTGGCAAGTCCACTATGCCACTTGAGTTCAAAAACCAGACGACATTTCTTATTGTTTTCAAATTGAGTAAGATACTCGTCAAGTGTAGGGATTTTTTCTCCATTGGGAAGAGTTATTCCATCATAATCTGATGCATTATGCTCGGAAAATTTCATTCCATTGACAGAGTCGTCGTGGAATACCATAAGCACTCCATCCTTTGTCATGTTTACATCGAACTCACTACCCCAGAAATCCAAATCCTGAGCCGCCTTCAATGCCGCAATTGAATTATGCGATTTTCCTCCAGCCTCACAAGCCCAATAACCTCTATGAGCGACGATGGCTACTTGCCTTTTATCTTTAGCATTTAATGGTAAAACAGATAGTGCGGCAAGAGCCAAAAGGATTATTCTCTTTTTCATAATTTTTCCGCTTTTTCTACTGCTTTAAAATATCTATATGAATTCACCTTTAATTCCCCTACAGAAGCCTCATCCGCCACGATGATGCCATCCTGATGGTTTTGAAGTGCTGACACTGTGCACATGTGGCTATACGGACCCTCGACAGCATCTTTTATAGCGCGGGCTTTCTTAGGGCCAAATGCCAATATAACCACTTCCTTAGAATCCGTTACGGTAGCGACACCGACTGATAGCGCCTGCGCTGGAACTTTTGAAGGATCGTTGTCGAAAAATCTACTATTCACAATACGTGTATCTTCGGTAAGAGTAACTACCCTAGTGCGACTTGTAAGCGGAGAAAACGGTTCGTTAAAAGCAATATGCCCGTCTTCACCTATACCGCCAAGGAAAAGATCGAATCCACCGGCCTTTACTATTGCAGCTTCGTATGCCTCGCATTCTGCTTGAAGATCAGGTGCATTACCATTTAGGATATGTATATTCTCTTCCGGTTCATCTATATGAGAGAATAAATTAGTGCGCATAAAAGAGTGATAACTCTCCGGATGGCTTTCTGGCAATCCTACATATTCATCCATATTGAATGAGATGACATTCTTAAAAGACAATTCTCCTTCTTTTACCATACGCGCGAGCTCCTTATAAGTTTCAATAGGAGTGGAGCCTGTGCATAAACCTAGCACAAAAGGCTCTGATGTACGTGCAGCCTTCTCCTTAATCCTGGCTGCAATATGGCGAGCAGCCCATAAAGAGCCCTCTGCAGAATTTTGTTTAATAATTACTTTCATATCTGATTTCTTTTAAAAATATTGTCATAAATTATTGTCGGTCAAAATATCAAGTGATTTTGCAAAGGTTTTACAAATATAACAATTAAACCCTACTCCGCTCTAATTATACGAAGAGAATTGATCACTGCACTATCAGTTTCTATGTTCATATTCACATTATCTTCTAGATATTTCAGTTCCACAATATGCTTTCCTGCCGTCAATCCTATGCGAAGCGGTTGAGTTAAACCACGCAAGGTCCAATCTGTCCCCCTTTGTGGAAGAACCACCACATCATACATTTTCTTATCCACAAAAAGCGTCCTGGAAGCACACCTATTGTGCGTAGTTATATCTCCATTTCCATTAGAGTAATCGAACTCGAGAAGGTACTCCCCATCCGATTCCACTTCGATCTCCAAGCGCACCTGAACTCCCAACCTATTGTTTAAGCGTTTCTGTATAGTATATTCTATTGGGCTCATTCCTACTCTTATCGGTTCGCTCATAAACGAATAAGAGCCACTCTCATTATAGGCTGCAACCACATATTCACCTTTTCCAGAGACTTTATACAAAACATCCTCCACTTGTCCATCAAAAACGCCATTCTTATAAATTCTATAATTAGTCGCACCATTAACCGCAGCCCATTTCAAAAATTCACCATCTGAAGAAAGTTCCACTTCGGGAGTATTGAGGTCCCACTCTAATGGACCAAGGTTAATCGAATCCTCAGGAGCATAGTAATCACTTTTAACGATCAATTGAATGTTATGATGTCCTTCAAGAGAAGCAGGCAAAAACGCCACTTGCTGCTCAACGCCATCTATTAGACAAGAACTTACAATATTACCCTCTCCTATAACCTCTACATCCAGAGTCATATTCCGATATTTGAAATTCTCTAATGCCCTATAACCCTTCATAGATGTGGGAACACACGGGCTGAAACTTATTCCATCTTCCGTATAGTTTATGCCAAGCAGCACATTTCGGAAAAGCCCTTCGAACCCGGCCACACTCCACAACTGCCTAGGAGAATTCAAAGCGGTATTTTTCGAGCCATTTGAAGCCACCATATTCTCCATATTTGACTCAAACACAGTTGCCGCCCTCATATTAGAGGCCAATGCGTGCATAACTGCAGCTCTATTTCCTGTCTTTGCCGCTGCCATTCCATAGAAAGAAGTCACAAAAGGCCAAATTGCATTATTATGGTAACTCTTCTGCGCGCTTATTTGAGGGCTGAAAATCGTTGGTCCGAAATCACACACTCTAAGATTCCCCATAATTCGCTGCGCCTGCTCTACTGAAGCTATATTCCATAAGATACATAGACTTTCGCCTAAAGTTTCGCTTCGAGGCGAAACATACCGATAATCACGTCCATAAAGGAACTGGGCATAGTAGCCCTTATCTTCCATCCAGAAATTATCGTTTATTGCCCTTTTAAGATTAGCTGCTATTGTAGCATAGCGCTTTACATCGTGAGCACGTGTAGGTCCCAATTTCGATGCCATAAGAGATGCGACTTCCAATGCCCTGTAAAACACGGCATTTGTCCCCAAACATTCGCTAGCTGCAATATCGGACGGCTGCATCCATGACGGATAACTCTGTTCCCGCCAATCTATAAAACTGCTCTCTCCACGGAAAAGACCTGTCACAGAATTATTATACACAGTCATCAAATCCGCCTCAAGACTTCTTCTGATTATAGGATAAACCTGTCTTAACCATGACACATCTCCCGTTTCAAGATAAACTTCATAAGCTGCAATAGCCCATACCTCCCTATCTGTAGAACATGGCCAAGAGCCTCCCGTACCTGTGTCTTCTATAATGCGTCCCTTCTTATCTACCTTCCGCATCAAACTCGTCTTTACCACCTCCGGCTCCAAATGCGCTAAAGACAATATGGCACTATAAGAAATGTCTCTTGTCCACACTCCAGACCATAATTGGCCCGTTCTAAAGGTCCCGTCCGGCTCTATATTCTTAACCATCTCACTGATAGCTAGGTTATATAGATTGGTTTCCAGTTTGTCTGCCCCATGAAAAGAGCCATACTTGGAATATGCCGATGATTGAGCTATAGAATACTCTCTTCCCTCTTCACTTACTCCATCTGAATTTAAGGTAAAAGACGTGGTAGAGTATATACTATCTCTACTACTATTCCATGTGTATACCTTACCGAAACGATCTGTTACCACTATTTCTATATCCGAATCCGCACTAAACGGAGTAGCATAAAAAAGATGATCCGTTTGCCCCGCTCCTATGTATTTCCAAGTGAACTCTTTTTCCCTTCGGTTATCCACATCATTCACTATATTCCTATCCCATCCACTATATTGCGTCATAGGACCTTGATCTACTCCATTTTCTCGCCACTCAACTTTCCATGCAGGATCATAATTCCATACATTCGCCACTACGGATGTGCGTTTCATAGGATCCTCTCCTACTCTATAGGCAGAAAACTGACAATCACGTGATTTTCCGACAGGTTTATAATACCACTCAGTAATCTCATTACCTTTTACATCATAAACATAATATCCCCACGGAACTCCATCGCAACTATAAAGACTCTGCCAGAATAAGCCACTTAACGGAGCGTGCACATGCTCGAAAATATTGTCTTTAATCACATAATTCTCAGCATAATGTTCATGTGCTGAGCAAATATGCAATTTAAAAGGCTCCATAATCTTATATAAAGCATTTCTGTTAGTGACTATCTTGTTATACTCTTCTTTATTCCATTGACCTTCACGAGCTTGTTTACTATATGTAGGAATATGCAAGAATAGCACAACCGTACTGCCCTCCGGCACATCCGAAAGATCTTTCTTAAGCCATTCAAGCTGAGAATCTTCCAGATACCCTATGTAATGGCGATAGAAATAAAACACATCATCAAGAACCACATAATGCATCTGACCTTTATCAAAAGAATAATATGTAGGTCCGTACTTGCTTGTATATGCTACTTTAGACTCCTCGTTAGTTCCTACTCCACTTTGATAGTCATGATTTCCCATAAGTGCATAAAATGGAAACCCCGCAGAAGATGTTGCCGTTTGTATCCTTTCAGATAATCCGCTTGACCAAGTACCTACTATGTCGCCACACGACATTCCAAATGTCGGAACTCCATTGGAGACAATGTCTGTCTGCACATCTGCGGCAGCCTTATAAACATAATCTATTTCACTTTCATTATATACCTGCACATCTGCGAACACGACAAACTGATGGTGCGTTTCATCCTTCCCTGTTCTTATAATCTCAAAATCAGACTTTTGTGTTTTATTTGACCTATCAATCTGCTTATAGAAATGCGGGGCTCCGTTTCGAAGGGACGTTTCAAATCCTGATGGAACACTTATATAAACAAAGTTAGCATTCTCCCGAGCATTTAACTCATAATGGCCTGCAGCATCGGTGCGTACTATATCAAATCCATCTGTAACCTTAACTCCGGATACCGGTTTTCCATGATTATCACGTACATATCCGCTCACTTTAATTTCAGAAGCGCTTAAAGTGATGGTTATAAAAAAATATAGTAATGATATTAACGCGCGTCTCATTTCTTTATAAATTCTGCAGCCCAGCCTCCGCCATTGGCCATCTTAACTTCAAGAGTGTCTCCTGCTTCGATTTCCAAAACTTCGATTTTATAATCTTCTGCCCACATATTGGCATTAACACCATCTTTATGTATTATTACCTGCCAATGGCCCTGTGGCAAAAACGACGTGTCCAAAGTCAGTGTCCTTCCAGTCCAATTCGTAAGTCCGGCGCTATACCATCTTCCGTCCATAGTCTCTCGAGAAATAAGCACATACTCCCCGGCCACGGCCTCATGAGATATGGTTCTATTCCACACAGTCGGAATTTCAGCTATGAATTCAGCGAAGTCCGGCGCCTTGTAATAATTAGAGGGCGAATCACATAGCATAGTAAGTGGACTCTCAAAAACCACGAAAAGAGCCGCTTGATGACTGCGAGTTCCTTGGCTCATAGGATGATTCCACCTTATAGCAAAATCCTCACGAGTAGCGTTATTCACAGCCCCTGGCGTATAATCCATTGGCCCGGCAACCATACGAGTAAAAGGTAGTTTTAGGTCATGGTCCGGGGATATGTCATACGAACACTTATCGTGCTCCATTCCATATACACCCTCGTAAGTCATGGCATTAGGATATTTCCTCTGAAGGCCGGCTGGTTTGAAAGCCCCATGAAAATCCACTAACAAGTGACGTTTGCAACATTCTCTTGCGATATCTTCATAAAAGTTCACCATGTTCTGATCCTGCATCTGCATGAAGTCTATCTTGATTCCGGACACTCCCCACTTCTGGTAAACATCCAATATACTTTCAATTCCATCATTTACAAATGGAGTCCAAAGCGTCCATAAAACCACTCCTACACCCTTAGAGCGAGCATAATCTATAACTTCTTGAAGTTCAAGTCCGTCCTTAGGCTCTACTATATTAAGCGTAGACTTACTCCAGCCTTCATCCATAAGAATGTATTGTAGACCATACTTTGCTGCGAAATCCACATAGTATTTATAAGTCTGCGTATTAACGCCTGCCTCGAAATCCACGCCATAAACATTGAGCATAGCCCACCATTCCCAGCTAATCTTCCCCGGTTTTAACCATGAATAATCTCCCGGAACTTCCTTAGAGGATAACTGCCACGGCAAAGTATTTTCCAATAAGGATCTATCCGTTCCTATGGTCATAACCCTCCAAGGATATGTCCTTTCCCCTTTTGTTCGGGCTATTACATTGGCAAGCGAAGTAATCGTAACATCCCTATCCGTGCGCATTTCATAGGCATCTATAACATGAGGGAATTCTGCACTTAAAGAAGTAGATTCCAGTGTAGAGCGAAGCATTAAATTAGGATAATCAAAGAGGTCAGCCTCAGTAATCACCATTCGCACTCCACTCGGAGTTTTTAAACTTAATGGCAAATACGAATAAGTGTTCCTATCCACGGCCGAAAGTTTCTGCAATGCAAAATTGGCCTCGCAATGCGTTATGTATGAATCGTTTTTCTCGCCAGCCCAATATACATCGCAATCTGAAGCGAACTTCCACTCGGAAGTCTCTGTCTCTACTTCCACATCACGCGCAAAATAAGTTTCAAAACGATATGCCACACCATTATCATAAGCTCGGAAAACAACTGCCCAATCCTTACCTACACGAAGTTTCATCTCGTTATATTTATCCTCGACATTACGGAATTTGGTAGGGACCAAGTCCACAAGCATATCGTCTGCAGAACGCCTGAATACTTTGATACGCGAAAGATTTCTGCCAAGGTATGTTCCATCAGAAAAAGACATTGATATCACACTTGGCTCAAGTAGAGTCTCTCCACTAGCTTCTACACTCCATCTCAAATCAGCCCCTGCGCTCACATTTATCTTTATATCGCCTGAAGGGGAAGAAAGGCGAAAATCTCTTGCCTGTACAAAAGTCATCGCAGAGGCAAAAAGAATCAATGCACAAATTAATCTCCTCATTTCTTTATAAATCTAATCGCACATCCACCTGATGTAGCAAGGTTTAAATGTAAAGTATCCCTGGCATCCACATCCTTTTCCACATATTGGTAAGTCTGCGGAGAGTTTTCATAACTAGTCTGTGGGGTATCCTCATAAATTTGAGCCTGCCACTTTCCCTTACCCAAAAAAGAAAGAGGAATATCAAGGCCACGGGCATTTTCATCGGTGATAGCACCCAGATACCAATCTTCGCCACCCCTACGCTGACGGGCGGTAACAATATAATCCCCTATCACGGCATCTATCACCTTCGTTTGCTCCCAATCTGTAGGTACATCTTCTATAAAATCGAACGCCTGTACTCCTTCGTATGCTTCATAAAGATCAGAAGCCATCTGAAGCGGACTATAAATCACCACGTACTGAGCGAGTTGCTTTGAAATGGTGGTTTTCACGCGACTCGTAGGCGTATTAGGATTAGAAAAATCGAATGTTCCGAAAGTGTAGTCCATTGGCCCGGCAAGTCCTCTAATAAATGGACAAACTGTCTGATGTTCAGGCTTATTTCCACCATCCGATTCCCAAGCATCGTGTTCCTGTCCACGTATTGCCTCTCCTGTCATTAGATTCGGCCAAGTACGACAAAGTCCTGTCGGGATACAAGGCTCATGTTCATCGATATTAATTTGATACTTAGCTGCTATCTCTACAATCTTATGAAGTCTGTTTACTCCGTATTGGCCATCATGTTCTTCCTTCCCATCCATCAAAAGATTTACATTCCCAGTTTTCACATAATGCATACCATATTTATGATAAAGAGAATATGCTGAATCTATCTGTGAAAGATAATGGTCGGTATTAGCTGCTGTTTCATTATGAATAATCATCTGTACGCCCTTAGACGCTGCATACTTCATCACCTGATCAAAATCATAGTCAGGATAAGCTTTAGTAAAACTAAATCCTGTGCTATTTTTCATCCAATCACCCTCCCAGCCTTCATTCCAGCCTTCTACTAACACTGCCTGTATGTTATGAGTTGCAGCAAAGTCAATATATGCCTTAGTTCTCTCTGTGGTAGCTCCATGCTGCGGTCCATAGTACCATGTGTGTATGTATTTGTGTAATTCCCACCATATTCCTATATATTTCCCTGGCTTACACCATGAAGGGTCTTCAATCTTACAAGGCTCATTAAGATTCAACATCAAATGAGACTCTATGAGATCTCCTGCTCTGTCTGCAATAAGAATTGTTCTCCACGGCGTAGTACGAGTTGTAGTTACATACACACCTGTCCCATCTGACCACTTGGTGAGAGAAGTCTTCAGGGTAGAAGCATCTTCGGCTACGAGATTTACCTTAGCAAAATCAAGAAGAGCAGCCTCATGTATAGAATAAAACCTGCCATCTGCGCCTTCAATAGTAACAGGAGTATAGGCACAATCTATTTTATCCAATGCCGTACACTCCGCGTATGCCTCATAATAAGGAACGCTCCTTGGCATCCACCATATCTTATGGTCAGAGCGGGCAAATCGATACTCGGTAAGTTCTTCCCTGATATTAAAATCACCCAACTCCTCAGGGAAAATATACCTGAATCCTATACCATCGTTAAAGACCCTGAATTCCACATCAAGATGCGCCGTATGCACGATCATCGCATTATGCCTATCCTCAATTAACCGACTCTCTCCCCACACGGTCTCCCATGTCTTATCATAACTCGAATGACTTACACTCAATATCTCGGTGTTATCCCCAAGGATATTCCCTCCCATAAGTTCAAAACCCAATACTGAAGGTGCGATCACCTGCTCTCCATCACGCTCTACCATATAAGAAAGAACCCCTTCTATTGTCTGAACGCTAACCTTTGTTCTACCATCCGGCGAGCTGATTTCTGGCTTCTTGGAGCTATTTCCTCCACAAGAAGATATGGCCAATGCCACCGACGCCACTACTATAACTAATTTTTTCATTCTTACTCTTCTATATGTGCCCATTCGCAGGCAAATTTCCAAATCTGTTCATCATATTGAAGCGCTCTTCCATTGACATCTGCCGAAGATCCTGAAGCCGTACTGCCAACATATCCTGTACTTTTAGCATTCACAAAAGGCTCACCTGCATCGAATGCAGCTATAACAGCATCAAAGAAGCGCTCCCACCTTACCTTATAATATGTATCCACAAGACCATCCCAATCACGATTGGCATAATCCCACAGATGAAAAGAATCTCCCCATACTGAAATCAAAGTACGCGCATTCTTTTCATAATATGCCTTCTGCTCTGGCGTATCACCCCAACTTCGTGCATCATTTATCCAATCTTCCAAAGAAAACTCTTTTCTTGTGCTCAGTACTGCAGTTATCTCGTCACATAATTCAAGAAAAGCTTTTTTCGCTGCGAGCATTCCATTGCGATCACCCTTCTTATATGCAGCGTTAAACCGATCACGAGATGCAGCCGTGCGATTACATAGAACTTGGCGATGGACATTGGCCTTATCATAAGCCAAATACGAACTACTACCATCTACTTCAGATAAAAGTTCCCACGCATTTTCCAAATCTTCTTCATCATAGCCTCTTGCTATTACCGTTGTCCAATGCCAATTCCCCTCTAAATTAGGGTGTGCATTAACCACGCTTGCACTGCCAGTTACTGGATGAGAGACGCTAATCTTATCAGCGATAATATGCCAGAAACTCCGATACTTTTCATCTACCCTTCCTAGATGCCTATCTGCTATATTATCAATATATTCATCAAGTGTTCTTCCTGTATCCCATGCACGAGCCAACACGGCCTCATACACCGGCTCATTAACACCGAAGCCTTCAAGAGTACATCCAAGCCCTCTAAATCCCGGGCCTGCATTTTCCATGGTTTCTTGGATCCACTCGTCGTTTTGATGAAAGTCACCTTCGATACCAGTCATACCTCCGAAATTCCCAAGGTAGCACCAAATAAAATCCTGCCCATAAAAACTCTCGGTACGTTTCCATATCTGAGTATAATCGCAGTAATAATCCAGCAACATCATTCTGCCCTTCGGCACTGCAGTAAGATACGCCTTTATATTCTCATCTGTCCAGTGTGTCGGGTCAGCATAAAAAAGCCACCCCATCTGAAGCCATATAGCATCTGGATCTACAGCCGTTAAGCTATCATATATTCCCCTCGATATTTCAGCAAGGGTGTTAGGATCCCAAAACGGAGCGTCAACCTCATTAAATGGATCTATCCCATAGATGTGGTCGGTACCATAAAGCTTGGTCTGCTCTTCGAGAAATATTCTCTGGATATCAGCAAAATGCTTATCCATAGGACTTAAAAAGGTGCAACGATACTTGTCGGCAAATCCACCCCAATAACTTACTCTGAATGTGTCCAATTTTTCCGAAACGACCTCGGCCAATTCTGCCGGCACATGTCCGGCAAAAGCCGGCAGTACAGGAGTCATATTAAATTCACGTTCACGCTTTAATATTTTCTTTTGTAATTCTACCTGACCATCTATCCATTCCTGTGGCAGTGGACCTTCCCAGTAATCGAGATTACACATTCTCTGCCATGGTAAATGTGCAGGTCCTGTGAAAAATGAGCGTATCTGCTCATCACTAAGTCCATACCTTTCCCACACTTTCTGCCATACAGCCTCTTGACCCGTTATGGCAAGAGGCATATTAACTCCATTTAGGGCCATCCAGTCTATAAACCGCTCCCACTGCTCCCATTTCCACCACGGCATAGTATAGCCATAGGTGCAATAATTCAAGAAAAATCTCGTATCTACTGTAGCCTTTACCCTTATCTTATCCTCAACCATAGGAAGAGTTTCAGGCAATTCCACCGGATTATAATCATACCAACTAACATTGGCAAGACACCACTGCTGCAGGTAACGGTTCAGACCAACGGCCATGGAATTGGCATTATTGGCACGTATATAAACCTTACCTTTCACTGATTCTAATTCGTAGACATCTTCCTCGGAGTCAATTTTTTCAAAAACAATCGCAGCTGCACGCTCTCCCATTATCCTCCTTGCAAGTCCCTCGGCATTTTTTATATCCTTATCGCAACCACACGATACCAAGGCCAATATACAAGCGCTAATTAACAAAAGGCTTCTTCGCATTACTTACTATAGTGTTTATTTTTTATTCCAAAATGATCGCAATAACGATCGTAAAGATGCCCTGCCTGTGTATACGAAGAATTAGGGCTCATAAAGTGACTGAACTCGAATGTGATTACATCCTCCATTCCGGCACGCCTGGCGGCATCGAGTTTATAAAGAAGCTTTTCCCACTTGATAGGAAGAAACCGTATAGGCATGTCACGGTCAAAACTCTCGACATTTGTCCAGCAATGCATTCCATATTTATCCGCAAGCTTCTTATTAACACACAGATAGTCATAAAGATCCCAGTAATCCACTTGACCATCCTGGAAAGCCAGAATATCCACTGAGCCTTGAACATCCCTAAGGATTTCATTCCACTCTCTTTCATGTTCTTCCACAGTAGTCGCTGTATCTCCCCACATGACTTGATCCGTTTTAACGCCATGAATATATGGAGAAATCATACACGGCAACCCGCCTGAAATCTCCTTAGCGTGCTTTCCGACGCCCGCCATAATCTTAGCTATATTCTTCGTCCTACGACTAACTTCCTGGCTTAAATACCATCCTTGGAAACTCTTATGATGACCATACTTCGCCCATACCTCATCGACAAGGGCTATGTTTACATCTATTTCTTTCTGGTATTCCCCTTCGTGCCACCATTGGCCAGAATCATAGGTTCCAAAATAAAATGCCATATCATGCTTATCGGCAAGGGTAAGAAACATCTCCACAAGATCCACCGGAGGATAGATGGCATTAGGATTGGCATTTAGGACAGACTCGAAGGGGGCAGCAAGCCAGCGGCCAAGTCCACAACGGATCATGACCACTGTATTTATACCCATATCTTTCATGCACTGAAAGTCCTTATCCCATTCCTTTACACCCCAGTTTTGATGAGGAATATCCCAACTCACCTCATCAAGAAAGGTGGCCCTGATGGGCAGGGCCTTTCCTATCTGAGGTGTTTCGTATAGTTTATCATTTAAGTAAGACTTATCACTCGATTTACACGCCGACAAAAGCGCGAAAAGAGCCAATATGACGGCTATTTGTATTTTCCTCACGACTCTTTATTTTAATGTTTCAAGAATCTGCCAAATCTGATAAAGTCCTCTTGGAACATGGAAGCAACCCTTCCATTTACCACCTTTTAGAGGAAGCAACACTTCACCACGACGATTAAGGTATCCGAACCACTCTGGATATTCCTGGTCTTTGAAATGCGCCCACATATAATCATTCAATTTTTTGAACCACTCAAGGCACTCCTTATTACCAGTTAATTGATAACCTTTTATCATAGCGATGGAGCTTTCGAGGTGAACCCACCACAATTTCTGATCCCATTCGAGTTCCTGTGTCGGATAACCCTTTCGATCCATAAAGTAGAATATACCTTCGTACTTTTTATCCCATCCATAGTTTATAACGCTCAGAGATATTTCCACAGCCTTTTCTATCAGCTTTTGGTCATGACGACGGATGCCAATGTTCATAAGGAACCACATAGCCTCTAAGTCGTGTCCTGGATTAACTCTACGCCCTTCAAAACAATCGATAAGTTTTCCATCAGGAGAAAGATTCTCCATAATAACGCCCAAATCCGGCTGATAGAACACATCCACTATCTCGTGTACACTTTCGTCTATGGTCTTTTCGATAAGTGCAGGGTCATTTATTATATCCTCCACTTCAAGGGCCATATTACATATAATCATAGGAAGTGCAAAATCTTTCATAGGGCGCGTCCCAGGATAAAGTTTATTCCACTGTCCCTTAGGGTTAGAGCGACGAGCGAGGATACGATCAAATGTCTTCTTGGCTATCTGTGCATATTCCTCATTACCAGTAGCTTTTGCAAGCTGGGCAAATGCCATGCAGGCAAATGTGTTCGAGAAGATATTATACGGCTGAACAAGAGGCTTGCCTTCGCGCGTTACTGAGAAATAAAAATCGTAATTCCCGTCGTGTCCATACTTTTTCAGGAATTCCGCGCCACCTATTGCAGTCTGCAGCCACTCCGGATTTTTTTCCAGATTATTGTAAAGCATGGCGAAAAGCCAGACTTCACGACCCTGAAGCCAGATGAATTTGTCAGTGTCATAGACGCTACCATCTCTATTCAAGCAGCTGAAATAACCACCGAATTCTTTGTCAATAGAATGGTTAAGCCAAAATGGGAGACAATTCTCACGAAGTTCCTTCTCATATCGAGAAGCAAGCTCCTTAAAATTAATTTCAGTGTTCATATAAATATCCAAGTATTTTGTTTGTCAATTATGGCTCTAATTTACGCAAAATCCCGTTTCAGTGCAAGTCTGAAATATATTTCGTATATTTGTCATCATGAAAAAAACACTACTACTTGCAGCCATAGCGCTGTTTTCGTGTGCTATAAGTAGCGCCGAAACCATCAAAGCCACAGACGCGAAAGTGTCCTATATTGGCCGTACTGAAATTGACATGAACACCGGCTCTGTTAAATTCGATTGGAGCGCCACAACCATAAGGGTGAAATTCAAAGGAAGCACCCTAAAGTTGAAATGTTCTGACACCCATAAGGATTACCTCAATATTTGGATTGACAAAGCTCAAAGTGCACATAAAGATGCGGTTTTATGCATAGAAAGCGACACCACACTTACTCTTTTCAAAGGCAAAAAAGGCGTTCACGAAGTTATCCTACAAAAAAGAACTGAAGCAGAGCAGGGATGCATTACTATAAATGAATTTAGTACAGATGGCGTTTTTCTTGAAGCCCCATCCATGAAACCACACATGATTGAATTCATAGGAGATTCTTATACTTGTGGATATGGAACAGAAGCCCCTTCTGCCACTTCTCCATTCATCCCAGAAGAAGAAAATCCATCTCTGACTTATGCCGATATATTGGCCAGATATTTCGATGCCGAAGCCATACACATAAGCCATAGCGGTAGAGGAGTAGTTCGTAATTACGGCGATTTCAACCAACACGAGAATATGGTAAAACTCTACGGGCAAACTTTCGACCAATATGCCGAAACCGCATGGACTCCTACATATAAGCCAGACCTTGTCGTTATCTATTTAGGAGCCAATGACTTCTCAACAGGAAAACAACCTACACTCACCCAATGGTGCGAATCATACAAAGCACTCTTGAAGAAAGTAAGAGAATTCCACGGAGAGGTCCCTGTTCTCTGTGTAGCGGCAAAATCGGATGAAACTCTAGGCCTATGGGTTAAAGCCGCCGTTGAACGCAGCGGACTGAAGAATGTATTTGCTATTGCCATTAACCCACAAGTTCACAACAATGACTCAGACTTGGGAGCTTCTTATCACCCTAACTATAGCGGACACCGCAAAATGGCCAGTGTTATAGCACCTTACATAGCAACGATAATGAATTGGTCAATGCCTTTTGAACCTTATGAATAAATCGATTGGCCTAATCGCAACCCTGCTCTTTTCCAGCATAGTTGCATCTGCGCAAGTTTATACCAATGCTGATAATCTCCCCCTCTACGGAAAAGCGAGAGAAGATACTAAAGAGCGCTACGAACGACTTCCTGCCGAATTCGAAGGCCGAAGCCGCGATGCAATCTGGAACCTTGGCCGTAATAGTGCTGGCCTTTACATCCGCTTCAATTCCAATTCCACGACTATTTGGTGTCGATGGACGGCCAAATTCGGCAATATGATGAATCATCAGACCTTGGTAGGGACTCGTGGACTGGACCTTTATGGACTTAATGATAAAGGTGAGTGGAGGTTTATCGCCGCTGCAAAACCAAACCCTTCCAGTAAAACTACAGAGGCGAAAGTAATCGGCAATATGTCCGGAAAGGCTACTGAATACATGCTTTATCTACCTCTGTATGATGGAATTAGCAGTCTTGAAATAGGCGTAGATTCCACAGCTTACATCAAGGCTCCTCTAGTAGAAACACCTCGTTCAGATAGTCCCATCGTAATGTATGGGACATCTATTCTGCAAGGTGGATGTGCTAATCGGCCGGGCATGGCTTATACAAATATTCTCGGGCGAAGATTTAACCGCGAAGTCATCAATCTTGGTTTCAGTGGAAATGCACTCCTGGATATGGAGATCGCGGAATTGATGGCCTCTGTAGAGAACCCGGCGATTTTCGTATTCGATTATGTCCCAAATGCATACGACTACCTTATTCGAGAAAAAGGAGAACAATTCTTTAGAATCGTGCGTGATGCTCATCCTGATGTTCCTATACTCTTTTTGGAAGACCCTCATTTTGCCCACTACGATTGGGACTCCAATATAAAAACCGAAGTGGATAAGAAAAACGCTGCACAAAGAGAACTTTTCGAAAAGTTAAAAAAGCAGGGCGAGAAGCGTATCTATTATCTAAAGTCTGACGACATGGTGGGTCACGATGCAGAAGCCTTTGTAGAGAACATACACTTTACAGACTTGGGGATGATGCGATACGCTGACTGGATAAGCCCATACCTTAAAAAATATATGAAGCGCTAATCACCGGCTACTCCCACTCTATTGTAGCCGGTGGTTTTGAAGAAATGTCATATACTACCCTATTAACACCTTGTACCTTATTTATAATCTCGTTTGATAAGCGTGCAAGTACTTTATAGGGTAGTTGTGCCCAGTCCGCTGTCATTCCATCTACTGAAGTGACTGCTCGTAGGACCACACACGACTCGTATGTGCGTTCATCCCCCATAACGCCCACACTTTGAACCGGCAAAAGGATAGCACCGGCTTGCCATACTTTCTCGTAAAGGCCTTCCTCACGCAAAATATCGATGTAAATTTTATCTACATCCTGCAATAGGTGAACCCGTTGTGGAGTAACTTCGCCAACTATTCGAATACCCAAACCAGGCCCGGGAAAAGGATGTCTACCTATCAACGAAGGCTTTATGCCTAACTGCACACCTACTTTTCTGACTTCATCTTTAAACAGGAGTCTAAGCGGCTCCACCACTTTCAAAGTCATTTTTTCTGGAAGCCCACCCACATTATGATGCGACTTTATAACTACTGCTGTACCATTAACTTTTGCCGATTCTACCACATCAGGATAAATGGTCCCTTGGCCAAGCCACTTCACATTTTTCAATTCCGTTACGGCGGCATTAAACACCTCTATAAAATCACGTCCGATAATCTTACGCTTCCGCTCAGGATCAGTCACCCCCGCCAAATCACTCAAAAACTTTGATGAAGCATCTATTCCTCGTATATTAAGCCCCATCCCTTGATATGAAGCTAGAACTTCGGCCGCTTCATTCTTCCTCATCAGTCCAGAATCGACAAAAATACAATGAAGTCTATCACCTATGGCCCTATGTAAAAGGACGGCTGCCACAGTTGAATCTACACCTCCCGAAAGAGCCATCACCACTTCCTCATCTCCTATCTTTTCCTTTAACTCACGAACTGTCTGATTAATAAAGCTTTCACTTGTCCAATCACCCTTACATCCACATATTTTCAAGACAAAATTTCTAAGGAGCATCTCACCCTGAACGCTATGATACACTTCCGGATGAAACTGAAGTCCCCATGTATTTTCTTCCTCTATTTTAAAAGCTGCAACACGCACATCCGCGGTTGAAGCTATAATATGAAATTCCGATGGCACATTTGTTATCGTGTCACCATGTGACATCCACACTATAGAGTCAGAATCTAATCCGTACATAAGCGAATCGGATGAGTCTTCCACATGCATCTGCGCTCTACCATATTCCCGTGTAGGTGATTTTTCCACCATTCCGCCTGCAGAAAAAGCCAGATATTGAGCGCCATAGCATATACCTAATAATGGCCAATGCCCTCTCAAGGTTTTCAAATCCACGCTTGGCGCATCATTTTGTCTTACAGAACAAGGACTACCACTTAATATTACCCCACAGATTTGAGAAGATAATTCGTATGAGTCGAATTTATTAAAAGGTATAATCTCACAATACACCTGCATCTCTCGGATTCTTCGCGCAATTAGTTGCGTGTACTGCGAGCCGAAATCCACTATCAATATCTTTTCCATTATCTGCTGTAGTTAGGCGAATTCTCTGTCATTATCACATCGTGAGGATGATTCTCCACAAGTCCATTGGCCGTTATCCGTACGAATTTCGCGCCGTGCAGCGCCCGAATATCCTCAGCTCCACAATATCCCATTCCAGAACGAAGTCCCCCTAATATCTGAAAAATAACCTCCGAAACACTTCCTTTATATGGCACCTTAGCCACGACACCTTCAGGCACAAGCTTTTTTGCGCCATTTTGAAAATATCTATCACTTGACCCAGCTCTCATAGCATCCTGTGACCCCATTCCCCTATAAACTTTATATTTCTTTCCATCGTTTTCCATTACCTGTCCTGGGGCTTCGTCCGTTCCTGCGAACATAGAGCCTAACATCACGCTATCTGCTCCGGCAGCAAGAGCTTTTACCACATCTCCCGAATACCTTATACCTCCATCTGCAATAACCGGAACGCCGGAGCCCTTCACGGCATTAGATACTTCATAAATGGCAGTAATCTGAGGCACACCTACACCGGAAACCACTCGCGTGGTACATATTGAACCAGGGCCAATTCCTACCTTTAAAGCATCTGCCCCGGCATCGATCAGTCTTAACGCAGCCGAAGCTGTAGCAATATTGCCAACTACAACATCTACATTTGTGTAACAACCTTTAATCAACCTTAGTACCTCAACAACCCGTGAGGAATCTCCGTGAGCCGAATCTAGCACTATAGCATCCACTCCTGCACTTACAAGAGCTTCCACCCTTGCCATCACATTATCTGTTATGCCAACACCAGCAGCAACGACTAAATTCTTCTTTTTTACCTTCTCAACATTCTCGGCCTGGCTTTCTATAGACATATTCTTATGAATAACACCTATCCCACCACAACCTCCTATAGCCAGTGCCATAGAGGCTTCTGTTATGGTGTCCATGGCAGCTGATACAATGGGAATGGACAATGATAAATTACGACTGAAACGAGTTCTTAAACTCACATCTCGGGGCAGCACCTTCGAGTATGATGGAACTAACAAAACATCATCAAACGTAAGTGCTTCACAAACAACTCTATCTTCTATAAATGACATTATAATAAAAATTAGGGCTGAGCACTTTTGCCCAGCCCGAGTTACTACTTTAAATTTCCTTTAAAATCGACATCGCGCACGAAAGGATTTAAGACCAAATCGATAGCACGCGCTGCATCAAGACGCGTAAGGCCTTGCTGAGCATCCACGTCAAATCCTGAAATCTTACCTATCTCCTCCTTTTCTTTCATAGATATACGTGAGAGCAATTCAACAAATTCCGAAACTTTTACCTGTTCTTTCGATGGGTTATGCACTATCCCGTAATAATCCTCTAAGAAAAGGTCATCCCACACAAGAGGATCTGCAATACGCATCCAAGTTTCATTAGACCAAGCAACACTTTTCCCTTCTGCGTGAAGTAACCCGGTACTTCCTATTCTTTGAAGCATCTTAAAATCAGGATCATCCTTCTTTAAATCCAGATATGGCTGTATGTAAGCACCGGCATCAAGAAGTTCGCGTTGCACATCTCTTACCTTAACTTCGCGTACTTTGCAATTATTTTTAACAGCAAGAGCTGCCATAACACCTGCTGCCTGACCTATCTCACATACTACAGGCTGAAGTCGAGTGGTACCATTCGCAAGGTTAGACACGCTTATAGACTTTTCGGCAACGATAAAATCCTCTACACCGAGAGGTACCAAAGTACCGACAGGAAGCGTAAACGAAGGAACTTTTGCAAACCACAGATGTGCATATATCTTCCATTCAGGGCATGCAAAGTGATGATGATCAACAGGATAATCTCCCACCGCCACACCAGTTCTATATCCGGTAAAATCATATCTATTTTCTAATTCATCCATAGTAAATAAATATTCGCCTTCCGTTCGACGACTTTCCCTGTGATAAGGGAAGAAAGCCAATCTATCTTCTGTAGGATATTCATCATCCGCAAGACCTAGATTCTTATATCCAAGTTCTGTCTGAATAAAATACAAGAATCCAAGTGTACGAAGTTTAGCCTTATGAATAACAGAATCGCGTTGATGACGATCCATATCTATTAAATTGGCATAAAAATCATTTCCCTCTACTGGCCAATTAATCATATACTTGCCGTTCTGCAACTTTCCGTATGTCAGCATCATATCAGGAGACCACTGCTTTTGACCTTTTTCGAAATACATATTCAGTGGATTTAGACAGCAATTCACATAGTTGTTAATATCATAGTCTTCCGGCTTTTCTATAGTTTTGTCAGCATCAGGACCATAATCTTTCAGTGTCATAACCATAGTCAAATCCTGAACGATATCATTACCTTTTTCAAAGGCCATCTTTTCCCCTGTATAAGACTTAGGATCGAAGCCTATATGATATTTTATTCGACAAGACTTTGCCACATCACCTAGTTCTGTTCCATCTACAAGCACGCGAGCCTTCACACACTTCTTTCCTCTAGGCGTAGAAAATGTCACCTTCCATCCTTCTTCAGACTGTTCAGCCTTCTCAAAGCGGTATTCTTTTTCCAAAATAAGATTCTTTTCGGCTGCCACTTTTTGCTCCAAAATAGCCTCGCCAACAGAAGGCTCAAACATTATGTTACTCACCCAAGCAGTCTTGAGAGCCTCATAACCACCATAATGCTCAGCTAAAGCATCTGTAAATTCACCGAAAAGTCCACCGCGAAGACGATAATTACCATCTATCGCAGATACTCCTGCTGAAGTAAGCATTCCTCCTATCCAGACTGTTTCCTCTGCGATCATAGTCTTGCACCCCATTCTAGCTGCTTGAATACCAGCCATAGTCCCCGATGCTCCTCCTCCTACGATTAGAATATCCACACTAGGACTAGAGCAAGATGAGAATCCTAAAACCGCTGCTAAAGCGATACTGCATAACGATTTTTTCATTGTATACTATTAAATTTAATTTCTACGACATTACAATTCCGGGAAGTCCACAGGGTAAGAATAAAACAACTTAAACATTTTTTGAATTTCCGGCATCAACAGCCCATCGAACCAAAACTGGGCCTCACACATAGTCCCAACCTTACGATTATAACATAACTGCTCTGAGAGCATCTCTGCAGAAAGAAGATTTGCCCCATTTTTTAAAATCATAGCGGGCTGGAAGATATTCTTCGATGTGATTTTTTTCATCTCTGCAATTTGAGAATTAACATCACGTTCATAATTAGCAGTTACATAACACTGAACAGTAAGAAATTCACACGCCCCACTCTTTACCCACGATGGCCAATCTTGACAAAGATTATTATATGCCCATGGATATTTATTAGGAGCAAAACATACCAAGCAATCCCTTCTTATATTTTTAACAGTGTCATGCAACTTTAAGGCGAATTGGTTAAGATTATTCATCTTCCATTTCTCAAAATCAGCATTCTTCGCCCCGGTAGGACGAGACTTTCCAGTCTGAGCCACATATTCATCCAATGTTTCCTTATTATAACCAGCATTAGTAGGACTTGCTGGTAGCCTATCATCTCCTTGAATCCCATCTAACTCCGGATAACGATTTACGGCCTCTGCCACAAGATCAAGCATAAACTGCTGAACCTCACTACTATATGAATTTAGATAAAAATCAGTTCCATTATAATTACAATAGTTTCCACTACTATTCAGCCCTATCCAATCAGGATGCTTTGCAAGTAGCGGATCATCTGTATTAACACCTCCCACGGCATGCATGAAACCATATTCAAACCACAAAATAACTTTTATGTTTCGTTTATGTCCTTCGGAAATCATGTCAGCTATAGCATCTCCACTTCCACCTGTATAGTATCTGTACATATTAAGTTCCTCTACACTCGAATAAGTGCTATTTTTCAAAAGAACTTCACTTGGCCATGCCGTTTTAGTCGCAGCCCATGCACATACATAGATGCAATTAAAATTCAAATCAGCTAACAAATCCATGGATTCGCACAGATTATTATAATTACTAAATGAATTCGTATGTGAAGGAGATGGTAGATAAACACCCCTAACGCCTTTATCCTTCGTATAATGCTCTGCTCGTAAAACAACTGTCTTAAAAGATAGTCCATCCTCTGCATACACTTTCACCTCACATGGAGCACTAAGATCCACTCCGGAAGCAATATCCGGCCGGGTGGAAAATTTATAATCAGAAGCCAGATTAACTTTTAGATTCGTTAAATCCGCTCCGTATGGAAGAGTAAATACATAATCTCCATCTATGTTTTCCGCTTTTATAAGATAATCTTCAAGCTGGAACCACTTAATTTTAACCACATTTGACGCCGCCACACTAGCGGAGAAAGTATATTTGCGCGAAGCTCCATCAGGTGCTGTGACAAATATATTAAATGATTTTGTCAAGTCCACCTCTGTCGGACATACTGGTTCTGACACACAACCCTGTGGCATCGTCAAGTCAAGAGTTGCTTTGCCTAATATCGATCCATAAGGAAGGATGACCTGAATTTTAGAATCTTCTATTTTAATCGTAGCCGATGGATACTCTAACAGATTTACAGATTCTATCCTGGGCTGGATTTGAGGTTTAGGAATATCCGGATTTAAAGGCGTGGCTGGTTTAGGGGCGCACGAAAAAAGTGAAACTACCGCCACTAAAATAGAAAAAATTGGAGTCATGTGCCGTGCTATCATAAATAGAATGTACAAAGAACAAATTTAATAAAAATAATCATTACCAAAAAGGGCTGACCCCTTCGAGCCAGCCCTAATATCAATATAAAAATGATTATTCGATTATACTACGGAATATAATTAACAAATCCGATTTCACCATGACGAAGGCCATAGCCAATCTTACATCCATATCCTTCAAGCTCGACACCAAGTCCAGCAAATCCATTACCAGCAGGGACACTTGATGGAGCTATTCTCATCATCTTTATATCAGCAGCATCTATGCTGGTAAGACTCTCCGCAAGGTTCTCATTCTTAATAGGAACCACACAAAGCCAAGCCCCATTCATATTAGAAGAAGCATAATTACCATGCAAGAAAATCATATATTCCTTACCACGGATAGTTACGAATTGAGGCGTACGAATAACCTTTGCATTAGAGCTTTCTGCTACAAAGTTCGTCATATCCATAATGCCTACATAAGAGAATTGCTCAGCCTCTCTCTTAACGATAATAGGGGCAGAACCCTCATTGGCCATGATGTACTGATCACCCTTATAATGATAAATACCAGCAGTACCACTCTTCTTATTACCTACATCTTCAGAAAGAGCTATCTTTACAGGCTCTTTAGTTACAACACCATCTTTAACCATGAATGAATATGCATACTTTCCAATAGTGGCAGCAGTGTTCGCTGCACAAACAAGGATCTCACCATCCTGCCAGGTTCCTCGGAATGAAAGGTAATCACCTATACGCTCAGCTTCAGATGCTGACATAGTCCACTTTAGCGCCACTTCGTATGTGTCCGGACTTGTAAAATGATATACATAAAAATCATAGTTTGTGGCAGCCCATGCATTACCTGTAGAGGCTACACCACAAGCAAGAAGATCTTGTTTGCCCGCATTGTCAACTACAGTTACTCCTGTTACCCAGCCTGTAAATCCAGCGCCTTCGGTAAGTGTAGCAAAAGTCTTAGAAACAGAACCATTAGCGACTGAGACCATAGGATACGAACTAATATATTGTTTATTAGCATTCTTCTCACCATCAGCTACACCACAAACGACCTCTCCATTCCAAAGGGCAAAACCACGAGTATCTTTTATACCAAGTTCGTCAATATTAGCTGTCCACTCTTTCTCCCATACTGGATCAATCATAACAGACTCTCTATGTCCAAATACCACATCTGTAGGGAAGAAATTAGCGCCGGCAACAAGACATGCATTCTTATTACCATTAAGAGCAACCTCAACCTCTGAAGCATAAACATTATCATCTAACTTACCATCTCCAAGTACAAGAGTACCAGTGAAAGTATTAAGAACATCGATCGCATATTTTGAATGGAATGTATTGCCCTTCACAGCAACATTAGAAGCAGCCGCTACGCGAATAGACCAATCCTTTACACCTCCACCCACAAATTCATTACCTTCAAATACTACATTTTTAGAGTCATAAGTCTGATTAGCACAATATGCACCATCTGCAGTGGTAACAATCCTACAATTCTTAATGGTAACATTCCAAGACTCTGAAATCCAAATGGTAGAAACACTTTCCTCGAATTTGTCAGTTGCATCCGCAACATCTGCTATAATGGTAGCATTCTCAAGAAGAACTCCATTCGCACCATTTTCTACACGGAACAAGTACTTGTGTCCCCAACCATAATTTCCACCAGTGTTAAGAGTCAAAACATTATTAGTAACTCCGGCTTTTTCTTTAATGGTAACGTTCTTGATTGTGACACCAGAAGCGATTTCCAAGTTACCCGCGATAACTGAAGTCTCACGATTCTTACCCTGAATGGTTACATTCTTGCTTATCTTGACGTTTTCAGCATATTCCTGTTCACCAAGAGTAATCACATCTCCTTCGTTAGCAGCATTAAGTGCTTCCTGAACAGTAGCAAATGTATATGTGCCATTCAAATCCACTGTACCTGAAGAAAGTTTTTCACCAACTTTAATAACAACACCCTCTTTTTCGGATCCCTTTACAACAGTTGTAACCTTTGATGAATATCTATTATTATCTGTAGTTCCATCACCAATAGTAACTGTAGTATTAGAAGAAGATGAATGAACATCAACAAATACCGGAGTATCTACAAGATTATTGACAAACTTAACTCCATTACCTGCTTGACCCACACGTATTGCATAACTTGGATAACCATCAATAATAGTATTTCCATCAAATACAACATTGCCACCATATATTTGAGAAACACGTGACCCACGGGCATCAAAATAACAATTACTTACATTGATTTCACCAGTAGTACCTACTGCATAAAATAAAGTGGCATTCTTATATTCAACAATCTCATCTGTTGTTTTAAAAATGACATTCTTAACAGAAACAGGTTTTGTTGTCCCCTTATCTACTATAATACCATAAGCATACTCCATACTTGTAGTTGTGCCTGCACTCTTTACAAATGGCTCGACTGTAATATCATGTACTTCGACATTTGTATTATTAATCTTGATACCACGGATAACACAATTCTCAGCCTTACCACCACCAATAGAGCGTACTCTGACAACATATTTCATGTCACTTTCAGGGATAGCAAGAATCTCCTCAATAGGAGACTGCGTTTCAGAAATAGCGATATCTACATAACCATTCTTAGTAACACCAGCATTTGTAGCCACACCTGCGATAGCGTCTGCTAGCGTTTTATAGCCAGTGTCGAACACCATGACAGGCTGTGTACCACCTTGAGCAATCTTTATGGTCTGAACCTTATTATCGTAAGCATCCATCACATAAACCTCGCCTGTACGAGTGTATGAACAAGGGGTAGGAAGAACTTTGATCGTTACTGTATTATCAACGACTGCCTTTGTGCTAACCACCTCAAGCCAAGGGGCACTTGTACTTACAGTATATCTCACATTTGATGAAACCTTAAATGTGGCCGTACTTCCCCAGAAAGAAGCTAATCCTGCATAATTTCCAACATCAAAGGAGTGTTGTTCGAAATTAAGGGATTTGATAGATGTCTTTCCATGACCATTGTCAGCTGCAAGAAGGACAGCATCCTTTGTTATTACAGAAGGGATTTTTACTACTACAAAATCTCCCTTGATTTCAGCCTCATAAGCGCCACTTGCAACTACATAGACCTCTGTTTCATCAGTCTTTCCTACGATAGTGAAAGGTATCTTCACCTCTGCGTTAGGTTCAACACCGATTTCTCTTTCTAAAAATTCGATTTTAAATTCTTGTTCAAGAGGAATTTCAAAGGAGGTACCATCTGTCAAAGTGAAGATAACTACGTCGCCCTTAATCTCAACAGATTTAAAGAAAGCATCGCCGTCTTTTCCATCGGCACCAGCGGCGCCATCTTTTCCATCAGCGCCGTCTTTACCATTATAAAGCGTCAGCACCTCTCCGTTACTAAGTGTTATAGACCATCCAGTCTCAGTTTCCTCAACTTTAGTAATAAAGTCAGCATTCTGAAGGGCTTCAATAGCCTTCTTATTAGACTCAACTTGCTTTTCAAGCTGTTCTAGTCTGCTTTGAAGATCATTCACCTGGGGCGAAAGATCTTTAGCGCAACCAGCCAAAAGGGCGGCTGCACCTAGAATCATTAATAGACTCTTTTTCATAGAAAATAAATGTTATTAGTATAATAGGAATAAAAATTATTTGATTTCAAACAAAGACAACCCGGTACCAGTAACAAATGCAGCATAATAATACTTTCCATCGATAACGCGGAAAGCGCCATCCCCACATCCATTACCATTCTTAATATACTCGCCGTCTTCCTTAGCATTCGGATCGCCAAGATAGAAAGCATAAGACTTCTCGAGTGCATCGATACTCTCAGCAAGGGTCTCTTTACTTAACGCAGACACACGGAACTGGCCATCAAGATAATTATTTCTCAATACCACATAAGCCATATAGTTTTCTTCCTTATAAGTAAAGAACCTGATTCCTAATGTAGGAGAAGCAATTGTGGCTGTAGGGAAAGAATACACTGACTCGGCCATGGTTCCATCTACACTAAAAAGTGTTGCAGATGCACCAGCACCACCACCCCATACATATTGATTATCCTTATATGGGAAGAATGCGCCATAATTTCCCATCTTCGCATCCAAAGTAACTATCTTAGGAGTAGAATTAATAGCTCCATCGGAAACCGTGAAACAAAGCACCGCCTTACCAGATGTAGAATCATAACACCAAATCTTTCCTTCAGTCCATGTCCCCTCCACAGTCATTTTATCACCTAGACGAACATTATCAACCGTAACATAATCCAATACCACCTTCGGATCTGCAGTTACATCATCCCATGCATAAATTCTAAAATGCGCATCTTTTCCCATAATAAATGCGGCAGCAAGAACAGTATTTTCCAAAGTAGCTATACCAAAAAATCGTGTCCCTTGTGGAATACCAGTTTGAGAAAGGAAACGGACACTATTAGGATCAGCGATACTTACTGCATACACGCCTCCTGTAGGATTTACATTATCCTTGTCTTTTGAAAGGAATACATATTCATCATTCATGGCTATGGTGCGAATCATATCTTTCTCACCTGTAACCTGAGAACCGAACCATGTAGCATCCACACCTTCAGAGAAAGGCTTGTAATAAACGCCCCATACGCGAGTAATCTCAGATATACCTGTAGTAACCACCTTTACATTAAGTGTTTTTTCTGCTGAACCTACACGCGCGACGAATGTAACTCCGTTCAATTTATCAGAAAAATCGAAAGCATCGCCTGATGCTATTTCCTTATCCCCCACGAACACTTTAGTATCTGCCGGACTAACAATGTATTCTACTACAAGAGAAGTCAAATCCTGCGAAGACGAAAGTTTCACCTCTCCACTCAAAGCGTCTTCGCCACCAACGGTAAACGAAGTGAATGCTATAGAAGGTTCTCCCACCTCCACTGAAAGAGTATATACAAACTCTACGTTACTCTTTACGAAAGTAATCTGCTGCGAACCTTGAGCATAGTTAAAAGTCTGCGAATACTTAACTTCCACTCCTTCATCAAGAGACTTGAAATCCACAACAAGAGCTTTTATGTTTTCCTTATCGACATAGTCGACGAAAACATCAATAGTTCTTGCTCTATTATCTACCATAACAATGCTTTCCTTTTCCAAGCCGGAAAGTACTATATTGCTCTCTAATAGAGAAAAATCCACATCCGGCTTAACCGGATCATCTGTTTTAGTGTTACATGCAACTGCCATAAAAGAAAAGGCAAACGCAAAAAATAATTTAAAAAATTTCATAATGCAATCGCAAATATAATAATTAATTTTAGTTCAAACAACGGGTTTGTATCTTGAAACTTTTTCTGCCTCCATTGTCGGCCACTATATTAAAATAGATGGTACTATTATTTAAATTATGCCAACCATCTAAGCCATAATCCTTTTCTTTACCATTTTCATCGGTAGATACTATTTTTGCAGTGGCTGGGATAATAGCCTCCAACCGGCATCGCTTTAACGTACTTTCATTGAATTTCACTTTATCATCTGGAAAGGTGTAACTTGCCAATCCCTTATCCTCTATATACATTCCGCTTAATAAATCCACTTCTTCATAAATGGAAAGATTAGCGTCATCGTAATATACATATGCCTTGAGCGCACTCAACTCAGTAGAAGAATCCCTCTGCCTTTCGTCTGGCTTTATGCACGCGATTAGCGATAAAGTCGCTATTATTAATGCTATATATTTTTTCATATTAAACTTCTAATTACCAATCACTATTTTGACGAGCCTCAGTATTATTTTTCACCTCCGTCTGAGGTATAGGAAACCTGTCGAAACGTTCAGGGTACCTGTGCGCTGCCATATCAGCACCAACAGACTGAGGGACAAAACTTCCAGTCGAAGTTTTTTTCCATAAAACTCCCGTATATTTCTTTCCATCAAGCACAGACTTCGCCCTACCAGTTCGCCTCAAATCCCAAAACCTATGTCCTTCGTAACATAACTCTATCATCCTTTCATGTAGAATAACATCGAGTGCGCTATCCCATGAGTTAATATCTGCAGTTATAACATCCGCTCTTGCAAATCTATGTTCGCGAAGTGTGGAAACAACAGTCTTAGCTTCAGCATACTTGCCTTCGTATGCCAAGCATTCAGCCTTGATGAGTTCGAGTTCGGCATATCTGAATTCGGGCCAAGGCTGGTAAGAGCCATTCAGGTCAAAATCTTTATTTTCCTCATCGAGTAGTTTGCGCATATAATAGCCCGTAACCGTATTGCCTGGCGATTTGACTGAGCCATACGGCATATATTTCTGATCCACACCGCCTTCGTAACATTCCAATTCCCTTCCTTTCCAAACCGCTCCATTATATAGCACGCATGCAGCAAGACGCGGATCGCGAGAGGAGACATTGGCATTGGTAACGTATTTTCTGCTTTCATCGCTTGGGTCAAATGCGCTACCATCGGAATTATCGAAAGCATCTACAAATTCCTGGGTAGGTCCAGCATAGCCACCACCCTTACTACCACTAAGGCAATAATCGCCGGGCATAGAATATTTTAAATCGAAGCTATGGGTGTATTGAGCACTTGCATACTCTACGCCCCATATCACTTCCTTATTGTCAAGCGTCTTAAAAACATCGGAATAATTAGACAAATAATCATATAACCCACTATTTTCCACTGCTTCTACGGCTGTTAATGCCTTATCATACCTTTTTGCATAAAGCATGACTCTGGCTTTAAGCGCGTATGCGGCGTATCTATGTACACGCGAGCGTGATGCGCTTGGCTCTGGAAGATACTCGCACGCATAATTAAGATCCTCTTCTATCGCATCCCATGACTCAGACACGGATTTTCTCGGAGTGTTCTTGTTCGCGATAGACATCTCAGATAAGGTCTTATAAACGATAATACCATAGTCATCCTTTTCCGAAGCGTGAACCCTCATCATATTGAATTGGACATGTGCACGGAAGAATAACAACTCTGCGCGAATACGAGCTGCTCCAGATTCGGAAAAATTGGCAGAATAAGTATCAAGCCCTTGGAGAGCCTCATTGATGCGACGAATAAGACCATAGCCAGTAGTCCAACTGTCGAAATAGTTCTGATCCACTCGTTGTTGTCCATCTACCGTCATAATAAGGTTACAATCTCCCGTGCCTGCGGCAGTAGCTCCATATTTAAGTATATCAGTAAGGCCATCGGAAAGATTGGAATTGGCCCCACCAAGAGCACAAGACCCGAAACTACCCCACTGCGCGCCTATTGAGTAGAATGAATTAAGATAAAGATCGGCATTGGTCTCGTTTTTCATGGCATAAGCCATATCGTATCTATCGGTAGGCTCAAGATTTACCGAACTACAAGCGGAAAGCGAAAGCATAACCGCCAAGGTATATACTATTGTATTTCTTTTCATCGCTTAAAAAGTTATGCCGGCTCCGAGACTTACGACTCTTTGCTGTGGATAATAACCATTATTTACACTTGGCGCTTCTGGATCTATTCCCATAGATGAAAGGCCTGAAAGCGTAAAGACATTAGAGGCACTTACATATAATCTTAAAGATTCTACATAGAATTTTCTGGTTAGAGTCTTAGGGAAAGTATATCCAATCTGAACATTTTTCAAACGCAGATATGAAGCGTCTCTTTTCCAAAAATCACTTACATACACATTATTAGGGCTTGACTGAGTACTAAGACGCGGATAGATGGCGTCTGTATGATCAGGAGTCCAACTGCCCTCTACAAGGTATTTAGGCGGATTACTCCCCCATTTGAATGCCTGAGTGTAATAAGTGCCATCTGAGTAGCCAAGCGCTGAATAGGTACCGCTTAGCATAATTTCAGTGTTCGTAGCTCCTTGGAAGAACAAGACGGCATCTAGACCGCGCCACTTAAAATTAAAATCGAAGCCAAACATCACCTCAGGAATAGGTGAACGCGCAATCCAAGTCCTGTCTTCTGAGGTGATCCTGCCATCTCCATTAAGATCTTTATACTTAATATCTCCGACTTTTACTGAATTGCTTGTTTTCGGAGAACTTGCCAAATCTTCCTCGTCCCTATACAATCCATCCGATACATATCCCAGAACAGCACCAAGACTCTGCCCGAGTTTACTCTGATAAGAAGGGATATTATCTGAATCGTTTATGGATATATATCGATTTCGTGCAAACGAAGTATTGGCACCTATAGTATAGGCCAAGTCGCCTATCTTGTTTTCATGTTTGAGCGAGATTTCAAACCCGCGAACATCTACTACTCCACTATTAACAATTGCAGCGAAATTTGACCCTATCGAAGGAGGATTTTCTCCTGCCTGACTTTGCAATATATTGTCTGTCAACTTATAAAATGCGTCTACTTCTGCACTAAGCAGCCCATCCCAGAATCTGAAATCAGCTCCGAGATTATACGTGGTCGTAGTCTCCCATGTAATGTCCTTATTAGGGACTGATGTAGTGGAAATACTTTGAACCGGCTTTCCACCTATTACGGCAGTAGGTTTAGAAGATAGGGTTACTCCCTGAACATAAAGAAAATCCGAAATGCTATCATTACCTAGAACACCCCACGAGGCCCTGAGCTTAATATCCGGTGTAAGTCTATATCCCAATGACACTGCCGGGAACACTCCCAACCGATGATCTTTTGCGAACTTCGCTGACCAGTCATTACGAAGCGATGCCGATACGATATACTTGCTGTCATAGACATAATTCACTCTAAAAAGAAGACCTTGACGACCCGTAGCGGAATGATAACCAACCACGGAATTAGGCAAGATATCGGTTGAAAAATTAAGATCAGGAATTTCAGTTATAGCAAAATTCTGTTTCCCGGCAGCAAAATAACGCAATGCCGTACCACTTTGTTCCCATACCAAATCAGCCCCCACTTCATGAAGGTCAAATGTATTTTGATAATTAAGCTGAGCCGTAAAAGTGTATCGAGAGAAGAGTTGATGAGACTCGGTGAGTTGATTCACACCCGTAGGAAGGTGCGGACTATTCCCCGGTGTCAAAGTCAATTCATCACTAAGACTTGTGTATTGCGGAGTAACTTGACTACACGGCAATAATAGTTTTTTATTCAAAGTGTTTTGGAAGTCATAACTTCCCATCACCTTAGCGAGCAAGCCCTTAACAAAAGGGACTCTGTATTCAAGACTCACACCTGTCTGAACGAAAGATCTGTTTTTACTCTGAAATCCGGAAGCATCTCTTGCAATAAGCGGATTTTGATAACCTATATAAGTACCATCTGGAAGAGTAGGCCGGGTTGTAGGTCTTGCGGTAATGGCATAGAAAACGATGTTTTTATAGCCATACTCAGCTCCTCCGTTATCCAGAGATGCCGTAGGATCACTTGCTCCTGCACTCACACCACTTTGATGCCTGTCTTCGATTCTTCCTGAAACGTCGAGTTTCAAGGTAATATCGTCCGTTAAATTAATATCTATATTCGAGCGAAGGTTATAACGCTTGAACCAGACATTTTCTATGATACCATCCTGATCAAGGAAACTACCACCCACATAATACCGGACATTCTTGTTACCTCCACTGACGCTGACATTGTGATTTTGTCCAATAGCCACCTTCTTGAAAATGAGATCGAGATAGTTAGTATCGCCCAATATCCCCTGTGGGTCATTACCATTCTTAATGTACTCTATCTGTTTTTCAGAGTATTGCCGTGTTAACCCATCGAGATCGCTCGCTTTGTTATGCCAATACGCATATTCCTCACCATTAAGTAATTCAAGCATATCAGCATTTGTACTCATAGAAAAGGCTCCATTATATGTAACTGTCGTGCTGGCCACATCACCCCTACGAGTAGTGACGAGGATGACACCATTGGCCCCTTTCACACCATAGGCAGCGGCAGATGCGGCATCTTTAAGAATAGTTACATCTGCTATCTCGCTTGGGTCCAAGTTAGAAAAATCCCTTTCTACGCCATCTACAAGTACAAGCGGAGTAGAAGAACCGGTAGTGCTGATGCCTCGAATATAAATCTGCGCTTCGTTTTCGCCAGGTACTCCAGATGTTTGACGACTTACAAGTCCGGGAAGTTTACCTCCAAGCATGCTACTCATATTATCTGTCGGGGCAGCAGACAGAGTCTCTCTATTTATCGAAGAAATGGAGCTCGTAAGATTACCCTTCTTCTGAACACCATAACCCACGATCACAGCTTCGTCAAGAAAAGTAGTGTCGTCTTTTAAAGTAATGTTGAACACTCTTTTAGCACCGACAGGCTCACGGGCATCCTGATAGCCCATAAGCGTAAAGAAAAGTACGGCATCAGAAGACGATACAGTCAGGGTAAAATTTCCATTATCGTCCGTCATCGAGCCCATAGATGTAGAACCTTCCTGCATCACGACTACGCCAGGCAGCGGTTCTCCCGAACTATCCACTACCCGACCCTTTATGTTGATTTGCCCAAACATAGCAAAGACTGATAGCAGAAAGCAAATAATAGTTATACAAATCTTTTTCATCTTTCTGATGACATAATATATTCTAATAATCCTCCTCGCATAAGTTCTTCATGAGTTATATAAGGCCTATCAACGACTTCTCCGTTGAATTTAACTTCCTTAATATAAGTGGTATCCGCACTGTTACCATGTGCTACAATTCTCAGCGTTTTCCCATTAGTCAAGTGGACTGTTGCCTTAGTGCACAGCGGGGAACCGAAAACATAACGCCCGTCGGCAGGAAATACAGGATAAAACCCGAGAGCAGAAAAAACATACCATGCAGACATCTGTCCGCAATCTTCATTGCCAATCAACCCGTCCGGGGTAGTAGTATAAAAATCGCGACATACTTGTCTTATAAGCTCAGCTGCCTTATCTTGCCTGCCAAGTAAACTATACATGTATATGATATGATGACTCGGTTCGTTTCCATGTGCGTATTGGCCAATCATCCCTGTAATATCCGCCGAAGCTCCCTCATTCAGCGAAGAGTCTGCACTAAAAAGAGCATCGAGTTTTTCGCAAAGATCTCTACGAGAACCATACAGCTCGGCAAGGCCATCTATATCCCCCGGTACTAGGAAACTGTACTGCCAAGCATTTCCCTCCACATAATCAGCTTCTTCATGCATAGAATAAGAAGGATCAAATGGCTCTGTAAACTTACCTTCAGAGTCCACTCCCCGCATAAAGCCTGTCTGAGGATCGAAGTGCCTGCGATATCTTTGTGCTCTGTTTTCAAATTCTTCAGCTAATTTATCTTCACCTAACTCCCTTGCAAGCAAAGCGATGCACTTGGCATTTATACAATACTCAAGTTCTACGGATACAGACCAATTCACCTTATCAGCTGGAAGATAACCATATTCATCCCATAGATTCATACCATAAGTAGGCTGAGAAAGCATCTGCGAACATGCCCTAAGTACTCTTCGTGGGTCAACTCCCTTTACATGTTTAAGTGCGGCTTCGCATAATACCGAAATGCTATGCACCCCCACCATACAATCTGTTTCCTGATCGCCAAGTATCCACACCGGAAGGCGACCGGTCTTGTCGAAAATATCCAATAACGAACCACAATAATCCCCAGAGCGTTTATCTATAAGATTATAAAGAGGATGCGTCGCACGATATGTATCCCATAAAGAAAAAATCGTATACGCCGGTTTTTCTCCTTTATCACTAAAAAGCTGAGGAGACATGGCGGTGTGATATAAAGAAGTGTAAAAAATGGTGTCCTGGCGCGATTCAACACCTTCAAATTCTATTACACCCAGCTCCTTTTCCCACTTTTTCTGTGCGTAGTCTAATACCTTTTCAAAGCTCTTAGCTTCTTTAATGTTTTCCTTTAAGTTCTCGACTCCCTTCTGAGAAACAGCAACTTTGACTTCCAATTCCTTAACGCCATCTCCAAATTCGAGTACAAGATAACTCTGCTGGTCTGTCTTTACACTTTTTATATCATGCGAGAACTCGGCACGAAACCAAATCGGCTGATCGAAAGCCCATTCGCTCGAAATTCTTTCACCCTCTACGCATTTATCTCCCAAGACTTTCAAATACCCCCCATCGAAAGCCTTTCTAAACATAAGAGACTGTGCGCCCCGTTTTAGATCGATCACCACATAAGACGGCTCACCTTCAGGATATGTAAATCTATATACCGCTGCATGCTCGGAAGCTGTAACTTTAGCCTTAACGCCATTTAAAAGGACCACCTCATAAAAACCAGGAGTGCATTTTTCCGTGGATTTCAAGAAAAAACCATTAGGTTCATAAGTGTCCGTTGTCTGTGGTCTTAAAAGCACATCGCCATAATCAGCGACTCCAGTTCCATTTAGACGGGTCTGAGCAAACCCGGCAAAAGTAGAATCTGAACTATGATATCCTGAACACCAATCCCATCCTTGTGTAACATTCATAGGGCCGGCATGTACTTGTCCATGAGGCACATCAGCCCCGACGAACACATGTCCATGCCCGCCGGAGCCGATAAAAGGGTTAACTACCGAAATAGTCAGCGCCACTAAGAAAGCGCAAATCATACTATTTTTCTAAAGCTTTATCTATACCTTCCTTAACATACTTCCACTGGTCTGCCACTTTAAGGTGAATCATGTCAAAAAGGAAATACCCATCACATGCATCGTAACATGCTTTCACAGAATTCACTATGGCCTGATTCTCCTCTTCTTGGCTGTACTGATTTTTCGAATCCCAATTCCCCACATCCGGACCTCCACAGACTATAGGACAAGAGTCACCTATTTTCTCTTTAGCAAGTTTGCAAAATCCTTCCATAGTCCATTCCTTATCACCATAGACATCGCCAGGAGCAGCATAGGCACCGATTAGCATCTGGTCGCAATGATCGGCATAACCAAAGTTCTTATAATTAGGCGTGGACCACTCCGGGAAATGAGCATAGGTATCGTACTTGGGACTTGCCCAGTTTACACCTACATCATAATACTCTGAATACCATCCCCCTACATATACGCCAAATTTCACATTAGGGTTAGTCTGATGAACCGTGGCTGAAGCCTTCTCCACAAAATCGTGAATAACCTTGGCACGCCATTCGTTCCACTGCCTGAAATACTTCGGTTTATCCTTAGGCACTGTCCAATAGGTAGTCCCTGCTGGAAGCACATCGTCTGGCCAATTTATACTCTGCACCCCTATGTACTCCATAAACATATTTTTCGACATTTCGGAAAAATCAGACTGCATCCCGGCGAAACGGCATCTATCCAGGAAAATTCCATCCAAGTCTTTGTAATTTGCAAGATCCTCGATAAGCCCAAGCAGGTACTGCTGCACTTCAGGATTGGCCGGATTAAAGAAAATCGTGCTCATCGAATCCCCACGATCCACTGTCTTTATACCATCTGCCGTATTGTACTGAGTCTCCCACGACTTTTTCGAAGGGTCGGTAGCAAGAAGTCCACTCGATCCGAAAGGAGAATACGAGCCGCCTGCCATGGTGTTCATGGCAGCATGTACTCTTAGCCCCAATTTATGACCAATCTCTATAAAGGCCTGTAAATAGTCCCAATCGGCCGTGCGTTCAAACACACCTCTCCAGCTGCGACGCTCCGTATAAGGAATACCTTCGCGAGACTTGAAGAGCACATTACCATTCGTGGGGCGCACATCCACCACTACATCGGTAAACCCCACTTCTTTAGCCTTAGTGAGGTCACGCTCGATATTTTCTTTAGAATTAGCAAAATCAGGGAAATTAGCCGATGCGTCTATCCATATATAAAGAGGCTTTTCCTCATTTTTAGTAGTGCAAGCTGCAAATGTTAACACTGCAGCTGCTAATATCATTAGTTTTTTATTCATTTGCCAAGTGCTTTATCTATTCCTTCTTTAGCATACTTCCATTGGTCGGCATTCTTAAGATGTATCATATCAAATAAGAAATATCCGTCGCATGCATCGTAACAAGCTTTAACAGAATTAACTATAGCTTGATTTTCCTCTTCTTGGGTGTATTTATTCTTAGAATCCCAGTTCCCCACATCAGGTCCTCCTGCGACAAGAGGGCAAGACGACCCTATCTTTTCTTTCGCCTTAAGACAAAACCCCTGCATGGTCCATTCGTTAGTTCCATAAACGGATCCAGGGTTAGCATAGGCTCCAATAAGCATCTGATCGCAATGATCGGCATAACCATAATCTTTGTACTTTGCAGTTGCCCATTTGCTGTAAGAAGATGCGGTGTTAAAATTAGGACTCGCCCAGTTTACTCCCACATCGTAATACTGTGAATACCATCCTCCTACATACACACCGAACTTCACATCGGGATTAACTTCATGAACAGCATTTGAAGCTTTTTCCACAAAATCGTGTATAACCTTCGCTCTCCACTCAAGCCAAGACTTGTAATACTTAGGATATGTGCTCATCTTATTAGCAGCCGCATAATCAGTCCCTGCCGGGAGTATGTCATCTGGCCATTTCAAAGACAACACTCCCATATAGTCCATAAACTGATTTTTACTCTCCTTAGAGAAATCTGACTGGAGCCCGGCAAAACGGCATCTGTCAAGAAAAATTCCATCCAGTCCATCATAGGCAGCCACTTCCTTTATCAAAGAAAGCAGATACTCCTGCACTTTAGGATGAGCCGGATTAAAAAACAGTTCCCCGCCACTATCAACCGCATTAACAAGCCCGGAAGACATATTATATGTAGTCGCCCATTCTTTTTTTGAAGCATCTCTAAAAAGCATTCCGACACCTCCGAATGTGCGATTTCCTCCTACCATAGTATTAAGCGCCGCATGAACTCTTAACCCTAAAGAATGACCTATTTCAATAAAGGACTGAAGATAATCCCATTTAGCAGTACGATTCACCTGAGTGTACTTACCATTAACCCATGCTCCAAGAAACTCTACAGGAGTTCCTACACTGCTTGTAAAAAGCACATCTCCTGTGGTAGGCCTTACATCTACTACCACATCGGTAAATCCAGCTTCCTTTGCTTTAGTTAGGTCTCTTTTAATATTATCTTTGGAATTGGCAAAATCGGGAAAGTTAGCCGCAGCATCTATCCATATATAAAATGGCTTTTCTGCTTTCGGCTCATCGGGCTTATCGTCCGGCTTTTCATCTGGCCACTCCCATTCTGGCGTATGGTTCTTCTTGTTTTCATCGCAAGCAGCGACACTGAAAAGTGTCGCTGCAAGCATAAATATATAAATTATTGATTTTCTCATATATTACATATCGAGACAGTCGAACTGTACTGCTACAAGTTGACCTCCGGCGAAGAAGAAATACATATACATGTAATAACCATTATCCGATACTCGAAGGGCAACATCACCACAAGCATTACCATTGGCCTGAGTGATATTGGCCATAGAGCCATAAATGCCTGCGTCCGATTTCCAAATCACATTGTCAAGATTACTATCTCCCAAGTCGTAAAGATATATCATATCGTCTGTACCCCATGTAAAAGAGTTCACAGAATTAGCGACAAGGAATCCTACGCCATTGAAATTGACATAGTCAAGAGCATTACGAACCCAGTTAGATGATGTAAATGCACTTCTACAGATATCCTTATTCGTCTGTCCACTTACCCAGATTGTAGCTCTATCGTTAGAATCAGAAGCGGTCAATTTAGCATAAGAATTTACAAAATAATCGGCCTTAGGATTTGTTGCACTAGTAGGAACGATATCGCAGTTATATACCCAACCACCTGCATTCAATGAGCAATTGATATCCACCACTTCCGGCTCAGGATTAAGTACGCCATCTTTAACTGTCCAGCGAAGGAATGTCCAAGTATCCTGATAGCGAGGCATAGTTATTATAGCGTCACCATCAAGCGAGCCTATAACGGAAATGCCTCTACCATAAGATTTTCCACCTGCGGCATAACGAATGTACTCTGTCGGGGTTCCATTTATGCCTTTTATACGATATACCACCACCTCATCAGAAGCAAGGTTAGTTACAAGTATATTATCCGCGTTATCTCCAGTGGCCTTGAAGTTAGTTAAATTACCCTTAAATGGAAGTGCGATAGTGCCGACCTTTTCACCTGTCTTTCTGCTTACCACTATCATGTCTTCATTACGGGTATTAAGCACAATATAATCGTTAATGACAGCCATCGAAGTCATCAGAAGAGGTGAAGCTGGAGCATAAGTATCCACTATCTTCGTGTTCCACAGAATTTTACCACTATTAGGTCTCATGCCCTTTTCGAGAATATCAGGGAGCTGAACCTTAACGGTGTATTCTGCAGTGGTTTTTCCATCCTGTGCCGTTACTGTAAACTTGACATCTTTAGAATAATCGCATGCGACCTTAGTAGGATCCGGTGTACTTGTAATATTAGCACCAAATGATAGTTCCACTTCTGCAAGTTGAGATACAGGGGGGACGTCACTAACGATATATATTAGTTTAGCATTTTCATTAATAACACCCACGAACTGTTCCTCTACGAGTTTGAAGGCTGTAACAGCACATTCAGCACTCTTACGAATTTCACCTCGAACTATATAATCAGTCCTTTCTTTTTTCTGATTTATAACTGTAATAGGATTATCCTTAGTGAGATCCATTATAAGAATGGCAGGTTCTATAGAACAGTTATCGTCAAGGTTAGCTACAACCTTAACTTCCTTAAGATCATCCTCCTCCAAATTATATTTCGAATTAGCCGGATAAGTATAAGGGAACACTATGGTTATCACATGATTCTCATAGTCTATCTCTGATGAGAATTTGTTTTCGTCAGATGTGTCTCCGATAAAGGAAGCGGTTATACTATTTATAGCCTTTGTGGCAACAGCTTCCGACAATTTGTAGTCGGGCTGCTGGCATGAGGCCAAGAAAAGAGCGGACGCCGCTAATGCAATGTATTTAATTGTGTATTTCATAAATTATTATCTCCACTCTTCGAATTGTTCGTTAATTAAATTATTATCTCTAAGCTCCGCTGTAGGAATGCCTAAGTTATATAACTTCTCTGGAAACACGCGATCTTTAAGATCACAAGGTACATAGTCGAATGAAGTTCCCGTGATTTTAAGTGCGTGACATCTATAATTGTTCAATCCTTCCGGATAATCCTTGTGAGCAAGTTTCCATCTACGAAGATCCCAGAATTGGTGTCCCTCGAAAGCAAGTTCCACCTTACGCTCATGACGATAATCCTTAAGCCACTGCTCTCCTGTGGTATTCTTTTGAGGAAGCCCTACGCGAGCACGTACTTCATTCATAGTGGTCTGATAATCATTCTTGCCAAGTCTATATGCAGCCTCAGCCTTATTCAGAAGAACCTCCGCATAACGCATTTCCACCCAAGTCTGAGTACTCTTGACGCCCTTGAGGTCAGTATGGTTCTCATCTATAAGTTTACGAAGGAAATACCCGGTGGTAGTCTTTCCATAAGAATATGGTGCAGAGCCATAGTCCATAAACTCACCATTAACTCCACCTACGGAACAATCCATGATTTTATCATTGCCCTCCTTATCCTCTCCCCAAACACAGCCGTTATAATAAACAGTAGCTTGGAAACGAGGTTCAAGGCTTTCATAATCTGGGCGTGTCTTTACGGAACCATCATGATAACCGCTCCAATCATACTGCGACCCATCGGCCTTTTCATAACTTTCTACCATCTCCTGCGTCGGAGTGCCAAGCGCACCATAATCATAGCCAAAACAGAATGGAACATAATCTTGATCGAAATTATGTGTCACCCCATTCTTGTTAAAGGCAAATTCGATGATAGACTCTTTATTATTCCCCTTCCAAGCCTGACGATAATCATCCATAAGACCATACCTTTCCAATTTAATCACAGAATCTGCAGCATCGTATGCATCCTGCCAGCGCTCTGCATAGAGCATAGTGCGCGAAAGCATAGCCCAAGCACCACCCTTAGTAATACGACCTCTCTGTGCAGATGGCCACTCCTCTGGAAGATACTTTGTGGCATAACGAAGATCATCATAAATATCCTGCCAGAATTTTTCCGGACTACTAAGCGCAGCGTCGTTAGACTTAGGAAGTTCTTTATAATAAATAATTCCTTTCGGATGACGCTTTGCAAGCTGAAAATGCAAAAATGCACGGAAAAACTTGGCTTGAGCTACGAATAAAGAATCCGTCTTGGCACCAAAATGTGAATACTTCGCTCTTGAATCCAAAAAGTCATTAACCCTTCGAATCTGATTATAAGCGTTACCCCAAATACCCCATAAACAACCATCCGGAGTAACAGCATCTACATTAGTAACATAATTATTAGGATGCCCTGCCTTATTTCCAAGGGCTTCTGACCCATACTTAAGCTCATCTGTAAGACTTTCTATCATACTTCCGCCGAACTGTGCCTCACCGAACTGTCCATATTTTTGAATATATGTATAAAAGCCATTCAAATAATAATTTGCAGATTCCTCTGTTTCCCAAATGGCCGTTTTAGTGAGATTCGTAGAATCCGTAGTGCCATCAAGCCATTTATTGCAAGATACAAGAGCTGCAAAAGAGACTAATATTAAAATCGATTTTTTCATAACTTTTTCTCCTCCTTTTAGAATGTAATTTTAACACCTAACTGATATACCTTCTGCTGTGGATAATAACCATTATTCACTCCAGGCTGTTCTGGATCGATATGGTACTTATTAAGTCCACTGAAAGTAAGTAGGTTAGAACCTTGAAGATATACTCTAAACGAAGACATACCCATAAACTTAGAAATCTTGGTAGGTATAGTATAGCCTAACTGAAGAGTTTTTAGACGAAGATAACTTCCATCCCTATACCAGAAAGTAGAAGAGAATGCGTTATTAGAACTAACAGTCGTAATAGAAGGACGAGGGAACTCTCCACTCTTGTTATCAGGAGTCCAAGAATTCTCAAGCAAATATAAAGGAGAATTTCCTCCGTGATAGAAAGGCTTGGTAAGGAAAGTATTGTCCATAATACCATACGAACCTGTAGCAGCATAAGAATACTCCCCAGTGAGAGAAACTGTACGACCAGTTGCTCCTTGCCAAAGCATATCTATATCAAATCCTTTCCAATTGGCATACAAATTCAAAGAGTATTGTACGCGTGGATAAGCACTTGCAGCAACATAACCCATATCTTGGGCGTAAGTAATCTGTCCGTCACCATTACGATCCACATACTTGATATATCCCGGCACAACTGCTTTATCAGACATTACAGCACTATGACGAATTTCGGATTCACTTTGGAAAAGTCCATCTGCTATATAACCATATAGTGAGCCGACCTCCTTACCAGTAAGTTTCTGATACTCTGGCGCATTAGGAGAGTCCCCTGCATAATAGAGCCATCTGCGATATGCATAAGAAAACATCAATTTAGCACCATAATTTAGATTACCTATGTAATTGTTATGAGTAATTGTGAAATCAAATCCACGATAATCTCTCTTATTCTCGTTCCCATAAGAATAATAATATCCACCTCGTGAAGGAGAATATGATCCTGTAACACTAGAAAGGATGTCATATTCATACTTATAGAACACATCGAATTCAATGCCGAGCAGTCCATTCCAAGCATTGAAATCCACACCCACATCATAACTATCCACCTTAGCCCATGTAAGATTAGGATTACCTATGGTAGAAGCATACACCATACCTTGATTAACCCCACCTAAAACAAGAGAATTACCAGCCACTGTGAATAGGTCCATATAATAAGTGGCATTCAAACCATTCTGCGTTGCAGTCTTACCAGCGCTCGCGCGAAGTTTAAGTTCATTTATCCAAGAAGCATCGAACCAATCTTCCTTATGCATATTCCAACCAAGTGAAACACCAGGAAGCGCCACCCAGCGATTACCTGACTTATTTAAGAAAACATAAGAACCATCATAACGGCAAGAAAGTTCCAAAAGATATTTTTGATCGTATGCATAGTTCACACGGCCTACAAATCCGGCTGCACGTGTATGTGAAGAAGCTCCGGATATTGAAGGAATCTTTTCAGAGCCATCACCGGTCTTATTTGTAACCTTACTCAACTCTGCAAGAGAAAGGAAATCAAGTCCATAACCAGTAGCACCTATGGTGTGAGATTTCACCTCTCTTGTTTCCATAAGGGCAAGTGCTTTTATAGAATGTTTCCCGAATTCACCTTCGTAGTTAGCACTTAAGTTAGTGGTGATAGCATAATTATAATATGCGCTCTCAGTAAGAGATTTAGTGGTGCCTCGAGCATCAGCGGAGCGGATATAACTAAGATCTGTCGTTCCTGCGACAGGAAGAGTAAGTACTGCAGTATAATATGGCGTAGCAATTCTTCTTGCATTCTGGAACATCATATCGTATGAACCCATGGCCTTGAAACACAACCCTTTAACGAAAGGCACGTCATAACGAAGTGCAGCATTGGTCTGAAGGTAAGTGTTTCTGGTATTAGAATTCCCAGTCTGCGTAGCCGCGGCATCGGGATTAACATACGAAGAGTTGGTACGAGTAGAAACAGGATATGTAACACCATCTATTTCATAGTACTCTGGAACATACGGAAGTGCACGCACAGCCTGTTGAGGAATGTTGTTCCAGTCGTCAGGATTGGCCGAGAAACCAGGCTGATTTCTTACTTCAAGACGACCTGCAAGGTTCATCTCGAAAGAAAGGAAATCGTTGATCTTAGTATCTACATTCGAGCGAATATTATAACGCTTGTAATTAAAATTCTGAACATTACCGTTTTGATCGAAATAACCGATGGAAGCGAAGAATTTTGACTTCTCATTACCACCAGTTGCAGAAATATTATGGTGCTGGGTGGTACCAGTGCCGAATGTCTTTTCATACCAATTGGTATTTCCCCATCCGTGGCTACCCTCTTGCATATACTTTATATGTTCTTGCGTAAAAATAGGGGTAAATTCCTTTCCTATAGCTTCACAGTCAAGTTCGGTAACCTTATTATACCAATAAGCGTACTGCGGTCCATCCAGCATTTCTAACATATCGGTATTACGGCTGACACCATATTCACCATTGTAACTGATTCTTGTCTTTTGAGAATCACCACGTTTGGTAGTAACCAAGACAACAGAAGTGGCATCAAGACCATAAACCGCAGCAGAAGTAGCATCCTTAAGCACAGATATGCTTTCGATTTCATTAGGATCTATTTCATTAATGTCTCGCTTAATTCCATCTACAACATAAACTGCACCTTGTCCACGAACAAGAATGGAAGCGGCATCACTACCTGGCTGGCCACTTTGCTGAAGAGCAACCACTCCGGCAACTCGAGTACCTAGCATTGAAGCCACACCTACTGAAGGAGCTTTCAAGAGTTCTGCTCCTTTTACAGAACTGACAGCATTCGTCAAATTAGCTTTCGATTGCGTTCCATAACCAACGACAATTACCTCATCGAGAGCGGTGGCATCATCGGATAAGGTGACATTAATTATCGTCCGCGTTCCCACAGTTTCTCTAATCGTTTTCATGCCAAGGAAAGCAAATTCAAGAACGTCGGAAGATTTACATTCCACGGAATAGAATCCGTCACCATCTGTCATGGCTCCATTCTGCGTCCTTAGGATAAGCACAGAAGCTCCCGGGATAGGTTCTCCGGAGCCATCTACGACTTTGCCGCGCACCCGTTGCTGAGCATTTGCCGATAAGCACAAGCACATCAGCAGAATAGCGGCTACAGCCCTAAATTTTGATTTCATAAATAGAAGTTTTGTTTATTGAATAATGTTAAAGTTAGTGCGTTTTGTCGTGGCAAAGATAGTAAAATTCGTGGTTTATTATTACTATTAGGATTCACAATTTAGCTACATGGCAGATATTATTTTATGTGAAACGGGATTACAACTTTCGAATCCGGAAAAAATACAAATTCATTCATCGGATGTCGTAGGTAGTTACCATAAAGAGGATCGTATTCTAATACATAATAGATAAATGGTTTAATTTTATTATCTATAAGTTTTTGAGGAATTTTTGATGGTGCAATGACTATGTACTCAAAACTTTCTCCAGGACTAATCTCTTTTATAAAAAATTCTCCTAACTCATGATACATTTCTCCTACTGCATTATCTGTCAATAAATTAAGTAGGCCAAATTCTCCATGATGTTGTAGCAAATAACGATTCTTAGCATTCCTGGATTTTTTAGCAAAAGGTTCTTCATAAAAAATCCACGTATAAGCATATTTATCTGCAGATAAATTGGTTATTTTATATGTCACCATTCGATACTCTTGTTTTCCAGCAACATCATAATAAACGACAGACGAACTATGTAATTCAAGTTCATTTACAGTCTTATTTACAGAATAGTCATTACAAGACAATAAGGTTATTAGCAAAAATAAGATATTCATATTATTATGGATTAGAATAATTAGTTACGGCATTTTTACGTGCCATTTTTATCAAGCTCAATAGTCAATTCTTGATTCAGTTGGTAAGATATCACGAATAGAATCTAATTCTGCTTCTCCATTAGGATGCACAATCACTCCATCCGGATCCACAAAAATCACTGGATTGCTGTTACAGAATACATAAGAGTTTATGTTAGGGTATTTGCAATCATATCCCCATTCAAGACCATAAGGATAATAATCATAATGCTTCAGTTCAGTTCCTGATACGGCATTCATAATTCTCGTATAACAATATAATCTATTGGGTAGCACAAGTATTTGTCATTGTCAATATCATATAGGTGTTTTGATACGATATCAAAATCAATATAATGAATGCATTTTTTATACTTTAATAATACCTCGTTCAATTTAGACTTCTCTGCTATAATGATGTATGTAAATGATCCTTTAGGTGGAATACTTTTTATAAATCCATAGTTAATAACATGATAATATCGAATAGAATCACTTCTATTTCCGCCCCATTGTTCAAATAGGTAATTACGAGTATAATATGTTATCAAGTGATTTATTTCGTCTTTAGGAACAGAGGAAAAGTCCAGATTATAATCTATCCAAGTAAGTAGTGAAGAAGTTGACTGATTTGTTATTTTATTATAGATTAAAATGTGATCATTATCAATGCAGTCATATCGTATAGATATTTTTATTGTATAACTATTATCATTGGTAAAACTTGTATTTAAAAAACATAATAACACAAGCAATGTAATCATAATCATTTGTTTATTATAGTAACAATATCGTTGTATGGGTACGATTGGATGAAATTAAGTTTTTGATTGTCGGCTTCAATGTAATGAATTCTTTGAATTAGCCATTCAATAGATGGTTCTTTTATTACCAGTTTATTGCTTTCAATAACAAGAATAAAATCAAATTTAGATTTAGGAAATACTTTCTTAATTTTCAAAGAATCAGCGGTATTATAGTATTTTAATAATCGCCTCATCTCCATATTTTCCCTTTTACTAAACTTTTCTTTTTGATTAAACCATACTAAAATAGGTGTTATGCCTGTATTGTATACCCGTATTGTAAATAATGTTTTGTTGGTTTTCGATGCCGTGTCATAATAATGCACTGAATTTAATTCTTCGATTTTTACTGATGAGGTATCAGTGAAATTGAAGAAAAAATAAAAAAATAGTATAATTAGATACATACCCGTTTTTAGTCCTTATAATTCCAAACAGCATTACGCCGAGCTAACAGAATGAATGGACGAAGTCCTAAGTTAATATCAAACCTTCCTACAAAATCATGACTTGCTCCTGCATGGTTTCCTCCGTTGAGGACATAGAGTAGCGCATGTCCATATATATAATGCACCCCTTTCTTTGGACAGGAGTAAGTCTTAGCTAAATCAAATTTTTCGTTTGATGCAGAGACTTCCAAAGGTAGAGCTCTGCAGATTGGATTATTGTTCGAAGTGCTAAAGTAGTTATTATTTTCATTCCCCCCCAAAAATATCTTTTATTTTTGCTTACACCGCACAAGTAGCATAGGTAATGTAGGGTGTTCTATGCGCAAGCCCCTTATGAGCGCGGCGATTGTTATGATATTCTCTGTATTTCGCAATTCCACGCCACAACGCACCTACAGTGGACTCTGGATTCAAGTACACATACTCGCGTTTTATGGTACGCCAAAATCGCTCAATCCAGACATTATCCAAACATCTTGCTCTTCTGTCCATGCAAATGCGCACTCCATACTTAACACAGGCATTATGCCATTCCTCACAAGTATACTGCACGCCTTGATCTGAATTGATTATCTCTGGCGCTCCATATTTGGCAACAGCCCTCTCAAGTATTTCTATAGCGTTCGACGAGTCTAGCGTATTATAAAGGCCCCAACTGACTATGTAACGGCTATATACATCTATAATGGCATACAAATACATAAATCCATTCTCCATGGGAATATATGAAATATCTGTACTCCAAACTTGATTTCGTCTCGCTATTTGTAAACCTCGAAGAAGATACGGCATCCGATACTTGACCCAGCCACCCTTACTTAGACTTTTTAGCGGATATATAGCCTTTAACCCCATAAGAGTCATTAGTCGATGTACAAGCTTTTTCCCGACATAATATCCTTCTCCTTTGATGTAATCCACCATCTGACGCACACCCATTGCCGGACATCGGTCATATTGTTTATCCATTAGTTCCATTATCTTAAGGTTCTTTTTACTTTCTCCTTCCTTCCCCTTATAATAAGCTGTGCTTCTGGCTATACCCAACAACTCGCACTGGCGGGCTTTGCTGGGATATCGGTGACGCTTCCCATCTTTGCCTATAGTCTCTTTTGTTGAGGATATTAGTGTCTTTCGGGTATAGGTATCCCCAACTGTTTGTATACCCGTTTGCAAAAATCCACATCCATCTCCAACTCGCCAATCTTTCTGTGGAGCTCATCGCGCTCCTTGTCAAAATCGCTGGCTTCTGTCTTTGCTCCGAATGCCATATTTGCATTCTCTACAAGTTCCTTCTTCCACCTTGAAATCATCTCTGGGGCTATCTCATACTTCTTCGCCAAATCACCCTTGGTTGACGTTTCTTTTAGAGCCTCTAAGGCAACCTTGGCCTTAAACTCTGGGGTGAATTTTCTTCGTGTTGTCTTTCCCATTTCGTTGTAAAGTTATTGTCTTTTTCTTGACTTAACAACCTGTCCGAAATTTGGGGGATATTATAAGTTATATGATAGCTATTAATTAGCGAAAAAAAAGTAACTTTGTAATCAAATAAAACAATATGCTATTTGAGGATACAAAATATTTTGATTATAAATTTCCTGAGCCGCAATATTTAGGGGCTAAATATATTCATAGAGGATGGATCGCTCAGTTTATTCCAGAGAGGACAAATGTCGTCTTGGATGCCTTTTCCGGATCTCAATCTATTGCCTATATGTTCAAGCAACTAGGGAAAAAAGTTATAACAAATGATTTTCTTAACTTTAATAACCTAATAGGAAAAGCTTTAATCGAAAATTCAAGCAATAAATTAGACTCCTCTGATATTGAATTGCTATTTTCTGAAAATAGCGATCCTTCAAAATATAATTTAATGTCGGAACTATATACAGGATTATTTTTTTGCGATGAGGAGTCTTCGTTTATTGACAGCTTTCGTAGCAATGTGCATAAACTAAGTAATCCGTACAAACAAGCTTTGGCTTTGTCTATAATGTGTAGAAGCATGACAAGAAAGGTGACAATGGGACATTTCGCTCATACCCAAGCCTTGGTCTATGCCTCTGACCCTACTCGTATCAAACGCAATCGTAGTCTAATTCGTCCGTTAAAAAATATCTTTTTGGATTTATTGCCAGAATATAATGCAGCGGTATTCAATAACTTAAAAGACAATATTAGTTATAATAAGAATATACTTGATTTATTACCCACATTAGAAAATGTTGATTTAGTATATTTTGATCCTCCGTATTGTAATAGCCATGCAGATTATCAGTCTTTTTACCATTTATTGGAAACATACGTCGAATATTGGAAAGATAAGCAGTTTGTAAATGGCATTAAACGATATGAGCCCAAAAGATATAGTGGTTTTGATAAAAATAGCGAAGCCATATCAAACTTGCAATTAATGTTTAAACAGGCCCATCACATTCCTACTTGGTTAGTAAGCTATAATGATCGTAGCTTTCCTGATATTGAGACTATGGTTGATTTAATAAGTCCATATCGTAATGTTAAAGTTGAACGAAAAGTTTATAATTCAGGCAGAGGAGGTAAGGGTAGCGTAGCGGGTAGTAGTGAAATTCTTTTAGTTTGTACAATGAAATAACTTATACTATGACAAATTTTGAAAAATGGGATAAAGCATTCAGAAATCAAAATCTGTTTGCATTCAACAATGACACTGATGCTTTGATCTGGCTTAAAGTGCGAGCAGTTTGTCGAGGAAAACAAATTCAGCAATTTCTCGAAACTAACAACATAACTTTGTCTTCATCAAAAATCGCAGAGCAAAATGTAGAACTATTTGAAATACTAGAGGCTAAACATAATGCTATGCAGTTGCTTGATACTTTCCTAAATGAAAAGAATCATGAATGGTACAACTCAATGGGTGTAGATGAAGAAATGCTAAAAAATGATTTATATAAGGTTCATCATTACGCATGGGGAGGGGATCAGAATAATTCACTAGATAAGCATTTGGTAAGCAGATATGTTAAGATTATTAGTAATTATGACGAACTGCTAAATAACCAGAGCGAGATTGCCGATAATGCGTGGAATTATGTTCAAACAAGTTGGTACAATAATTGGACTTCCTATCTCATTGAATCTCTTTTTAAGCGGCATCAAAATGTTATTTCAGCTGTAGGTGAAATAAAAAGCGTTGATTTCTTTTTGAACAATATTCCTATTGATTTAAAAGTTACACTTTTCCCAAACAAATATATGGAAGAAAAACTGAAAATCAAACTTAAAAAAAAGGAACTTACATGGTTGAAACATAAAGTTAAAGAGGTTGGGATCACAGTAGATTGCACACAATCCGAACCTCAACAACTTTATACATTATCTGAAAAATTAAAGGAAATAGGAAAGGACAATATTCTTGAAGAACTAAAAAGCAGAAGACAAGAAGTTATTGTTGATGCTCAAGCTAATAAACTTGAACTTATTACTTGGTTATATGCAAATCAAGGAGAAATGCGTTTTGGAGCAGAAAATAGATTATTTGTTGTTCTTGTTGATTCAACAAATATGAGCGAATCTTGGAAAATGAAACGAGCATTTTCTTTAATAGAGCCTAAAATAAAGAATTATCTTGATAATTTCAATGAAGAGTCTTTGCAAGAGATTAACTTTACATTTAAAGATAATCAATATAAAAGTTTAGCAGATGTAATATTCGTTATGAAATAGCAATTCTATGGAATGTATTTTTGATGGTATCTATACAGGAATAATTTCACTAATAATAAACTTTTTAAGCAGTGGTTTTATTGGTTATAAGTTGATATAAAGAACATGATCTTCCAGCATCGAAAAGAAGGAAATCACGCGAGTCAAACACAAATTTGAAGCATGTAAACAATGAAAATTCAAAAAGCAGGAGATAATGCTCAAAGATGTGGCAATGAATTACCTCCGTTAAATATTTATTACTCAAATGGTTATATCAGATAGCTTAAATCTAAAATAAAGCATAAGCAAATAATACTAAGACATATATTATGACAAATCGTAGAACATTTCTTAAAACAGCGGCAGCAGCCACGACGGCAGCAGCATGCGCCCCACTCCTTTCAAGTTGTTCGGAGAAAAAAACATTCACAGGATCTAACTCTGACGGACTTATAGTACCTAAAGGAAACGCACTTCGCATCACAGGGACTTTCCTTGATGAAATTTCCCACGATATTCCTCATCAGAACTGGGGACCGAAAGAGTGGGAGATAGACTTTCAATATATGAAGGCTATAGGAATCGACACTGTCATAATGATAAGAAGCGGTTATAGAAAATTCATTACTTGGCCAAGCAAATACTTGATGAATAAAGGCTGCTACATGCCGTCTATGGACCTGCTTGAACTCTTTCTGTCCCTTGCAGACAAATACGAACTAAAATTCTACTTCGGGCTTTATGATTCCGGAAAATACTGGGATACAGGGGACATGATGGCAGAAGTCGAAGCTAACAAGTTCGTTATCGATGAAGTATGGGAGCGTTACGGACACCATAAGAGTTTCCAAGGCTGGTACATTTCCACTGAAATATCTCGTGCCACGAAAGGCGCCGTAGAATGTTTCCACACTATGGGAAAGATGTGTAAGGACATATCCAATAACCTTCCTACATTTATCTCACCTTGGATAGACGGGAAAAAGGCCGTATCGGCTGCTGGAGGCGCACTTTCCAAGGCCGAAGCAGTATCCGTTCAAAAGCACGAAGAAGAATGGAACGAAATATTCTCCGGAATACACGATGTAGTAGATGCCTGTGCGTTCCAAGATGGCCATATAGACTACGATGAACTCGACGCATTCTTTAGCGTAAATAAAAAATTGGCAGACAGATATGGCATGCAATGCTGGACTAACGCCGAGACATTTGACAGGGATATGCCTATCAAATTCTTCCCTATCAAATTCGACAAGCTTAGAATGAAACTCGAAGCCGCTGCCCGTTGCGGATATGACAAAGGCATCACCTTTGAATTCAGCCATTTCATGAGCCCTCAATCTGCTTATCTTCAGGCCGGGCATTTATACGACAGATACAAGGATTATTTCAACATTAAATAAAAGACTATGCAGAAAAAAACAAGCGGTTATGTAATTTTCATGGCCGTAGTAGCTGCCATCGGCGGTATTTTATTCGGTTACGACACAGCAGTCATATCGGGAACAACAGAGATTGTTAAAAATCAGTTCCATCTGACTGACATGAAAGAGGGTTGGTATGTTGGATGCGCTCTTATCGGTTCTATATTCGGTGTACTCGTAGCTGGTTCGTTAAGCGATTACCTTGGGCGCAAAATCACAATGCTCATATCGGCAGCACTATTCAGCATCTCCGCTATTGGATGCGCAATATGTGGCGATTTTAATGCCTTGGTCACATATCGTATAATAGGTGGAGTAGGTATAGGTATCGTTTCCATCGTTTCCCCTATATACATATCGGAAGTGTCCCCAGCAAAGATTCGCGGAACTCTGGTTTCGCTTTATCAGTTGGCCGTGACTATGGGATTCCTCTTGGCATATTTAATTAACTGGATTATAGCGAGCAACATAGACCCTGCCATTACCGCATCCGCAGATATATCTCTATGGGACAAGATGTTTCAAACAGAAGCATGGAGAGGTATGCTCGGAAGTGAAACCATCCCAGCACTACTTTTCTTCTTTATAATATTCTTCATTCCGGAAAGTCCAAAGTGGCTTATCGTTAAAGGCGAGCTAAAAAAAGCGACTGCCGTATTATCGAAAATATATAACGACACAAGCGAGATACAAGACGAAATAGATATTACCAATAGTTCTTTAAAAGGAGCCAACAAAGGCTCTTGGGAGGATCTGCTTAAGCCAGGCATACTTCTAGCCGTGATTGCTGGTAGTGCCATAGCTATTCTAGGCCAATTCATGGGCGTAAACGCAGTGCTATACTATGGTCCTAAAATTTTCTCTCAGGCCGGTTTCGACAATCCTATGTTCTCTACCGTGCTTGTAGGCGTAGTTAATATGGTAACTACTATCTTGGCCGTATTCATAATCGACAAGGTAGGACGAAAGAAATTAATCTATTGGGGAGTAAGTGGTATGATTATATGCCTTCTAGCCATAGGCACATACTTCGCTGCCGGGTCAAAACTAGGCCTTGGAAATGGCTTTATGCTTACCTTCTTCCTCGGTTATGTGTTCTGCTGTGCGATTTCTATTTCGGCCGTAGTATTCGTGCTTCTGTCTGAAATCTATCCTAATGATGTTCGTGGTAGAGCTATGTCAATAGCCGGATTCGCGCTATGGGTTGGGACCTATCTCATAGGCCAACTCACACCTGTTCTACTTGGTTGGAGCCAGGCAGGTACCTTCTTCCTTTTTGCATTCATGTGCATACCTTATATGCTTATAATGTGGAAGGTAATTCCTGACACCACAGGAAAAACCCTCGAAGAAATCGAAAACTATTGGTTGGTTAGAAAAAGGACATAGAAGATGAATAACCGAATTGCATCCATAGATGTTCTGCGTGGTTTGGCCATATTCTTTATGGTGTTGAGTGGGAACATAGCCTGGAACTCCGGACTTCCGGCGTGGATGTTCCACTGCCAAGTACCGCCTCCAGATTTTATATTTAACCCTGATATTAAAGGTATTACATGGGTGGATCTAGTTTTCCCATTCTTCATCTTCTCGATGGGAGCGTCTATGCCATTTTCTTTAGGAGGTAAAATACGCAAAGGATTTAGCACGGCACATATATCGCTCGACATCATAAAGCGATGGATTACTCTTGCCGCATTCGGTCTTGTCCTTGGGAATGCCAACGCCATTTTCTCGTACGAGGAGCCGTTAAAGATCCTTACGAGATTTGGAATATGGTTAGGTTTATTTCTCGCATTGTGGAGAGTTCCGGAAAAGAGCAAAGTGAAACCTACCCTGATTAATCTTTCGGGTGTGCTTGTACTCATAGCCTTGTTCTTAGTCATTAAATTCGGATTCAAAGCAAATCTTTCTTTTAGCCAGAACAATATCATCATTATGATATTGTCAATGCTGGCTCTAGTAGGTGGATTCATCTGGATAATCACGAAAGATAAGCCTTGGCTAAGGGCAGTAATATTTCTTGCCATCTGTGCACTTAAAGAAATGGCTTGGCACACAGAACTGCTTAAATGGGCCGCTCTACCCGAAAGTATCAGTTGGCTTCTGAATTGGAATTATGTTCAATACCTTGTCATAACACTTATCGGTATGAGTGTAGGAGATATATTAAGAAAAGCCAGAGATAGACAAGAGTCGATGTGCATCGAGCCACAGGCCACATTCTCTCTTATTAGCGCACTACTTTGCTTCCTAATGATCCCAGTCATACTATGGGCAATGTTTACAAGGCATGTGACTGTGGCTATGGGGGTGACGGTAGTGGCAGCATTGGCCCAAATATTTATCACAAGAGGGTTTGAATCCTCACCGAAGAATAGAATCGCACGTATGGGCTACCTACTGCTTGCCTTAGGCATTCTATTTGATCCTATAGATGGCGGCATTACTAAAGACCACTGCAACCTATCCTATATGCTGACAACTGGGGGATTGGCCTGCTTAATGACAAGTTTCCTATTATGGTGCGAAAGCGCATTGGCAATTGCTGGTCACAAGCTAAGTATTAACTTCACGCTTGTAGGACAGAATCCGATGGTGGCATATACACTTTCGGGGTTGGTTCTCAATCCTTTATTCTACGCGATTGGACTAGGAAGCATAGTTGATACTGCCAGCGTGGGCAATCCATTCATAGGTCTGGTTCGAGGACTCATTATTACACTCGCAATGATGGCTGTTACTTGTATTTTGAGTAAAAATAAAATATTTTGGAGAAGTTAATTATATGAAAATAAACAAAATCCTTTCTTTATTGGCTTTATGTGCCGTATTAATTTCATGTGGAGTAAGTAAACCTAAAGTCACTAGTACTGCGAATATCATAACAGGTTCTGTTCGTAACGACTCTGGTCAGGCAATGGAAGGCGTAATAGTTTCTGATGGGGTATGTGTAGTAAAAACCGATTCAGAAGGTAACTTTGAAATACCATACGATAGAGCTTCCGGCAGATTCGTATTCGTCAGCACGCCTTCAGGATATAGAAATGCTTCTTTTAGAGGGCCTACATGTTTTTATCAGGATCTTACCTCGGATAAAAAGGTTTATGACTTCGTATTGATCAAAAATGAAAAGAATGACCTTTATAATAATGCCATAGTCTTTGCCGATCCACAGATTGCCGACACTCTCGACTTAATTCCATTTGCTGGAAGACTAGACGATATGAAAGAGCATGTAGAGAGTTTAGATCCAGACGCTTATAACTTCGGCATTTGCCTAGGAGATATAGTGGGATGGCAACACGCACTTTATCCACGCATAACTAAAATGATAGACAAAGTCGGTATAGATATGCGTTATGTCATAGGGAACCACGATATGACCAATTGGGGCCGCTCATACGAGACTTCATTTAAAGAATATGAAAAGTTCTTCGGACCTACCTACTATTCTTTCAATGTAGGCAAGACACATTATGTAGTTCTAGATGATAATTTCTATGTAGGACGGGACTACTTTTATATAGGTTACTTAGATGAAAGGCAACTCAGCTGGCTTGAAAAAGATCTAGCAACTGTGCCAACTGATCATAAACTGGTGCTCTGCATGCATATACCTACAACTCAAGGCAAAGAAGACAGGGATAGATTTATGTACGATATTATCGGGGATAACCTTTGTAACAAACCTGCACTATATAAAATGATTAGCGGATTTGATGCTCTTATCTTATCCGGTCACATGCACACTAACACGAACTTTATTATCGGTGGAGGAAAAGGAAAAGATGGACTTATGGAGCACAATCTCGGAGGCTTCTGCGGCTGTTGGTGGTGTGGAACTGTATGTGTAGATGGATGTCCTCCAGGATATAAGGTATATACAACAAAAGATGGGAATTTGAATTGGTATTATAAAAGTTGTGGCTACGCGCCTGATTTTCAGGGCAAATTATATCTTGATAACCCTGATTATCCCGGACTCGCTGTTGCTCACGTATGGGACTACGACGATGCATGGAAGGTTGAATACTTTGAAGATGGTGTAAAAATATGTGATATGGAACGCTTTAGTGGAAAAGATCCTGTGGCCAAGGCCGAATTTGCTGACCCAAGCAAATACAAAATCTCTTGGGTGGCTTGTTATCCTTCACCAAATATGTTTAAAGCACCATTCAATCCTAATGCGACTAAACACATTGTAAAAATTACTGATAGATTCGGAAGAATCCATTATCTAGAAAATTAATTTTTGAAACGCTTTATTCTACTATTTTCCGCTTTGCTTTGCGCCGGCGTGTTTAATGCACCGGCGCAGGTGGCGGATAGTTTAGAACTGGAATACATCGAGGAGCTTCCGCCGGCGACCATTAATGCTAAAGGCAAAAAGAAAATAAAGCATTATGGACGCGAATGGAGAGAAAAGTATCGACTAATCTATAATTTCAATAAAGTCTATCCCTACGCGCTTGTAGGGAGAAAACTTATGCATCAGGTAGATAGCACAATAGAAGCCGATGGCCTGGATAAACGCAACCGAGATCGATATATAAAAAATGTAGAAAAAGAATTATTTCGACTTTTTGAAAAAGACATACGAAACACCACCATTAGTCAAGGCTTCCTACTTACGAGGCTGATTGATCGAGAGTGTGGCATGACCGTATATGATATCATTTATAACTATGAAGGAGGCTTTTCTGCAGGTTTTTGGACTCTTGTAGGAAAAGTATTCGATCAAGACCTTAAATCACACTATGACCCTAAAGGGCAAGACGCCAAGACTGAAGAACTAGTTAAAATCTGGGAAAGCGGAGAAGCCGAATGGGATTATTTCTATTATCAAGTCTTTTGGGAGGATCCGCCTAAAACCAAAATACCCACCGATAAATTATCCACCAAAGCACTAATAGACAAGTAACTGACAGTCTTTCCACAAAAGCCTACAACTTAAAAAACGGCGTTCCTCCATCTATCCAGTCTTTCAAGACTATTAGCCGGGCTCCGCTAGGTAAGATCTCATCTACATCACAGTGATAATGCCCGAAAATAAATAGTTCTATGGATTTGTCTTGCGCCAAAGCAAATTTGTATAGCCTCTCTTTACTCCCCTTCCAAATATATGGCGTGTGAGTGTAACGATTTGACTTCGACCATCTCGTAGCAATATCAAATGCTATCCGAGGATGCAGAAGACTAAAAAGGAATTGACAAAAACGGCTGTGGAAAATGCTAAGCATCAACTTATAACTCCACTTTGCACCTCCTATTCCATCGCCGTGGGCTAACATTACCTTCTTACCCTCGATCTCCAAAACTATAGGCTGCTTTTTTATTACTTTAATTCCTATGCTCTCGAAGAAATGAAAGCACCAGATATCGTGATTCCCTGGGAAAAAGTAAACCTGCGCCCCAGAATCCATAATATTAATCAATTCGGCTACTACACGTATACCCTCTTTAGGAATCACATCCCTATATTCGTACCAAAAATCCCATATATCTCCCAGCAAGACAAGTGCATCACCTCCTTTCCATTCGATAGACTTAAGCCAAGCCACAAATCTGGCCTCACGCTCTTCGCTTCCACTTCCCCTTAGGCCAAGATGGACATCTGATACAAAGTAATACATCCTCTCTATGCTACCAATTTAGTAACTATTACGGCTATGCCCACAATGGCGCAATACAAGGCGAACCATTTCAACTTAGCTTTCTTCACTAAGGCTATCATAACCTTACAAGCGAAGAGCCCCGATATAAAGGCTGAAACAAATCCAAGACAAAGCGGTAATGCGCCCACTGTAGAAGACGACATCTCTCCACCGGCAAAACTTAAAATAGCTTCCCCTAAGATGGGGATAATTACCATAAGAAAAGAAAACTGAGCCACGACTTCTCTTTTTACACCCACTAAAAGTCCAGTCGAAATGGTGGTTCCACTTCGTGAAAGCCCGGGAATAACAGCAATAGCCTGACCTATACCTATAAAGAATGCCTGCAAATAAGATATTCCATTACGAGCATCACCCGTTTTTTTCAAAGGCGATGAAGAAACCCTGTCTGAAAAGAAAAGTAAAAGAGACGTTACTATTAATGCCACGCCTACTACATAAAGGGAAGAAAATAATGCCTCAACACTATCCTTGAAAAACATTCCTACTATGAAAATAGGGATTAGTGACACCAATATCTTACAGACATAGTCGGTTTCGTCATTATACTTAAACTTGAAAAAGCCAGTAAACAGTCGGCCTATCTGCTTTCTAAACACTATTATAGTCGCTAATACAGTGGCCGCATGAACTACGATTTCAAACACCAAATCTGACGATGCTTCCACACCTAAAAGTTCCTTTCCTATTGTCAAATGTCCGCTGCTACTCACTGGAAGAAACTCAGTAAGCCCTTGCAGCAAGCCTAATAATATTGATTGCCACCAAGTCATTTTCCTGTTTTTCTAATAATTGAAATAACGATAGTTACTATCCCAGCTATTAAAAACAGCGGGGCGAGCACTAACCTTCTAAAATCAAACATATCGTAGTTGAATGTCTGTGGATCGGAAACTCCACCTCCACTCAAAAGTATAAAGCCCAGAATCATCAAGGCCAATCCACCCAACATTATATACAGCCCCTTCTTATCGACGGGCATCTGCTGTCCTGACTTTTTATCCATATAGTTCATCCTTATCCAATCTTACAACCTTCCCCATTACCACTTTAGCACATAAAAGACACATTAGAACACCCAGCAGAACTACACCTACTCCCACTTCTGCTAAATGCAAAGGCTCGAAGAGTTCAAAAACCTGTGGAAATATGCTGTGAGTATATACCAATCCAACAGCGATTACCGCACAAGCCAGCAAACCAGATACGAAACCCATTAAGGCGAATTTACGTAAAAACGGCTTCTCTATAAATGAATTACTCGCTCCGACAAGCTGCATGGCATGAATACTAAATCTGGAAGAGTAGATGATTAGTCTTACCGTATTCGACACCAAAACAGCAGATATAAAAGTAAGTAGAATAACAAGAACGCCCAAAACGCCTCCAATTTGTTTTATAGCGCCACCTACACTCTGCGCCATTGCCGCCTGGGTAGATGCCGATTCTATTAATGGATAATCTACTAATTTATTAAGTATCACATCTAATGAATCGGTATCGTAATACTTCGAATACACCATTAATTCTATAGAACTAGGGACGGGAGAAGTTACAAAAACATCGGCAAAATCTTCCCCCAGCATGTCGACCAATTCCTGTGTCCCTTGCTCGACGCTTATATAATGAGTTTCCTTTACAAAAGGCTCTTTTTCAAGTTCTGCTTGCAGTTCCACAGCCTTAACAGCCGGAGTTCCCTGCTTTAAAAAAGCCGTAATCTGTATATTCTCTTTGAAATAATCGACAATACTACCTGCACTCAAAGCCAAAATGGCTGACAAGCCCACTAGCATCAAGACAAAACTTATGCTGATTACAGACGAAATCGATGCTCCTGCAATCCTCTTTTTCAGAATATTATTTCTTTTACGACCCATTTCAAATGGCGAATTTAGGAAAAATTTTCGTATCTTTGAGCCAAATGGAGAATTCTGTAAAAAAAGTCCTATTCGTATGTTCGGAGATATATCCATATCTTCCGGAAAGTGAGATTTCAACTATCGGTCGCTACCTGCCACAAGGCACACAGGAAAAGAAGAGAGAAATACGTTCGTTCATGCCTCGATATGGATGCATAAACGAAAGGAAAAATCAACTTCACGAGGTTATAAGGCTTTCTGGTATGAATCTTATAATCAGCGAAGTAGATAGACCACTTATCATAAAGGTGGCCTCTATAGCAGCGGCCCATACCCAAGTCTATTTTATAGATAATGAAGACTATTTTAAGCGCAAGCAGCTGGAAAGAGACGATAATGGCGTCTTTTTCGAAGACAATGACGAAAGAGCCATCTTTTTCGCTCGCGGTGTATTGGAAACCGTTAAAAAATTAAGATGGGCTCCGGACATAATACATTGCCACGGATGGATTTCTCACATGCTTCCTGTTTACCTGAAAAAAACCTATAGAGATGACCCTATCTTCTCCAATAGTAAGGTAGTTTTATCTTTCTACGACAACACACCTAACGAAATGTTCAGTAAAGACTTCATAGAGAAAGCTAAGTTCGGCTCTGTAGGAGAAAAAGAATTAGAACTACTGAAAGTTCCAAGTGGCATAAATCTTGCCAAAACTGCAGCCAAGTTTGCTGATGGCATTATCGTGGCAGGAGAAAATGTCCCATCGTCGCTGGTTAGTTATTGTCGCGACCGTGGACTTCCTGTCCTAAAGAGCAAAGCAAAGAGTATAGCAGATGGTAGTTACATTGAAGAATATAACGCATTTTATGATCAGATATTTTAGTAACGTGAAAAACAATAAGTTGCGTCAGATTAGAATGAGATTTTCGAGGAACCAAAAAGATTTACTAAGATGATGCAGGTTATTTTTTGGAGGTTACTTAATGCATTTTTCTTCATAGTTAGGTTGATTTTATATTTACAAGATTTCGATGATAAGAAAATCGATTGGACATGTAATACTAGGAGCAGTTATCTTTAACTGCCTTTCTTGTGTTAACATTAATAATGAAATAGGTGGGGATTATATTCCTATAGATAGCAGATATGATTTATACTCGGCTGAAATCCCTATAAGTGAAATCGAAATGAGAATGGCCGATAGTCTGTCGGGGTACTCTAATTCTAGAATTACCATAGGAGCCATAAAAGATGATACTTTCGGGATGAGTACAAGAGAATGTGCACTTACACTAGTTCCACTCTACGACTCTCTCGACTTCGGAAAAGTACAGAAAATCAATCATTTCTCTATGACGGCTGCTTTTGACACTACATCCGTTTCATTAGAGGAAAACGCACGCATACTACAGCGCGTCTATGTGCGCGAATTGGCAGAAGGCATAGATTATAAAAAACTTATCGACGCTAATGATATAAAAGGTCTCGTTAAATACGGAACGACAAGCGTAGTTAAGGGGACGCCTATCATAGATGGCAAGTCTGATTTAACACTTAATTTCACAGACGAATTCGCGTGGAAGTTCATAAATGGAACTAACGGGTTAAAATTATCCAAGCAGATGGACGATTATTTCAAGGCTTTTCCGGGGATCTATATCTATACTGACAAGCCGGAGACAAATGGTGGACGCATAAACACCTTCGATGTCCAGATGAACTACAATAGTACGTCATACTATCTGGAAAGTAACTATGGTGAGCTAAGCATTAATTCCATCTTCGACGAAGAAAAGGGAGCCGTGGACACTACTTTCTTTTTTTACTATGGCGCATTGGAATATACTCCACTAGACTCACTGATAACGGAATACTCTAATGGAACATTTCCTCAGTATGCCATCAATCTCACCAAACACGAATCGAGAAAATTGGCAGGAAAGGCTGGCGAGGACATCTTAGTAGAAGGAGGTGCAGGATTAAAGCCCGTCGTATCTGCAAAAGAATTAAGAAACATTACCATACGCACTATACAAGATACACTTCTAGCGCACAATAGAGCAAGTGCAGATTACTCGAAAGCAGTTATAAACAAAGCGACCTTGGTGCTTCCATTCTCAATGGATACTGATTACCAGCTTCTTGACAAAACTTTTCCACCACGCTTAAGTCCTACCTGTAGAATATGGAGTAAAGAATCTTCATCCTACATGGGATTGACAGATTCAAGTATGGAGAACGAAAATAAAGGTGATATCAATAGAAGTACTTGCATCTACTCCCCTGACATCACATACCACCTTCAACAAGTGATAATGAAAGATGAAAGCGACGAAGGATTCAAGACTGGTAATTACGATATCTGGATGCTCCTTATGAGCGTTCAAGAGACCACATCGTCAAGCAGCAGTAGCGATAGTGATATGAGCGAGTACCTTCAATATCTAGCCTACCAGAACTATTACAACAGTATGTATGGAGGAGGAAGTTATGGTTATGGATATGGTAGTGGAAGCTACTATAGTAATTACTATAGTTATATGCTTGCTGCTATGTACGCCAGTGGAAGCAACACGACCACCACTAAATCCTACGAGTTGGATAAAGATAGTTATTATAATGCATCGCTTTGCGGCCCTACAAATACAGAAAGAAAACCTACGCTAAAAGTCGTATTTTCTATTCCAAAGGACTAGCATTTAATATTAAAGGCGACCGAAGATTACCCTCGATCGCCTTTATTTTTTTAGCAAAAATTATTACTTGCTTGCGCCAAGCTTTTCTGCAACCTTGTCTATAGCATCCTTGACAGTTGATATATTAGCTGTCTCCTCATCTGGTATTTTAATGCCGAAGACCTTTTCGAATTCCATAAGAAGTTCTACTGTGTCAAGAGAATCGGCGCCAAGATCATTAGTAAAGTTAGCGTTTTCGGTCACTTCTGAAGGATTTACACCGAGCTTATCCACGATGATATCCTGTACCTTCTTTACAATTTCTGCGTACTCCATTTTGATTAAGATTTAAGTTTATATAATAATTATTTATAACCAAGTTTATCTAGCAAATATAACTATTTTTATTTATTCCACAAAACCGCCAGAAACCGAGTCAAGCTGCTTTTTAGGGGCAGAAAGTTTTATCCAAATACGAAGGCCATTACAACAATTAAACAGATAAAACCAATACTTTATAATATAAACTAAGGTAAAAGAATCCCCTGTATGCCTATAGGACGATGTCCACATAGCAATGGACGCGATATTTACTGCTATCCAGAATACCCACTGCTCCATATAAGCTGTGGACATAAGGAATTGGCCTATTATATTACAAACCACAGGTAAAGTATCAAGGAGCACTGCAGTTTTTATCAAAGCATCGGACGAACTTCGATCGAAGTGGGCCAGCGCCACATATACCCCCACACTCATAATAATAAACACCGCTAAACTGAGCCACCGCTGCAGTATTGTTAGCCTGCGTGGCTGCACTGTCCCTCCCGAAGTCTCACGCTTTTTCCACTGAAAAAAGCCCACAAACTGCATTGGCACGAAATATACCAAATGAAGCAAACCATTACCAAGCCCTGCCCCACCATTTTTCCAGTTGATAATGCAAATTATACCATATATCAACACATCAAAAAAGCTGAAAAAATAAGTGTAAACCTTGCCCACTGCGGATGTTACAGTACCCACGACTCCCATAAGCGAGGCAAATGCTGATAGTAGCAATAATGATTTACCTTCATGCGAGACGCCTAACTTCATCGCTGTTACAGTACATACAGCAATACTCATCCCGACCATTATAAACAAGCCGAACCACTTGTTGAATTTATCTTCATTTATCATTTGTACTAAGCTCTTTTTTAATTTTCTCTGCCAATGCCGGCCCTACCAAAGCAGCAATTTCCTCCTCACTAGCCGAGGCTATACGTGGCACACTTCCGAAATGCATCAACAGACGCTGCGCAGTGCGCTCTCCTACTCCCGAAATCGAAGTAAGAGCCGAATGAACCTGCGCCTTTGAACGCAAAGATCTATGGAATGTAATTCCGAAACGATGCGCCTCATCCCTAATATGCGTCACCACTCTAAACGCCTGCGAGTTTCTATCCAGAAATAGCGGATATGGATCATCAAGACGCACTATTTCCTCCATTCTCTTGGCCAATCCTACCATAACCATCTTATTTTGAAGGCCAAGATCTTCTATAGCCCTGTATGCGAACCCCAGTTGGCCCTTGCCACCATCGATTATAACCAATTGAGGAAGATCGTCCGGAGCTTCTTCTTTCATTCGGGAATACCTACGATGAACAACTTCATACATGGATGCATAATCATCTGCACCGACAACAGTCTTTATTTTGAATTTGCGATAATCCTTTTTCGAAGGAAGTCCATCTCTAAAAACCACACAGGATGCCACAGGATTAGTGCCCTGTATATTCGAGTTATCAAAGCACTCGATATGGGTGGGAAGTACCGACATACCCAAAGCACCCTTTAGTTGTTCAAGCGCATCCTTTTTGAATTCAGCCGGATCAGTTTTTTCTAACTGACGTAGCGAATTAAAGTGAAATTCCCGAGCATTTTTCAAACTAAGTTCTAAAAGCGAAAGCCTTTCTCCTCTCGACGGAATCTTAAATTCCACACCTTCTATTGACACATCCGGAAGAAATGGTACTATGACTTCTCGGCTAAGATGCCCTACGCGACTTTCTATCTCTGCTATAAACGTGCTGAGTACCGATTCTTGCGATTCCTCTATGCCTAGTCTAAATTCCAAATTCAAAGACTGTATCACGGCACCATTCTTTATTCGCATATAATTTCCGAAAGCACGAGATGCATCTATAACAAGCGAGAAAACATCAGCATTTATATCAGCACTTCCACTTACTATGCTTTTACTATAATGCTCTGACAGCAAATCTATTCTTGTCTTATAGACTTGGGCCAATTCGAACTTCAAATCCTTCGCCGCCTCGGACATCCTCATCTTATAATCTTTTATAAGAGCCGATGTTTCACCTTTTAGAATTAGTATAATCTCATCTATCTTCTTCCGATAGTCCTCCATACTAACAGCACCTATACAACACCCAAGACAACGACCTAAATGATAGTCTAGACAAGGCCGAAACTTTCCCTTTGCTATCGCCGCCTCGTCTATTTTAAGATTACACGAACGAATCGGGTATAAAGATCTAATAAACTCCAATAATTTTTTCGCGTGGTATGCAGAACTGTACGGTCCAAAGTACTTTGAACCATTTTTTTCAACGCGCCGAGTTAGGTAAACTCTCGGATATGCCTCTGAACTTACACATATCCACGGATATGTCTTCGAGTCCTTTAAAAGAATATTATATTTAGGCTTATATTGCTTGATAAGATTATTCTCCAGCAATAGTGCATCTGACTCACTATCCACTACAGAATATTGCGCATCTGCGATCTTGCTTACAAGAGCACGCGTCTTAGTATTAAGCCTTTCTGGAGGAACAAAATATTGTGCTACCCTTTTGTGAAGATCCTTCGCTTTACCCACATAAATCACAACTCCCTCGGAGTTATAATATCTATAGACACCGGGGGAATGTGGAAATAATGCTATTTTTTCTTTAACGTCCAAGGGCTTCCTTTACAGCCTTCTCTATTTCTTCTCCACGAAGATTACGCTTGAGTAATGTTCCATCTGGGCCAAAGAGCATAATCTGAGGAATGCTATTGAACCCGTATGTGTCAGATGCAACTTTTTGTGCATTAATAATCTGATTCCACACAATGCCAAGCTCGCCTGCAGCTTTCTTCGTGTCTTCCGGCTTATCCCACACAGCTACACTTAACACATCGAAATCAGCACCAGCATACTTCTCGTAAACCTTAGCAATAGTAGGAATTTCCTCCTTACAAGGCCCGCACCAGCTTGCCCAGAAATCCACAAGAACATATTTTCCTTTTCCCACGAAATTAGAAAGTTTCACACCATCCACTTCGAAGTCCTTGAACATAGAGCCTTCAGAAGTTGATAAAGTAGCTTCAATAGTAGACGATATCTGCTTTACAGTTTCATCATTTCCGGCTTTGGATCCCAATGTATTGATCAATTCTTTCATCTGTTGTGGAGTCATCTCTACATTTCTATACAGAACCTTCAATGCGGCCACTCCCACACTATTGTTTGCGTTATCTTTAATAGTTTTAAGACACAAATCCCTCAATTGAGTGTCAACTATTTCTCCATACAACGAATCAAGGATAGCGTGTTTGCTTTCAATTGTAAGGCTCGTATCCGAAACCGTCTTCTGATACTGCGAATTAAAACTATCGAATAAACTTTGGGCATCATTATTAAATGCCTCAAGCCTTTTGTCTTCCGATTGTCCAGAACAGCTAAAAAAGAACGGGACAACAAGACTCAAAAGTAAAAATAACCTTCTCATATACAAAAATGAATTAACAATCAAAAAAGCGGTCGGCCTCAAAAAGAAACCGACCGCTAATATAACTATTTTCTACGTGAAAATTACTTATTGTCTCTGCGAGAACGACGATCGTTACGACGTCCACCACGATCATTACGTCCGCCCTGACGACCTGTACCTGCAGCCTGTGCATTTGAAGCTGCCAGTGCGGCCGGAGTAAGATCCTGCTTGCCATATTTCTCGCCATTGCAAATCCAAACCTTGATACCCAAAGCACCGACTTTTGTATTTGCTACTGCAAGTGCATAATCAATATCTGCGCGGAATGTGTGAAGAGGTGTACGGCCTTCCTTGAACATCTCGCTACGAGCCATTTCAGCGCCGCCTACACGACCACTGATCTGAACCTTGATACCCTCCGCTCCCACACGCATAGTGTTAGCAACGGCCATCTTGATAGCTCTACGATAACTTACACGTCCTTCAATTTGACGAGCGATCGAATCCGCTACAATATGAGCATCTACTTCCGGCTTCTTAACTTCGTAGATATTAATCTGAACGTCCTTCTTCGTTACTTTCTTAAGCTCTTCTTTAAGTTTATCTACCTCTGTGCCACCCTTTCCGATAATAAATCCAGGGCGTGCAGCATAGATAGTTACAGTAATAAGCTTAAGCGTTCTCTCTATAACTATCTTAGATATAGAGGCCTTAGCAAGACGGTTGTTAAGATATTTGCGGATTTCGAAATCTTCCGCGATTTTCTCCGCATAATTTCCACCACACCAGTTAGAGTCCCAACCACGTGTGATACCGATACGGTTGCTGATAGGATTAGTTTTCTGTCCCATATTATTTGTTCTCTACTGGTTGTTTAACATCAAGAACAATCGTAACGTGGTTCGAACGCTTACGGATACGTCCGGCTCTTCCCTGTGGGCAAGGACGAATACGCTTAAGCGTACGACCCGGGTCGACCATAATGGTCTTTACAATAACATTACCATTGTCCAGTTCTTTTGATTTCTCTGGGTTTTTAGCCTCCCAGTTAGTGATAGCACTCTTAAGTAGAACTGCCAGACGACCTGCTGCCTCTCTCTTAGAGAATTTCAGAAGATCGAGCGCGCGGTTCACCTCAACTCCTCTCACGGTGTCTGCAACAAGACGCATTTTGCGAGGAGATGTAGGTACATCGTTAAGCTTTGCTACAGCTGTGGCCTTTTTCTGCTCCTTGAGCTTTTCAGCCATAAGTCTTTTACGAGATCCCATTTCTTTTCTCCTTATTTCTTGTTATTACCAGAGTGACCTCTGAAAGTACGAGTAGGAGCGAACTCACCGAGTTTGTGACCTACCATTTGTTCAGTTACATAAACAGGAATAAACTTGTTTCCGTTATGAACTGCTATTGTGTGTCCTATGAAGTCAGGGGAAATCATACTGGCACGAGACCAAGTCTTGACCACCTCTTTTTTCTTGCTACCATCATTCATAGCAAGAATCTTCTTTTCCAAAGCTTCTTGGATATATGGACCTTTTCTTAATGAACGACTCATAATCTCTAAAGTTTAATTCCTATTATTTCTTTCTTCTTTCAATAATGAACTTGTTTGAAGTAGCCTTAGGATTACGTGTCTTGTATCCCTTAGCTGGCAAGCCCTTACGTGAACGAGGATGTCCACCGGATGCACGTCCTTCACCACCTCCCATAGGGTGATCGTGAGGGTTCATAACAACACCACGGTTATGTGGACGACGGCCGAGCCAGCGGCTACGACCAGCCTTTCCGTAAGACTCCAAATTGTGATCTCCGTTAGATACGACACCTACTGTAGCACGGCAGGTTACCAAAACCATACGGGTCTCACCTGAAGGGAGACGAAGTACGGCATGATTCCCTTCACGTGCTGCAAGTTGAGCAAATGTACCGGCAGAACGCGCCATAGCGGCGCCTTGTCCTGGACGAAGCTCAATAGCGTGGATCATTGTACCTACAGGAATCTCGCTTAGAGGAAGAGTGTTACCGACCTCAGGTGCAATTCCGCTTCCGGATTCAACCTTCTGGCCTACCTTAAGTCCTGCCGGAGCGATAATATAACGCTTCTCTCCATCCTCATACTGAACGAGAGCAATACGTGCGCTACGATTAGGGTCGTACTCGATGGTAAGAACCTCTGCAGGAACGTTGTCTTTATTACGCAAGAAATCGATTATACGATACATCTTCTTATGTCCGCCACCGATATAGCGCATGGTCATCTGACCAGTATTGTTTCTACCGCCCGTTCTCTTAAGAGGAGCGAGCAACGACTTTTGAGGCTTGCTTGTGGTGATTTCATCAAAAGCGCTTATAGCCTTATTCCTTTGACCTGGGGTCGTAGGTTTAAATTTCTTAATTGCCATTGTCTATTCCTCCTAGATGTTAGCGTAAAAATCTATCTTATCCTCACCTGCAAGAGTTACATAAGCTTTCTTGAAGTGATTCATGCGGCCACGAAGAAGCCCAGCCTTTGTATAGCGCTGTTTTCTCTTTCCGTGATAGTTAACTGTATTGACATCAGCCACAGAAACGCCATAGGCTTTCTCAACTGCGTCCTTAATCTGAAGTTTGTTCGCTTTGCGATCTACCACAAAGCCATAACGGTTCAACTTTTCGCCCTGATCCGTCAACTTCTCTGTAACGATTGGCTTAATTAAAATTCCCATCTCTTATCTAGTTTTATTTAACCCTAGCTGAAAGGATGTCCTGAACGCCATCTACAAATACTATTGAATTAGCATTCATAATAGTATAGGTATTGATTTCGTCCACTGTAATGACATTCACATTCTGAAGGTTACGGGATGAAAGGAAAATATTGTTTGAATTAGCAGGGAGCACGAAAAGCACTTTACGATCACCGGCCTTGATATTCTCAAGAATCTTGATAAACTCCTTAGTCTTAGGAGCCTCCATAGTGAATGGCTCTACGAAAGTAATAGCCTCAGCTGCAGCCTTGTAAGAAAGAGCAGAGCAGCGCGCAAGAGATTTTACCTTCTTATTAAGCTTGTGCCAATAGCAACGTGGCTTAGGTCCGTGAATGGTACCTCCACCTACGAATATACCTGCTTTAAGAGAACCATGACGTGCTCCGCCACCACCTTTCTGACGGCCAAGCTTCTTCGTGCTGTGAGCATTCTCACTGCGGTCTTTTGTCTTAGATGTTCCCTGACGCTGATTAGCGAGATACTGAACTACATCCAGGTAAATGGCATGGTCGTTCGGTGTGATACCGAATACCTTCTCATCAAGAGTAACCTGCTTTCCGGATTCTGTTCCGTCGATTTTGTAAACTGAAAGTTGTTTCATACTACTAAGCCTCCACAATTACATAAGAACCCTTAGCTCCTGGAACGGAACCTTTTACAACGAGAAGATTACTCTCTGGAATGAGTTTAAGCACCTGAAGGTTCTCCACTTTAACTCTGTCATTGCCCATATGACCAGCCATACGCATTCCTGGGAATACGCGTGAAGGCCAAGATGATGCGCCCATAGAACCAGGGTGACGAAGACGATTGTGCTGACCATGAGTCTGGCCACCGACTCCGGCAAATCCGTGACGTTTAACTACGCCCTGGAATCCCTTACCTTTTGAAGTACCGACCACATCGACGAATGGAACGCCATCAAAAACGTCCAAAGCGACGACATCGCCTAGTTTTAGCTCTCCTGCAAAGTCCGTCTTAAACTCGACAAGCTTACGCTTAGGAGTGGTTCCTGCCTTTTTGAAGTGCCCCTGGAGAGGCGCGCTGGTGTGCTTTTCTGAAACTTCGTCATAGGCAAGCTGTACAGCGGCATAACCATCTTTTTCTACTGTACGTAGCTGCGTAACAACGCACGGACCAGCCTCGATAACGGTGCATGGAATATTCTTTCCATCGGCACCGAAAACGGATGTCATTCCGATTTTCTTTCCAATTAATCCAGGCATTGATTTGATAATTAATTGTTTATAAAATAATAAAATTATTCATCCCCTTTTTAGGGGCTGCAAATATAGTAAAAACCCCACTAATTTCCAAATGGTTCTAAAAATTAAATTATCGGAGACACAAATGATGTCATAAGACTCACTGCCTTAGTAATTGAAAATATTTATAAAGGCAGATTAATATCAAGTTAACAGAAAGAATGACTGTGCTGGGTAAAAAGATTATCTGGTTATTTTTCACGATCACCAAGTAACACTTGATCGCTCGTAAATAAAAATATTTCAAAATTTGTTAAATTATTTTAGATGACATTTTCCTTCATCTTTAGTAGTGTACAGGAGTATATTTAATACTAAAATTAACTAATCCCAATATAAAACTTACAATTTATAAGAAAAATTTATTAAACAAGTACACAAAAAGCCTCACGTTGACCTTCCCTAAGAATGGTTGACACTTTAGATGTTGTTTAACTGATATACTT
>ERZ808262.53-NODE-53-length-102052-cov-16.460788_pt1 | contig 102052 bp, 68 predicted proteins | sample MGYA00520895_ERZ808262 | MGnify/ENA primary metagenome ERZ808262 (study PRJEB31516, sample SAMN03275588) | gut metagenome | biome: mammalia-associated habitat; material: feces | host: Papio cynocephalus | place: Kenya | collected 2012-08-02 ...
TCCAGCGTAGCGAAATGCGGCTGTCGCCTTGATTGCCACGTCGCAACATTCGTTGCTTCTCGCAATGACAAGCGGATAAAAACCAAATCTTCCATACGTCATTCCGAGGGAACAAAGTGACCGTGGGAATCCAGCGTAGCGAAATGCGGCTGTCGCCTTGATTGCCACGTCGCAACATTCGTTGCTTCTCGCAATGACAAGCGGATAAAAACCAAATCTTCCATACGTCATTCCGAGGGAACGAAGTGACCGTGGGAATCCAGCGTAGCGAAATGCGGCTGTCGCCTTGATTGCCACGTCGCAACATTCGTTGTTCCTCGCAATGACAAGCGGAAAAACAAAACCGAATCTTCCTTTTGTCATTCCAAGGGAACGAAGTGACCGTGGGAATCCAGCGTAGCGAAAGGTAAACAAAATGTGGGTTTACATATTGACAAATCATACAAACAGCGTTCTCTACACAGGCGTAACCAACGACATAATGCGAAGAACGTACGAACACCGCTCAAAATTTGTTGACGGCTTTGCAGAAAAATACAACGCTTACAAACTCGTTTATGTCGAAGAAACAAATTCAGCAGAAGAAGCAATAGCACGAGAAAAACAAATTAAAAGTTGGTCTCGAAAGAAAAAACTTGCTCTCATTGAAACTCTGAACCCAAATTGGGTTGACTTGGCAAAAGAATAATGCGGCTGTCGCCTTGATTGCCACGTCGCAATTTTATTGCTTCTCGCAATGACAAGCGGGAAAACAAAACCGAATCTTCCTTTTGTCATTCCGAGGGAACAAAGTGACCGTGGGAATCCAGCGTAGCGAAATGCGGCTGTCGCCTTGATTGCCACGTCGCAACATTCGTTGCTTCTCGCAATGACAAGCGGATAAAAACCAAATCTTCCATACGTCATTCCAAGGGAACGAAGTGACCGTGGGAATCCAGCGTAGCGGACATAAATCAAACGAAAAATCTTACACAACCAATTTGAGATTATATTCTCGCATATTGTAAAAAACAACGCTTTATATGCACGTTTTGCACACATAAAGCGTTGTTTTTGTCATTTCGTAGCAAATTTCGTTGATTGATATTTTAGATATTCCACAACCCGCACACAGTGCGGATATCATCCGAACGAAGCGAGGATTTCAACCGAGCAGCGCGAGGATATCATCCACGCAGTGGATATCATTGTATTAGCGGCACTGCGCAATATGCGCAATCACTTTTCGTCCTCGTTTTCCGTCTTTTCGTCGGCGGTTTCTTCGTCCGAAACGACGTCGTTTTCGGGTTGCGAAACGGGTTTGTCTTTGAGGACGAGTTGCGTTTTCGGGCGTATCTTTTCAAGGCGCGCGGCGTACAGTGCAAGCACCGCGATAAGCGTTGAAGCAACCGCTTGCAACACGTTCTTCGGCAAGGACGTCAACGCCGATTCGGGCGTGCCGTACATAAACGCTTTGCAGATGTAGTACCCCACCGCCATAAGCATCGTGCAGACTATGCAAGTTATCGTCGCAAAGGTTATTTTGAGCGCGACGTCGCGCTTTGTCGGGTTCTCTTTTTTGTCAAACCACTTGTAAATTAGCGTAAACGCAACGCCCGCAAGCAAGCCCTCGATTGCCTTTATGACGAGCGTGTAAAGCATCGTCACGGGATAGGTCGTAAGGTCTGCGAGGAACGCGCCCAATCCACCCGCTATCATCGCCGTGAGAGGATTGAACAGTGCGGCGGCAATCAATATTGCGCTGTCGCCGATGTTGAAATTCGCAACCGGCGTGGATACGCCGATGAGCGTTGCGACGTACACGATTGCGGTCATCATCCCCGTGTATGCAATGAATTTGATTGTAAATTTTCCGTTTTTCTTCATAAAAAAATCTCCGTTTTTACGGAGAAGGAACGAGCAGACTTTTTGTCTGCACGCTATTCCTTCCCAGTCTGACTTTACAGGCGGTTGCGGAATCTCACCGCATCGGCTGTTGGGACTGTTGGACTTGTCCGTTCAAAGACGGCATCACCACCGGTTTCGAATGAGCAAATAACTCACTCATAGATACTGTTTCCGCCGCTATCAATAGCAACCACACACGGAAAATCCCGCACCTCGAACTCGTGTACCGCTTCCGTGCCGAGATCGTCGTATGCTAGCACTCTTGAATTTTCGATTTTGCTTGCGTAGAGCGCACCCGCGCCGCCGATTGCCGCAAGATACACTCCGCCGTTGCGTTTTATGGCGGCGTACACGTCGGAATTTCTGTCGCCCTTGCCTATCGTCGCCACAACGCCCTCGTCGTACAACAAAGGCGCGTATGCGTCCATACGCATAGACGTGGTCGGTCCTGCCGAAAGCACTTTGCCGTCCTTTTCGCAAGGTCCGACGTAATATATCGCTTGCCCTTTTATGTCAATCGGCAAACTCTGTCCGTTGCGGATTGCCTCGCAAATGCGCTTGTGCGCGGCGTCTCTGCCCGTGAGCAGTTTTCCCGTTATATACACGACGTCGCCGACTTTCAATTTTGCGACTTGCGATTTGTCAAGAGGCGTTTTCAATCTGTATTCCATGCTTCCCTCACAGCACCGCGCTCGATTTGCGCATTGCGTTGCATTGCACGTTCACGGCAACGGGCAAGGCGGCGATATGCGTCGGATATTTTCCAATATGCACGGCAAGCGCGGTCGTTTTCCCGCCGAAGCCTTGCGCGCCTATCGAAAGAGCGTTTATGCGTTCCAAAAGTTCCTTTTCCATACTCGCAAGGGTTTCGTCGTCGCTCGGCTCGCCCACCTCGCGCAAAAGTTGCTCTTTTGCAACCGACATAGCCTTTTCCGCCGTACCGCCTATGCCAACGCCGACGATTATGGGCGGACAAGGATTCGCCCCCGCCTCTTTGACCGCTTGCACGACGCAGTCCTTTATGCCCTCGACGCCTTGCGAGGGTTTGAGCATAAACAAGCGCGACATATTTTCGCTTCCGAATCCCTTTGGCAAAAAGGTTATTTCCAGTTTGTCGCCGAGCGCAAGTTCGATATGCACGATTGCGGGCGTGTTGTCCTTTGTGTTCTTTCTCGAGATAGGGTCGAGCACGCTCGCGCGGTAGCCGTTTTTCGCATACCCCGCGCGCACGCCGTCGTCGATTGCGTCTTGAAGCAAGCCGCCCTCGATATGCACGTCTTGTCCGAGTCTGACGAAAAACACCGCCATACCCGTGTCTTGACAGACGGCAAGCCCTTTCGCTTTTGCAAGCGCCGCGTTTTCAAGAAGCATACCTATCGCTGTTTTGGCGTTTTGGTCGGTTTCTTTTTCAAATGCGCTTTCCATCGCCGCTACGCACGAGGGCGTTATTTCGCTGCACGCCGTCACGAGCGATTCGACGGCGCTTTCGATTTGATTGTACGTTATCGTTTTCATATCCCGATTATACCTTAATTGATTTGCAAATACAAGGCATTTGATGTAAACTGTTGCTATCAAAACATACGGGGTTTTATATGAACTATTCCGAAGAATCGTTGAAGAAGCATTACGAGTGGAAAGGCAAACTCGAAGTCGTGTCGAGAGCAAAAGTGGAAAACAAGCAAGACTTGTCGCTTGCCTACACCCCCGGCGTTGCCGCCCCCTGCCTTGCGATAAAAGAGGACAAGGAACTTTCCTACTCGCTCACGAGGCGTTGGAACACCGTTGCCGTCGTCACGGACGGAAGCGCGGTTTTGGGGCTCGGGAACATAGGCCCTGAAGCAGGTATGCCCGTTATGGAAGGCAAGTGCGTTTTGTTTCACGAATTTGCGGGAATCGACGCAATCCCCATCTGCATAAAATCGCAAGACGTTGACGAAATCGTATCGACGGTTTACAACATAAGCGCAAGTTTCGGCGGAATAAATCTCGAAGACATATCCGCACCCCGTTGCTTCGAAATCGAGCGCAAACTCAAAGAACTTTGCGACGTTCCCGTCTTTCACGACGACCAGCACGGCACGGCAATAGTTCTTGCCGCTGCGCTCAAAAACGCACTTAAAGTGGTCAAAAAAGATATATCAACCGCCCGTTTGGTTATAAACGGCGCAGGAAGCGCAGGCATTGCCATTGCCGAATTTTTGCTTTCGCTCGGCGCAAAAGACCTCGTTGTCTGCGACAGACTCGGCATAATCGACGAGAGCGAAAGATTCAATTTCGCGCAAAACTCGCTTGCAAAACGCACGAATCCGAGAAACGTCAAAGGCACGCTGAAAGACGCCGTAAAAGGTGCGGACGCATTCATAGGCGTGAGCGCGAAAGACGTGCTTTCGCAAGATATGGTGCGCTCTATGAGCAAAGACCCGATCGTGTTTGCTATGGCAAATCCCAACCCTGAAATCGACCCTAAACTCGCACTCGAAGCGGGCGCGAGAATCGTCGCCACGGGCAGAAGCGATTTGCCCAACCAAATCAACAACGTGCTTGCGTTCCCCGGAATCTTCCGCGGCGCACTCGACGCGCGCGCGACGGATATAAACGAGGCAATGAAAATCGCCGCTTCCGAAGCACTCGCTTCCCTCGTCGAAAATCCGAGCGAAAACAACATCATTCCCGAGCCTTTCGACAAACGAGTTGTGGAAGCGGTTGCGACTGCGGTAAAGCAAGCCGCAATCGCAAGCGGCGTTGCGAAAATCAAATAAAATCACTGCTGATTTTCGATACTTTTACAACAAAATTACGGCAAAATCTGCGGAAAAATCCGCAGATTTTTTCATAAAACATATAGCAAAATTTGAATATTTTTGCGGCAATTATTCGGTTGTTATCATAAATTTTCTTCCGTAAAAATATGCTTTTAACGTGAAAAAAGCATTCAAAACAGCCGCATTATATGTCGGAACGGCAATCGGCGCGGGATTTTCTTCGGGTCGCGAAATTGCCTTGTTTTTCGGCGACGCTTCCCCTCTCAACGTTGCGATTTCTTCGATTTTTATGTCGCTTTTGTGCGCAATCTTTCTCATTGCGGGCAAAAAAGGTCTTATGCCGAAAGGCAAAATCGTCAATCTCGGCATTTTCTTTGCCGCAAGCGTATCGTTATGCGCAATGCTTGCAGGCGGCGATTACATAATGCAATCCATGACGGGCATACCGCTTGCGTTTGGGCTTGCGATGACTATTCTCGGCGGCGTGGTTGTCGTGCTTGGTATCGAAAAAATCCGATTGCTGAACAGCGTCATTGTGCCTCTCATCGTACTTTGTATCGCGCTCGTATTTTTCAAACTTCCCACCCCGTCGCACTCTTTGGCGTTTTCTATCTCAAAGCCTATTTTATACAGCGGACTCGACGTGCTTTTGGGCGGCGTCATAATTTCCGAAGAGGGCGAAAACCTAAGTTACAAAGAAATTTTTGCAAGTTGCCTTTTGATATGCGCGTTTCTGTTCGGAATGCTTTATATGTTGCAAACCGTGGTTTTATCCGACGCAAACGGCAGTTTAATGCCCACTCTTGCAGTTTCAGAGCGTTTGCACCTAAAATTTGCGTGCGGCGTTTTGATTGCGGGCGCAATCTTCACGACCCTCGTTTCGTCGCTGAAAATCGTGAGCGACAGAACGTCGCTGCTTTTCTCGCGCACAAAAAAACTTTCTGCTTTCGGCGACGAAAAACACAAGGCGTTCGTGGTGTTCTTCTGCCTTTTGATTGCCTATCCTTTGAGTTTCTTCGGCTTCGACAACATCGTCGATACGCTCTATCCCGTCAACAGCGTTTTGGGCGTAATTCTGTTTGCAATCGTCGTGATACGTTTGATTGTGGGCGCGATAATCGACGTCAAAAACATGAAGAAAAACGGCGTAAACCGTCGCGGCAAAGTCAAGAAAGAAAGGAAAACGAAAAGCACGCCGAAAAGCGTGCCTGCAACGTAGTGTTTTAATTGAACTTATTTGTGGCAATCTTCGTCGTCGCAATCGTGATGATGACAATGACATTCGTCTTCGCAATCGCAGTCATCGTCGTGGCAGTGACATTCGTCATCGTCGCAATCGCAGCCATCGTCTTGGCAATCGCAATCGTCGTCACATTCGTCGTCGTCACATTCGTCGCCGTGGGAATGTTCGTGATTTTGCTTGAAATAGTCCTCGAAAGGCGATTGTCTGCTTTCGTCGTCAACTTCGTCGAGTCCTTTGAGGAAGCGATAGAACGGGTCGTCTGAAAAATCCTGCTTCAAATCGAAGTCGCCGCCCAGTTCCTCAACGGCGTTGCGAAGTTCCATATACTCGTTGTAATTCGGTTCGTAATTTTCGCAGAAAGTTTTGAGCACCTCTATGCCCTGCTCGTCGCCGTACGCGCCAATAAGCCGTGCAAAAAGTGCGACGTCCTCGCCCTTGTAAAGATAACTCACAAGCCCCATAAAAATGGCTTTGTTGCCCTTGTATTCGGCAAGGATTTCCATAAGCATTTTGCCCGTTTCGCCGTCGAGTGTGTATATTTTGTCAATCATATCATCGAGAATCGGCTCGCAGTCTTCCAAAAGGTATTCGTACGCTTCGAGCCTTTGGTGATAGGGCAAATCCTCGTTCAAAAGAACGTCGAGTTTTTCGAGCATTTCCTGCTTCGTTTTCACGTCGGAAGTTTGATTATTCTCTTGCATCGTCTTCTCCGAAAATCATCTTGTAGTATTTGTCAAACGTTTTTTCATTGAGGTTGTAACGTTCAATGGTTTGCTCGCGCATATCGTCGGCGTCGCACTCGTAAACCTTGCAAAGCAACACGCCTATGAGTGTGCGAACGCTGCGCATATTTGCGATTCTTTTATATGCGGGTTTGGAATATTTGAGTTTGCCGCTTTCGTCCAAAGTCACGATTGAATTGACGATGTTCGTGAGCGTTGCAAGGTACATATTGGGTTCTTCGTCGGTAAAAACGATGTCGGACACGCAATACGCCACCGCGCCGTGCAAAATTCCGCCGAGTTTGTGAAAAGCGTTCGGAAACACCATATCTATGCTCTTGAATCTGTCTTGCGCCACGACGTCGAATTTGAATCTGACAGTATTTTCTTGCACGAGGCAGAACAACAGTCTCGACATCAAATCGAAAGACAAATCCGTCGATATGAGTTGTCTTCTCAAAAAGTCGCTCACCCATTGCGAATTTACGAGCGCGAGTTTGTCCACGAGCAGAAGTTTCAAGTTCTCGTTGTCGTCGGTAAATGCCCATTCGATGAGTTTTTTCATATGCGCGCTTTGCTCATCGTGGTCGAATATGACGAGTTGCAACTCAAACGGCGACATCTTCAAAAACTTGTCCAAATCCTTGTATCTTGCGATTTTTTCGACATACGGAAGATTCATCGAATACGCCACTTTATCGGGATTTTGCTTGTAAAGTTGCAAAAAGTAGTCCGCGGGCGAATACTCGCCGAAAATCGTGCGCACTTTTAGCATAACCTTGCGCGCTTCCTCTTTTTGGTCGAGATTGTAAAGCGCTTGGGAAAGCCAAATCATCGTGTTGGGTTGAAGGTCGAGTTTTTCGAGCACTCTGCGCGTGTATTTGACCACTTGCGCGTGCATTTCCATATTTACGAGTATGGGCAGAATCATAAGGATTTCTTCCATATTCGTGTAATCTTTTTCGAGAATCTGGTCGAGCACGGCGTATGCTTCCGCCATCTTGTTTTCCATCAAAAACGCGGTTGCGAGAGTGCATTTTACGGCAAGATTATCCCCGTCTTCGGCAAGCATTTTTTGCGCGTTTGCGATGACGGAATCTATGTCGTTTTTCATCATAAGGCACACAAGCACGATATGATTTGCGGCGGCTTTGGATTTAGAGCGGGGGTCGATTTCGTCCATAAGGGCGATTGCCTCGTCGAGTTTGCGCTCTCTTACGAGTTCGTACGCCTTGCTTATGAGCATTTCGTAATAATCCTCGCCTTTGGGGTAAACAACTCTGAATCCCTCGTCTTGCGGCTCGCCGCCCATACTTCCCATATCTTCGGGCAGTTGCAAGTCGTACGCATCGGCGATGTCGCGAAGATAGTATTCGGCAACGTCGGGCAGATTTACGTCGAGAAAATTCATTGCGAGTTGATAAAAAATGCGATCCCTATCGTCGGCACACGGATGTTTTGCGAGTGCCTTGTAGAGAGTCGCATTCGAGATTTCCCACGCGCCGAGCGACGCGTAAACGCCGGCAAGCGCAAGAGACGCTTCAACGAAGCGTTCGTCTATTGCGAGAGCCTTGTCGAGATAGGTTATGCTTTTTTCGGTTTCACCGTTTTTGAAAGCGGTTTCGGCAAGGTTTAGATAATCCTCTTTTGAAAGATTAAACCCTATGATTTGCGCCATTATTTTTTCTTTTTCTTCTTAGGATTTTGGTAAGGCACGGCTTGTTTTGCTTTCTTCTTTTGCGCGCCTTGAACGGATCCGTTCGCATACGGATTTTGTTTTGCCGCCCTTCTTTGTTCTGCGACCTGAACTTTTTGCTCGTCCGCTTTAAGATTGTGGCACTTGACCATACCTCTCGAAGCGACCGCAATCCAGCAAAGAGCCATAAACGTCGTGCCGACCAAAGCCATAGCGATGTAAACGATTATGCCTAAAAGGTTGTTGACGGCGCAAAGTCCGAGCGGAAGTGCGGAAAGGATTGCGACGCACGGTATGCTCAAAAGGTTGTTTGCGATAAGCACGATAGCGTTTTTGAAGCATTGACCGAAAGTGAGTTCGTAGGACGTGAAAAGTCCCATCATAACTACGGGTATGAGAAGAAGCGGCGCGCCGATGATGAAACTGAACACGACCGCGCAATACGCGCCTGCGCCCGCCGTTCCGAGTGCCTGTTGTTCCAAAAGATACATAAGCGACTCGACCATACCGAGTGCGACAACCACCATCATAAGACCTGCCAAGAGGAACTTCCACCAATATTTGGCAAAGCCCATCCAGTAGGTTTTTGCCCAGTTTTTGTAGTAGTCCTGATAGAAACTGCGTTTTGCGCAGTAGAACAAGCCCGAAAGTCCGAGCGAACCGAAAAGGAAGCACGCGCCGTACATTGCCATAACGGGCATTTTGACATTGCGATAGAGGCTTCCGACGCTCACCGCAATGCTATCGCCGCCGCCGGGGAAACCTACGCCGATGTCGCCCATAAAGTTGTACGTGCCGCCGATTGTGAGGTTCTCGAAATAACCCGAAAACCACGCGAAAATCACGATAAACGGAACGGTGAATATCAAAAAGAACAGCGTCGCTTTGAAAAGCGTTGCAAACTCGCCGCGCATAACCGCGGCGGCTCTTGCCATAAACGAGTCGGGGTATTCTTTGACGGGGCGCGCCTCTGCGAGACCTGCCACAAGTATTTTTTGAGGTTCTTCGGGTTCTTTGCGAACGGCTGCGTCCGTAAAGAGTTTGCCGAGCAAAAGTTTTTTAGGCTTTTTGGGCATCGTGTATGCCGAGTTGGGATTGTTGTTTGCCATATACTCTCCTGCAAAACTATATAGATAAATAGATTATACATTATATAAGCGCAAATATCAAACGAAAAGCAAAAATATATTTGACGCTTAAAACGCACGGCGAATCGGGCGCGCGCATATATATGTCGTATAGAAGTCGAGAGGAATCGCTTTTGATTGACATAAGGTCGCGGCGGTGTTAAATTTGCTACATAAGGTTTAGGAGGCGGTATGAAAAAATTTAACATTGCCGTTGTCGGCGCAACGGGTATGGTGGGCGGAAAATTTCTCGAGGTTCTCGAAGAAAGGAATCTTCCCGTCGAGAACTACTATCTTTTCGCGTCCGCAAAAAGCGCAGGCAAAAAAATTAACTTCGCGGGAAAAGAACACACCGTCATCGAATTGACGAGCCAAAACGTGAGCGCACTCGAAGGAAAAATCGATTTTGCGCTGTTTTCGGCAGGTGCGGGCGTATCGAAAGAATTTGCGCCGTTGTTTGTGAAAGCGGGCGCAATCGTCGTTGACAACTCGTCGCAATGGCGTATGTACGACGACGTTCCTTTGGTCGTTCCCGAAGTCAATCCCGAAGACGTGAAGTGGAACAAAGGCATAATCGCAAACCCCAACTGTTCCACGATTCAGGCGGTCGTCGCGCTCAAACCGCTCAAAGACAGATTCGGTATAAAGAGAATCGTGTATTCGACATATCAAGCCGTATCGGGCGCGGGAGTTGCGGGCTTCAACGACTTAAAAGACGGAATAAACGGCGTTCCACCCAAGAAATTTCCTCGTCCCATAGCGTTCAATATGCTTCCGCACATCGACGTATTTATGGACGACGGATACACCAAAGAGGAATGGAAAATGATTGTCGAAACGAGGAAAATTCTGCACGATTCGTCGCTGCGCGTAACTGCGACAACCGTACGCGTTCCGGTGTTCTACGGCCATAGTGAGTCGATAAACGTCGAATTCGTGCAAAAATGCACTCGCGACGACGTCGTAAACGCGCTTGAAAACTTCAAGGGAATCGTGGTTGTGGACGATACGAAAAACAACGTCTATCCCACCCCTCTCGACGCCGAAAATCGCGACGAAGTGTTCGTGGGCAGAATCCGCCTCGACGACAGCGTGGAAAGTGGCGCAAACCTTTGGGTGGTTGCCGACAACATAAGAAAAGGCGCGGCGACCAACGCCGTTCAGATTGTGGAATTGCTCATAAAAAACGCTATGGAGGCATAACGAAATAAATGATTTTCAGAGGCACAGCCACCGCACTCATCACCCCTTTCACAAAAGATGACAAAGTGGACGTGAAGGCTCTTTGCGAAATCGTGGAAAGACAAATCGCAAGCGGCGTGGACGCTCTCGTCGCGCTCGGCACTACGGGTGAGCCTGCAACGCTAACCGAAGAAGAAAAGAAGCAAGTGGTCGAAGTTTGCATAAAGCAAACGCGAGGTCGAGTTCCCGTCATAGTCGGCGCCGGCTCGAACAGCACGCGCCACGCAATCGAAACTTGCCGTATGGCGCAAAATCTCGGCGCGGACGGACTTTTGGTCGTCACGCCGTACTACAACAAATGCACGCAAGAAGGGCTTGTCGAACACTACGGCGCAATCGCCGATTCGACAAGTCTTCCTATTATATGCTACAACGTATCCTCGCGAACGGGCGTAAATATGCTTCCCGAAACCTTTGCGAGAATCGCAGAGCGCAAAAACGTCGTAGGCATAAAGGAAGCAAGCGGCAATATGGAACAAATCGAAAAATGCCTTGCCCTATGTCCCGACAAAGTGATAAGCGGCGACGACGCGCTCACCTTGCCTATTATGGCAATGGGCGGACTGGGCGTAATCAGCGTTGCAAGCAACGTATGCCCGAAATACGTCGGCGATATGACGCACTTTGCGCTTAACGGCGAGTGGGGAAAAGCACGCAAAATGCAACTTGCCCTGCTTCCCTTAATATCCGCGCTGTTTTGCGAAGTGAATCCAATTCCGATAAAAAAGGCGATGGAAATCAAAGGTTATTGCACCTCGAAGTTGCGACTTCCCCTAACCGATCTCACGCAAAGCAACACCGAGAAACTCGCAAAAATTCTCGCAGATTTTTGAAAAAAACGGCATAAAACGCATCAAAAAACCATAAAAAAAGAAATGAGCGTCGTAAGATGTCAATCCGCCGAAGTCGCCAACAGAATTGGCGCATCTCATTTCTTGTGTTTATTATATGAAAACGATTTTGAAAAATCAAACAATATTAAAGCGGCATTGAAAAAGACGACTGCAATGCAGTCGTCTTTTCGTACAGCAAGTTTCAAATACGCTTTTACGCTTTTTGCGAAGGTTTCGTTTCGAGTTTCGGACAGCCATCAAATGCGCCGGTCCCGATTGTGTCAACGATTTCAACACCCATTATTGCCGTAAGATTTGCGCAGTTCTTAAACGCTTGGCTTCCGATAATTTTAACACTCGAAGACAAAGCAGCCGCAGTCAAATATCCGCAACTCTCGAATGCGGACGGGTTGATTATTGTAAGAGCGGTATTCTTGCTCAAATCGATTGCGGTAAGTCCGCTATTTGCAAATGCGTATGCGCCGATATAGTCGAGTTTCGTCGCCTTTGACAAATCGATGTTTTTCAAGTTTTCCGTGCCGTTGAACGCGTTCGTGCCGATATGCGTCACTTTGTCGTTGACGTACTTGGCAACCTTGAACATAACGCCGCTCTTTGACGAATACACGTTGATTTCCGCATTGGTGACCGTTGGATCGTTTTGTATCGTGTCGGGCAAGAACAATTCGATTTGTGTGCCCTCGAACGTGATTCCGTCTTTAACGCCGATGACGTTGAACACCTTTCTCGGCGAAGCGGAATTTTCTTCGGTGGCTTCGGTGGCTTCGACGACGTATTGCGCGCCGATTGCAATCATATTTTGAACCGCCTCGATACCGTCGAGATTTGCCACGACCGCGTTGTATACGATTTCGTTTTCTGTTTGTGAAACCTTTTCAGTGATTTCAAAGTTGGATTCCTTAAGGTTTGCAAAAGCAACGTCCACTTTTTGCGCCGTATACACGTTTTCTAGCGCGGTGCAGTTTACAAACGCTCTGTCGCGTATAGTTTCGATGTTTGTGGCAAGATAGATTGCTTTGAGTTTTGTGAAGTTTGCAAACGCGCCGCTTGCGATTTCGGTCACGATATAAACGCTTCCGTCCGAATCCGTCCATGTTGTCGGGAGTACGATCGTTTCGGCGTTTTGCGCCTTGCAGCCCGTGATACTCGCCTTGCCTGCGTAAGTCGTTTCGCCTACCTTGACTTCTTGTTGGTCGACGTAGCCGTATTCAAACAAACTTGCGTCCGCTTCGAGAACAACCGAGTAAACGAGCGCGACCGATTGGCTGCCCGACAAAACGTTTTCACCCGAATATCGAACTTCCATGCTCTTTATGCCGAGCGTCGAGGTGTCGGGATTGACAAATTGGAATCCCGCGTTTGCGGATAAGGTTCTGACGATTACGCTGCCGTCCTGACCGATGAGGCGCACTTTGAAATCTTTGAGCGCGTCGGCAACATTGGTGTTGAGCGCAACGGAAATCGCGCCGTCCTGAACGATTCTTTCGATCTTGGATTCATCCACGTCGTACGCAAATCGGAATTTATAAGTGCCGAGCCCATAGAAGTTTACGGTGACGATTGCGTATTGCGTTTCGTCTGTAACCTTGCTTGTGTCGAAGTTCTCGATTTTTGAAATATCGAGCGTGTGCTTTTCGCCGTTTATGTCGGTATAGACAAACTTATATTCGCCGCCCTCGAACGACGTATAGAACAACGACGTTGCGGATGCGTCGTCCTTGTTTTTCTGTCCGAATCCGGTGAGGCAGTAGTCGCCCTCGCCCCATATGTCGATTGACGGGATATCGCCTTCATTGTAGAACGAAGGATTGCCTTTGATTGCATTGTACACGGTTGCGACATACAAGAACTCGTCGCCGTAGTTGACCTGGCAACCCTCGCCGTCGTTGTAGGTGAACGTCACGACGTACTTTGTCACGCCTTCTTCGTAGAGTTGTCCGAATTTGGAATGATCTTTCGTCACTTCGACGACTTTCACGTCATTCTTGACCAAATCGAGATTTTCTTTGCCGACTATGCCGGTGTTATTGAGAACGACAAGGCCGTCTGCGACAACGCCGTTATAGGACGTTCCGCTGCCGTAAGTCGTTTCAAACGCATTCTTGGAAGCGTCGGTTTTGAGAAGTTTGGTTGGAATAACGTCGGTGTTGATGTAAACCTTGTCAACCTTTTCTTCGACGAAGTTGTCCTTATTGAGCCTGTAAAGTTGCGCCCATGCGAGAGTGGTTGCGTCAGTGGTTGCGGCTTTACCGCTGTTTATGTTGTCGAGCCCTTCGAGTACGGATTGTCTGAAATAAAATTTTGCGTTGTTGATAAGCCTTTCGTTTGTATCGGCAAATGCGTTCTCTTCGACAAACGGCGCGCCCACAAGTTTGTTGTCCTTAAATTCAACGCCGGTAAATATAAAACTTTTGATCGCCGTCGCACCGTCGAACGCATAGTTTTCAATACGTTCGATATTTGTGCCGAACTTCACGGTTTTTATGCCGGTTGCATAGAAGTTAAACGTCTCTTCGCCGATAGAAGTCACGTGATCGGGAATTTCGATATTTGGCGTATTGGTTCCGAAAGATTCGGAATAATATTCGACAAGCATTCTTGTTTCTTTGTTTGCGCTGTTTCCTTTAACAATAACAAAGCCGTTCGGGTTATCTTCGGTGTTTTTTATCCATTTGGTATTTGTAAACGCACGCTTGCCTATTGTTTTGATATTGTTCGCATTTGCAAATGCGATTGCGGCAAGTTCGGAGCAACCGTCAAATGCGTACGGCGCAATATGTTCGATGTTCAACGGCAACGAAGCGGACCTTGCGGTTTTGTCGATAAAGCGATAGTACACTTTGCCGATTACGATTGCGCTGAAATTGCTAATATAGTTTCCGCTCGTTGTTTCAAGCATAGACGTGCCGCTAAGCGCGCTTTCGCCGATATATGCGAGATTCGACGTCGCATCGACTTCGACTTTTGCAAGTTTTGCAAGGTTTGCAAACGCTCCGTTTTCGATTTTTTGTACGCTGTCGCAAAGTTTGATTGATTCGAGTGCGGTTGCGTTTGCAAACGCACCGCTTGCAATCGTCACGACGCTTTGAAGTTGAGCGTTGAGCGCGTCGATTTCATCTTGTGAAAGTTCGGGGCAATTTCCCGTCGTATAATATGTTGCGTTCGACAAGTCGAGGCTTTTGACTGCGTCCGCTCTCGCGCCGACGTTGCCGTTGCCGTCGTTATACTTTTGTCCGATATACTTGTACAACACGTTGCCGATCACGATGAATTGTTTGCCTTTGTGCGTGTCGAAATAGTTGTTTTCAAATTCCGAGCCGTAGAACACCTTTTCGCCCACGTTTTCGATTGCCTCCGTTTCGGAAACGATGATTTCTCTAAGGTGCGGTGCGTATGCGAACGCCTGTGCGCCCACGGTCTTAAGGTTGACCGCGTCGGAAAAGTCGAGTTTGGTCAACGCCTTGAGGTTCATACAGGCTTCCGAGGATATTTCGCTGACTTTGCGAGTTGCGCCGTCGTATGTGAGTTCCGCAGGGATAATGAGTTCGCTCACCGACTCGTCCGCAATCTTGTCGATACGCAAAGAGCCGTCCGCTTTGACGGAAAGTCCGTTCTTGAACACGACTTCGCTGTAATACGCGCTGAGTCTTGCGAGGTTTTCTTGCTCGTTGTCGCTCGAATTGAACACCCACTTGACGTAGCCTTTGGTAGCCGTGCCGTCAACGCGCGTCATATTGACTTTGTTTTGGCATTGATAATCGCCGTAAATGCCCTCTGCCTTGACGTACTCGCCGTTGCCTTTGACGAGTTTGTCTTTGAGGTCGGTGATTATGACGTAGACTTCTTTGGCGGGCGTAACCGCGATTTTTGCAACGCACTTTGAATAATCCGCGCCGTACTCGAATCCGCTGAACTCTACTCTCGTGAGTTTTTGACTTTCGATGCCGAACGTTGATTCCGCGCTTATCACGGTGAGTCCGTTCGCCTTTGCGATTTCGTCACTCGTAATTTCCGTATTGCCTACGCGTGCGTTTTGGATATTGCCTGCAAATTCGCCGCCCATCGTGTACAAGGTGAAAGAATACACGCGTTTCGTCCAGCGAGCGACGAGCGTAACGTCGGAAGAACCGACGAGTTTTGCAAAGTTCCAGATGGTGTCGTTCTCGTCCCAAACGCCCTTGGTCGTGCCGTTGTCGAGATACCAGCCTGCAAAATAGTAGCCGTAGTATACGTTGAGAATATCTGTTGCCGGCGCAACCGCTCTTTCGAGATTGCGGCGGACGGTTTGAGTTGCCTTGAAATCACCGTTATCGCTCGGCGCGACCTTGCCGTCTTCCAAAACCGCGTCGGACGGTACTGCAAGCTCAAAAGTTACAGTGACTGTACTATTTACCCATTTCGTTGCAAAAGTTTTGCCGTTGAAAGAATTGTTTATGACGAGCGGAAAATTATTGGAAGTCGCGCTGTACACGTTGCCGTTTACTGACACGCTTTCAAGATCTTTTGCGGGAAGATTGCCGTCTTCGTCAATAGTCATTCTGAAAGTGCTTATAAATTCGTCCCACGTTTCGAACACAACGCCTTCGAGCACACTGACCGTTGCGATACCGTCCTCTGACACCGAGCAGTTGAAGTGCACCGTCGCGCGTCTTGCGCCGTCCGTAAGGTTGAAGTTGAGTTCGACTTTGTTTAAGGGTGCGAGTCTGTCTTGAAGGTGGAGCGCAAAAGAGCCTTTGACGTATACGGGATTGTTTTCCTCGTCTTTGCCGATTTCGACTTGAACTTTTATCTGATGATGACCCGCTTTTTTGATTAGCTTTATATCTTCCGGATCAATCATACTTTCCGAAAGATTGCCGCGCTTACCCTCTGTAACTGCTTGTGTTTTCGTGTTGATGTACACCACGCAGTATTCAACGTCCGAGATGTTAAACTCATCCGTAAACATACTGTTAAACACCGACGTCGCGCCCTTGGGGAACGCAAATCTAAGTTGCGCCGTCAACGGACTGTCGTCGTTGTCGTCGATGATGTCGGATGGATTTATCTCGCCGGGCAATTTTCCTGCGTCTTGCGAGCCTTTGTTGCACGCAACCATACTGACCGTCAAAATTGCAAGCAGCAAAACGATGAATAACAAACTGACTTTCTTTCTCATAACTTTCACCTTACACGTGTGCGCACTCTCGCGCGCATAAATATAGGAATACAAATATAATACTACAATATTGCGACAAAATTGTCAACATCAATTAGTTTTTGTGCGCCCTATCATACAAAAAACCGCCTTTTTAGACGGTTTTTCAATGAAAATTTTTTTTGTTTTTCTCTCACTTTTTGCTCTTTTTGTAGGCTTCCTCTATGCAAAGCGCATACTTCGTCGCGGCAAGCACTTTGTCGAACATAAACCTGTAAACGTGCTTGTCGTCGTACATATCCACCGCCGTTCCCGGCAAGTTCGCCACCGTATCGCACCTCGACACGGCAAATTCGACGTGCTTAAACTCATCTTCCACGGGCTCTGTTCCGAGCGCGTCGTCAAAGTCGAGTGCCATATTGTTGACCTTGTATTTCGATTTTACGCCGACGGGGCGTTCTACCCAATCGGTATCGAAACAAAGTTTGTCTTTATCGAGGGACAAAACGCCGTTTGCGACAAACCTGTATCCGTTGTTCGCCTCGTTTTCCACAAACAAATTGACCGTGTTAGATAAGCGAAAATCGTCGTCTTTCACTTCTTTCGCGACGAGTTCGCGCTGCATATCGTACCATAGGTCTATACGGTCGGGACACACGCTGTCGCCCTGCGGAACGAGGTGTCCGTCAAAGCCGTAAACCACGTCGTTTCCGCACTTTTTGCAAGTGAGATGACTGTCTTGCGATATCATTTCAAACTCGCTTCCGCACCTCGGACAACGATACAAAAGTCTGTCGAGTCCCTCTGCATAATGTCTGCCTTTGAACACTATTCCGTTTTCAACCTGCCACTTATGCTCGTTTTGATAGAGTGCGGAACACACTTTTTCGTAAATCTCGTCTTTCGAGAGTTTTTTTGTCTCGTCGGCGGTGAAAAGCATATCGCAGTTGGTGATGACTTTTCCGCGCCTTACGAAGCGAAGATTGTACGCCCATTTGGGGCGAGCGAGGCTTGCGCCCTGCATTTTTATCACGCCCACGGGATAGCCGAGCCACTGAACGAGCCTTGCTACAGACGGCGCAATCGGCCCCGTCACACCGTTTGCCGAAACTTTGCCTTCGGGGCAAATCAACACGCTTATGCCCGCGTCGAGATACTTTTTGATGTTCTTTATGCACGCAAAATCCGCAAAATACTGCTTTTTGGTGATTGCGTGGTACGAGCCGAGCAATTTTGCGAAAATCGGCATCGAATACATCATATTTTCCGCAACCACGAAGTTGAGAGGCGCGCCGTACATCGCCGACGAAAAGTGAATAAAATCGTATGCGGACAAATGGTTGCACACAATCAACATCGCGCCGTTTTTCTTTTGACGTTTGAACGCTTCGCTTTTTCTGCAAACGCCGTGCAAAATCGGGCGGATAAGTCTGCACAACCCCAAAAAGAAACGGCAATACGCCTTCGAAAAAGGCACGCCGTTCTTGTCGGATTTTTGACTTCTTTTCACTTCGTTTTCGTTCATACTTAACTTATATCAAAACATATTTGAAAAGTCAAGTAAAGATGTCTTTGCAACGTCACTCGAAAATAAACTCGTTGATTTTGTCCAGCATTTTCTCGTTGTTTGAAAAGTCCATCGCGGGCACGAATATGCTCTCGACTTTCATATGCGCTTCCCTTGCCTTGTTGAGTCTTTCCACAGCAAACGCCGTTTGCATAATCGCGTTGTTCGCTTCCTCTATGCTGTCGTCCTTGTTGAATCTTTCGCCGAACACACCCAAGTCCACGACTGAATCGTTCGCAAAATGTCCCGCGTTCTCGACGTACGCCACGTCGCCGCACACGATACCTTCGCACGTTTTCGGGTCGAGCGGCGAAAGGAAAAGCGTCAAGCCTTTGCGAAGTCTGCTTATCTCGTCTAAAAACACTTTCTTTGCGTATGCGCAACCTTTGACGAGTACGACTTTCTTGCCGCGCAAATGGTCGAAGTATTCGCTCTCGCCGACGGGACATATGGCACGCGCAAACAGCGACCTGTTCTTGTCCGTCACGGGTTTCATATCTCTTGCGATAGAGGAAGCGTACGCACGGATTTTATCCTCGTCAACGCCTTGCTTTTCTATCTCGAATTGATTGTATAAGTGACACAAAGCGGACTTTAAGTGTTGATATACGCGCATAAAGTGTTGTTTTTTGCATTTAATATACTTTTCGACGTCTTGTCGCACGTCTTTGAGTTTGCTCTCGTCAAGGCTTTGCGCAAGGTCGAAAATAACGTCCTTTATCACGGGAATATCCACGCCGCTCGCGTGCGGCGCAGTCGCGTCCACGACCGCCGCTTTCTTGCCTTTGAGATATATTCCGTCAAGGCTTTGCGGGTCGCCCGAACAAAACCACAATTCGTAATCCAACCCCATTGCCTTTGCTTTCTTTGCAATTTTCTTCAATAACGACGACTTTCCCGTGCCGCTTCCGCCTTTGAGAAGCACCGTTTTGTTTGTCGATTTCAGTTCGTCTTCATACAAATTGAAAAAGCCGTATCCGCTGTTGTTTCCCAAAAAATATCTTTCCATACACACCTCGCTACATACTATGTGCGCCTCGTTTTCGAGTGTGCATTAACTCATTTTCAAAAGGTTGCATAACATACCGTATGGACAAGAATTTTGCAATCGTACACGAAACGGACGAGAGAATGTTTTATCTCAAATCGATGCTCAAAGGCGTCGTTTTCAAAGTGCCTACGCACGTCTATGCGCCCAACGTTCTCATCGAGGCAAGCACCCTTTCGGCAGTCGAGGACGGCGCGCAAGTGTTTTGCGGCAGAGTGGCAAAGGACGCGGAAATGCTTGCAAACAGCCGAGATATAACCCTTTTCAGTTACAATCAGTGCGAGCGTTTTCAAGCGTTAAACTCGCGTTTGACCGCAGAAGGCACTCTGCAAATCATCATCGAACGCTCGAAGCGTTCCATAGCGGACTGCTACGTCTTCATACTCGGTTTCGGGCGCACGGGTGCGGCTGTAGCCAATATCTTGGGCAAACTCGACATCTCGTTCGACATTGCTTCAACGTCGTCCGTGCGCCCTGCTCACGCATTCGCAAAGCGCGTGCTTGCAATGAAAAACTTTGATTTTTCGCCCTACGACGTCGTTATAAACACCGTTCCGTCCCCCATTATCTCGGACAAGGAACTTTTGAGTATGAAAGAGGATTGCGTATATATCGACCTCGCCTCGAAATCGGCAATAAATCTCGATTATGCACGATACCTCTCAATCGACGCCGACATATACCCCGCTTTGCCCGCAAAAACCTGTCCGTACAGTGCGGCAAAAGCAATGCTCGAATACATCGAGGAGGTTAAGAAATGAAAAAAATCGGTCTTTGCATAACCGGCTCGTTCTGCACGTTTTCAAACCTGCTTAAAGCCGTAGACGAACTGATAAACGCCGGATACGATATAATCCCAGTGTTCAGTTACAACGTGTCGAGCCTTGACACGCGCTTTTATAAGCAAGCGGATTTTGAAAAACTGATAGTCGAAAAAACGGGCAAAACGCCCGTGAAAACCATTGTGGAAGCGGAAACAATCACCAAATCGGGTATAGAACTGATGCTCGTTGCGCCTTGCACGGGCAATACCCTTGCCAAAATCGTGAACGGCATAACGGACACCCCAACCACTATGGCGGTGAAAGCAACCCTTCGCACAAACAAACCCGTCGTTTTGTCAATATCCTCAAACGACGCGCTCGGCGCAAACGCGCAAAACGTCGGCATTGCGCTCAACACGAAAAATCTGTATCTCGTGCCCTTCGGTCAAGACGCGCCGACAAACAAGCCTCATTCGCTCATCGCAGACACCACTCTCATTCTGCCGACGATTGAAAAAGCGCTCGTTCACGAGCAGATTCAGCCGATAATTCTGTAAAAGTCGCAAGTGCGGCCGTAAAACGCGCCGCTTGAACTATACCGCAAACGTAAATCTTTACCTAATATATCTTTGCGGAAACGTTCAAAACACGCAAAAAACGGCGTTTTTACGCCTAAAAAGCAAATAAAAAAAGCACTCGTCGAGTGCTTTTTTTATTTGATTGATAACTCAATTATTTTGCGTCCTTAACGCCTTGTTCAGTGCCGACGTAAACGACTTTGCCAACTCTGGAAACCTTCTCTGCGAAAGTCGTGATGAGTTTGTTGGTTTCAAAGTCTTTTGCAGCGTCAGTGCTGTCAAACCAAACGACTGCAACGGAATCGCCGTTGGAATTTGCTGCGGTAACGCCTTGGTCGAAACCTTCAACGCCTTTGACAATGTTGTAAACGGATTTGCCAAGACCGGTGGATTTTTCGCTCAATGCGTACACGGTGTAATCTTTCTTTTCGAGTTTCTTAGAAACGCTTTCTGCGTTGCAAGCAACGAGGCAGATTCCGAGAATTGCAACAAGTGCGACGACTGCTATGACAGCCATAACTTTTTTGCTCATAGTTCTTTGTCCTCCATAGGATTGAATTGTGCTTACATTATATTAAAATTATATTAAAATGTCAAACAATAATTATATAACAATACAGTTGTCGTTTTTATCGTACAATTTATTCGTTTTTACACGCTTCGAGGCTTTTGCCCGCAACGTCGCTTTCGCCGTATTCGCCGTCGATATTCGGCTTTTCCAAAACGTATTCGGGCGTGCCTTTTTCAAGCCGTTCTTCGACCTTCCATTCTTTTAGTTGCTTTGCATACAGCGCAAGTCCGATTATCGTCGTTATGGTTTCGGACACGGGGAACGCAATCCACGTGTAGTCCAAACCGATGAACGAAAACGCGTAAAACAGCGGCATAAGCCCCAAAACCTGACGTATTATCGACAGCGCGATACTCGGCACAGACTTGCCTATCGCTTGGAAAAACATCGGCAACATCAGCGAGAATACGGCGGGAAGGAAACTCGAACCGATGATTCTGAACGCCGTTTGCCCGATTTCAAGCACCTTTTCGTCCTTTGAAAAGAGTCCTATAAAGAATTTCGGGAATGCCTCGAAACATATTATGCCCGCAATCATTCCGATTGCGGTGATAATCATCGCGTCGTTTGAAACCTTTTTCGCACGCGTAAAGTTGTGCCGAGCGAAGTTGTAACTTATCAACGGCACCATACACGTTTGAAGACCGAACATCGGGATGAAGAAGAATGTCTGCAATTTATAGTACAATCCGAGCACCGTAACAGCTTCGTCGCTGAATTTTGTGAGAATGGCATTCAGCACAGCGATGTACACTACGTACATCATTTGCATGACAATGGACGGCAGAGCGAGATTGTATATGTTTTTCGTAAGTTCGACGGCGTCCCTGAATTTCGGCGGCTTGTGTACGCCCTTTACACATACGATTATTGCCGACAAAAACTGACCCGTAACGGTCGCAATCGCCGCGCCGAGTACACCCATAGGCTTCAACGCACCCACGCCGAAGATAAACAGCCAGTCAAGAAGTATGTTCGTTCCCGCGCCCGCAAGTTGCGCTATCATCGGAACGACCATATTGCCGTGCGATTGATGAACTTTCGACCATACGCCCTCCAAAAACGTGCCGAGCGAGCCGATACACACCACCATTCCGTATTGATAGGCGTATTCGATTGCTTCGGGCGCGTTTGCCATCGCACGTATGTAAGGTTTCATTATAAGCGCGCTCACGCCTGCAAAAATCGCCCACATCAAAACCGCAAGCACCATTCCCGTGCCTGCCGTCGCCTTCGCTTTTGCGACTTCGCCGCGTGCGTACAGCCTCGACATATATGTGTTTACGCCAACGCCCGTGCCGACCGCAAGAGCGGTTATGACGAGTTGAAGCGGATATATCACCGAAAGCGCGGTAAGGCCGTGCCCAGAATACTGCCCGACAAACAGACTGTCAACGATGTTGTACAGCGACAAAACCAACTGCGACAACATCACGGGCGGCGATATTTTAAGCAAAATTTTCCAAACGCTTTCCGTTCCGAAAAATTCCGCTTCGTTTTCGATTTTTGCTCTTTTATTCGACATAATTTGCTATCCGATTTGCCGTTTTTATAGCGGCATTTGAATTATATGACAACATATTAACAAAAGCAATCAAAATGAAAAAAATAGCGCATTAAGTACTATCTCTTTTGTTTTGGAAAACGGCATCTACATATCCTCCCGGGCGGTGTCCTCGTCACACTTCGTCCTTTTTACTTGTCATACAAAACTATACGAAGTGGAAAAAGCACTTGTTAGTCTCAATATTAAAAAAATAAGGGCTAATTAATCAAGCACATTTTGTATGTCTGCGCTTTTGGACGAGTGCTCCTCTTTGCAAAATGCCTCTTTATATCAAATATTCATTCCTTTTTAGGGCGCACATCGGCTACAATATAAAAATGAGTTTTTATTGTGCTTAATATATAAACCATTTTGCAAGTTATAGGCTAGACACGGACAAGTGTCCGTGATGAAATTGAGAAAACGTTGTATAAAACAAAAGACATACACAAATGTGTATGTCTTTTGTTTTGGAAACCGGCATCTACATATCCTCCCAGGCCGTGTCCAGCCAAGTACTTTCTGCACAACTGAGCTTAACTTCTGTGTTCGGTATGAGAACAGGTGGGACCTCAGCGTCATTGACACCGGTAATGGTTTGAAGGTCGTTGCGCTTTCGCGTTTCGTACATTCACAACTGCATAACATTGAGAGTATTTGCTGATTAAATTAGGATTAGGCAAATCTTGTATTTTTTTTGATTGAAGCCCTCGACCTATTAGTATCGGTCAGCTTAATGCATTACTGCACTTACACACCCGACCTATCAACCTTGTGGTCTACAAGGGGTCTTACTTGATAAACAAAGGGATATCTTATCTTGAGGCTGGTTTCACGCTTAGATGCTTTCAGCGTTTATCCAATCCGTACATCGCTACCCTGCTATGCCACTGGCGTGACAACAGATGCACCATAGGTACGTCCACTCCGGTCCTCTCGTACTAGGAGCAGAGCCTCGCAAATATCCTACGCCCACGATGGATAGGGACCGAACTGTCTCACGACGTTCTGAACCCAGCTCGCGTGCCACTTTAATCGGCGAACAGCCGAACCCTTGGGACCGACTACAGCCCCAGGATGTGACGAGCCGACATCGAGGTGCCAAACCTCCCCGTCGATGTGAACTCTTGGGGGAGATCAGCCTGTTATCCCCGAGGTAACTTTTATCCGTTAATCGACGGCAATTCCATACTCTACCGCCGGGTCACTAAGTCCTACTTTCGTATCTGCTCGACATGTCTGTCTCGCAGTTAAGCTCCCTTCTACCTTTACGCTCTTTGGATGATTTCCAACCATCCTGAGGGAACCTTAGAACGCCTCCGTTACATTTTGGGAGGCGACCGCCCCAGTCAAACTGCCCACCTGGCACTGTCCACCAGCCGGATTACGGTCTAATGTTAGAGGTCCAATGATTCAAGGGTGGTATCCCAAGGGTGACTCCGCAGAAGCTGACGCCCCTGTTTCCAAGTCTCCCACCTATCCTGTACATAAATCACCGAACTTCAATACCAAGCTACAGTAAAGCTCTACGGGGTCTTTCCGTCCAGTCGCGGGTAATACGCATCTTCACGTATAATACAATTTCGCCGGGTCCCCTGTTGAGACAGCGCCCAAATCATTACGCCATTCGTGCGGGTCAGAACTTACCTGACAAGGAATTTCGCTACCTTAGGACCGTTATAGTTACGGCCGCCGTTCACTGGGGCTTAAGTTCCGTGCTTCGCTTGCGCTAACACATCCCCTTAACCTTCCAGCACTGGGCAGGCGTCAGCCCCTATACATCATCTTACGATTTTGCAGAGACCTGTGTTTTTGGTAAACAGTTGCTTGGGCCTCTTCACTGCGGCCTACTTTCGTAGGCTCCCCTTCTTCCGAAGTTACGGGGTCATTTTGCAGAGTTCCTTAACAAGGGTTATCCCGTCCGTCTTAGGATTTTCTCCTCGCCCACCTGTGTCGGTATGCGGTACGGGCACCTAACAACATATTTAGCAACTTTTCTCGCCAGTGTGAATTCATCAACTTCGTTACTAATTTTCACTCCCCATCATCGCCCAGCCTTAGAGCACGCGTACTTCACTACGTGCAAGCCTCACGATTTGGCCGCAGAAATCCAACTCCGCGGATTGACTATCCTACTGTGTCATTGCCTCATTTAAACGTCGCTCGGTGGTGCAGGAATATCTACCTGCTGTCCATCACCTACGCCTTTCGGCCTCGGCTTAGGTCCCGACTTACCCTGGGGGGACAAACCTTCCCCAGGAAACCTTAGGCATTCGACGGGGAAGATTCTCACTTCCCTCTCGCTACTTATGCCGGCATTCTCTCTTCTATGCAGTCCACGGCCCCTTTCGATACCGCTTCAGCCCGCATAGATTGCTCCTCTACCAATGTAATAAATTACATTCCTAAACTTCGGTGACAAGTTTTAGCCCCGGTAATTTTCGGCGCACCCTCTCTCGACCAGTGAGCTATTACGCACTCTTTAAATGAGTGGCTGCTTCTAAGCCAACATCCTGGTTGTTTTGGAATTGACACATCCTTTACCACTTAACTTGTACTTAGGGACCTTAGTTGTAGATCTGGGCTGTTTCCCTTTTGACAACGAAACTTATCTCACGCTGTCTGACTCCCTGAAAACAATTATCTGACATTCGAAGTTTGATAAGGTTCAGTAAGCTGTGAAGCCCCCTAGCCCATTCAGTGCTCTACCATCAGTAATCTATTCAGAGGCTAGCCCTAAAGCTATTTCGAGGAGAACCAGCTATATCTGGATTCGATTGGAATTTCTCCTCTAACCACAAGTCATCCCCGGTCTTTTCAACGAACGTGGGTTCGGTCCTCCACAGTGTCTTACCACTGCTTCAACCTGCTCATGGTTAGGTCATCCAGTTTCGGGTCTACGTCACGCAACTATGTCGCCAGTTTCAGACTCGCTTTCGCTTCGGCTCCGTGACTTAATCACTTAACCTCGCTACGCAACGTAACTCGCCGGCCCGTTCTACAAAAAGTACGACACTACACATTAAGTTGTGCTGTGTCTGCTTGTAAGCATATGGTTTCAGGTTCTCTTTCACTCCCCTCCCGGGGTCCTTTTCACCTTTCCCTCACGGTACTATACGCTATCGGTCACCAAGTCGTATTTAGCCTTATGAGATGGTCCTCACATATTCACACCGGATTCCACGTGTCCTGTGCTACTCTGGATACCCGCCATCTGAAATCGTTTTCGCCTACGAGGCTATTACTCTGTGTCGCCTAGTTTTCCAACTATGTTCGACTAACGATTTTTTGAATTATGCAGGTCCGAACCCCTTTGAAATAAATTTCGCCGGTTTGGGCTGTTTCGCGTTCGCTCACCACTACTTACGAAATCGTTTTTTTACTTTCTTTTCCTCCGGGTACTTAGATGTTTCAGTTCCCCGGGTTCCCTTCACGTGTACTATATATTCATACACGGATACTTCCGCATTACCGGAAGTGAGTTTCCTCATTCGGAGATCTACGGGTCAAAGCTTATTTGCAGCTCACCGTAGCTTATCGCAGCTTGTCACGTCCTTCTTCGGCGCTTGGTGCCAAGGCATCCACCATATGCCCTTATTAGCTTTAATCATATACGTCTAACCTAATAAGATCATTAAATGAATCTCTTGTTAATTTACTCAGCAAAAATATCTGTGAATCGGTAAATCCTTTGAAATCTTTGAAAGATTTTTCGTATTACTCTAAACTTATAGATATTTTACTCTCTTTTACTTGACCAACAGAAACCTGAGTTTTTCTGTTGGCTGCTATGCAGTTGTCAATGTGCGATGACCTAAGTCGTACCCATCAATAATTGAACTTGGAAAAGGATTTTCTGTGAATCCGTGTACATTTTTTGGTAAGTTTGTACAAACTTTCGATTTTCGACCTCTCGGTCGACAGTCGTTTTCACAACTGCCTTCACAGGATTGCCTTTCGGCTCCTTAAAAGGAGGTGATCCAGCCGCACCTTCCGGTACTGCTACCTTGTTACGACTTCACCCCAGTCACTGATCCTACCTTAGGCGGCTTCCTCCTTGCGGTTGGTGCACCGACTTTGGGTATTACCAGCTCCCATGGCGTGACGGGCGGTGTGTACAAGGCCCGGGAACGCATTCACCCCGACATGCTGATTCGGGATTACTAGCAACTCCGACTTCATGTGGGCGGGTTGCAGCCCACAATCCGAACTGAGACTATCTTTTTGAGATTCGCTTGCTCTTACGAGTTCGCAGCTCTTTGTAATAGCCATTGTAGCACGTGTGTAGCCCAAGACATAAGGGGCATGATGATTTGACGTCATCCCCACCTTCCTCCGTGTTATCCACGGCGGTATGAACAGAGTTCCTAACTGAATATTGGCAACTGTTCACGAGGGTTGCGCTCGTTATCGGACTTAACCGAACATCTCACGACACGAGCTGACGACAACCATGCACCACCTGTCTCTCTGCTCTACCGAAGTAGAGAAACCTAATCTCTTAGGTGGTCAAAGGATGTCAAGACCTGGTAAGGTTTTTCGCGTTGCGTCGAATTAAACCACATGCTCCGCTGCTTGTGCGGGCCCCCGTCAATTCCTTTGAGTTTCAACCTTGCGGCCGTACTCCCCAGGTGGAATACTTATTGTGTTAACTGCGGCACGGAAGGGGTCAGTCCTCCCACACCTAGTATTCATCGTTTACAGCGTGGACTACCAGGGTATCTAATCCTGTTTGCTCCCCACGCTTTCGTGCCTCAGTGTCAGTTGCTGTCCAGATAGTCGCCTTCGCCACTGATGTTCCTCCTAATATCTACGCATTCCACCGCTACACTAGGAATTCCACTATCCTCTCCAGTACTCAAGTCTAACAGTTTTAGATGCAGCACCCGAGTTAAGCCCTGGGTATTACACATCTAACTTATCAAACCACCTACACACCCTTTACGCCCAGTCATTCCGGACAACGCTCGCCCCCTACGTATTACCGCGGCTGCTGGCACGTAGTTAGCCGGGGCTTATTCCTCAGGTACCGTCATTTGTTCGTTCCTGAGAAAAGAGCTTTACAATAAAACTACCTTCATCGCTCACGCGGCATTGCTGGGTCAGAGTTGCCTCCATTGCCCAATATTCCCCACTGCTGCCTCCCGTAGGAGTCTGGGCCGTGTTTCAGTCCCAATGTGGCCGATCAGCCTCTCAGCTCGGCTACCCATCGTCGGCTTGGTGGGCTGTTATCTCACCAACTACCTAATGGGATATGAGCCCATCTCTGTCCGATAAAATCTTTTACCGCTGCACCATGCGGTGCCGTGGTCATATACCGTATTAGCAGTCGTTTCCGACTGTTATCCCGTTGACAGAGGCAGGTTGCTCATACATTACTCACCCGTTCGCCACTAACTTTCATCCCCGAAGGGAATCAGTCCGTTCGACTTGCATGTGTTAAGCATGCCGCCAGCGTTCGTCCTGAGCCAGGATCAAACTCTTGAGTTCAATCTTGACTGTCCTATAACTTTTTGTTCAAAGGTTTTTTAGACGTTATTTAATGATTTAATTCACATTAAAAATCGCTTTTCCAAATATTGTTCAATTATCAAGGTTCGTTGCCGTCAATTTGTGACAGCTTTCATATACTATCATAAGCAATTTTCTTTGTCAACGATTTTTCAAAGTTTTCGAAGAAATTTTTTTAAGTTTTTTTCAAAACTTTTTTCACCTCAAAATGTTGTGTTCGCTTTGGGCTTGCACCACAATCTGAAACTTGCTTACTGCTTACGACAGCTTGCATATAATAATCCTTTGAATTTTTTTTGTAAAGCGTTTTATGCAAGTTTTTGTAAAAATTTTAAGATTTTTTTCATATACGGAAAAATCAAACGTTTTGTCTTGAAAATCCACTGCTTAGAGGCAAACTGAAAACCTAAATATATATATGCGTGCGCATATAGCGTGCGCGTGCGCGCGCACATGCGTGTGCGCGTTCATATATATATGGGCGTATGCGGAATATCGTCGCACTATATCTTGTTGTAAATTTGCTCTCCGAAGACACGCAATGTATTTTGCGTCGGATTCGATTATTCTTTTCGAATTTTTGCAACAAAAAACCTTGCCGTTTCGACAAGGTTCTCGTTTTCTTAATGTATTTTGCATTTACAAATCGAACGAATGATTTATCACGCCGCCGCCGAGGCAAACTTCGCCGTAATACACGACGGCATATTGCCCTTCTGCGATCGCACGTTGTTTCTGCTCGAACACGATTCGTGCGTCGCCGTTTTCCAAAATCTCGGCGCGCGCCTTTTGCAAGGGTTGACGGTGTTTTATGCGCACCTCGCAATCGAACTCTTTTGCCGGCGGTGGCGTAATGAAATTGAATCCCTCGGTGACGAGTCCGTCTTTGAAAAGAATATCGTCCTCGCCTTGCGAAACGATAAGCAAGTTTTTCACCACGTCTTTGCCGAGAACGAACCATCTTTCGCCGTTGCCGTCCGCGCTTCCGCCTATGCCGAGTCCCCTACGCTGACCGAGCGTGTAAAAATATACGCCGTGATGTCTTCCGACGACTTTTCCGTCTTGCGTAACGATGTCGCCGTCCTTCATCGGAATGTATTGCGAAAGAAATTGTCTGAAATTGCGCTCGCCGATAAAGCAAATGCCCGTGCTGTCCTTTTTCTTTGCGACGGGAATTTCGAATTTGAGTGCGAGTTCTCTGACTTCGGGTTTTGTCATATCGCCGAGCGGGAAAAGAACGTCGCGAAGTTGATAGGACGAAACCTGATTGAGAAAATACGTCTGGTCTTTGTTGTCGTCCTTTGCTCGAAGCAAATAGTGCGTATCGCCGTCGTGTCTTATTCTGCAATAGTGTCCCGTCGCGATATAATCAGCGCCGAGTTCGCGCGCGAAATCCGCAAACGGTCCGAACTTGACCTCGCGATTGCAAAGCACGTCGGGATTTGGCGTTCTGCCCTTCTTGTACTCGTCAACGAAAAGTTTGAAAACGTTGTTCATATACTGCTCGGAAAAATCCACCGAGTAATACGGAATATCGATTTTGTCGCAGATATATCGAACGTCCGTCCAGTCTTGCTCGCCGGTGCAGCAACCGCTAAGGTCGGTTTCTTTCCAGTTGGACATATAAAGTCCCACAACGTCAAAACCCTGCTCTTTCAAAAGAGCAGCGGCAACCGCGCTATCCACGCCGCCGGACATACCGACAACAACTCGTTTTTTCTTTTCGTCCATACGGACATTTTAGCATTTCACCGTCGGTATGTAAAGCGAGAGTTGTTTTTCTGCGAAAATTACTTGGTTGTATCAACCGCTTCGATAGTTTTTCCTGATTCGTTAGTGCTTTCTGTTTTTAATCTAATCTGCCTTATGTCTTTGACCATTTCTATAACAAGCAGAATCAGTGCATAAGAAACCGCAAAACTACACAATAGAATTGTTCCACCGATTATAGCGGAAGTTATCAAGTATATGCCAAGTTTGACATTATTGTCCGTACAATAAATAATTCCCGTAACGAATACCGAGATTGCAAAAATCGAAACAACGCTTGTAATGATGCCGTATGTAATTGTCGTCAATCTATTTATACGTCTTATCAATTCCCCTAATGTCTCTTCCATAAAGTTCCTCATAAAATGTAAAATTGCCCAAGGGCAAGTATTGAGAATATTATATGCCCATAGACATATAATGTCAATATGGAAATAATGATAATTCAACGCATAAACGAGTTGCTCAAATCCGAAGGTTTGAATCAAAGCAAACTCGCAAACGGAATCGGTGTAAACCAAAGCACCGTCTGCAACTGGCTCAACGGCAAGAAAGAACCGTCGATTGAAAGTCTTTGGAAACTCGCGGATTTTTTCGACGTCAGCGTGGACTATCTAATAGGCAGAAAAGAGATTTGAAACGGCACCGAAAAAGGTGCTGTTTTTTTATGTTTGAACGCGATTGGGGCACTTAAAAAGCGAAGCAATATTGCTTCGCTTTTTGCGTGAATCGACGTTTATCCGTGCGATTTGCACGTATAAACCGTTTGTTGTGCGCAAATGCACTGAATTATGCGATTTGTTTTTTTGCTTGTTTTTACTACATCAGCATAGACAGCAACGGAAGCACTGCCTCATAGTTGGAACCCGAGCCTGACGCCAAAACTACGCCGAGAATTATGCCGTATAATATACTGCCCAAAACGCTCAAACACACAGCGACGAGGCAGCCGATTCCTGCGCTTCTCGACCTTGCGGGGTGATCGTCTCTCCACACTAGCCAAAGGATAAAACCTACGATCGGGAAGAAGAATCCGAGCACGCCCCAACCTGCCGTGCCGCCTTCTTTTGCGGATTGCGCTTGCGTGGAAGTTGCGTTTTGAACGCTCGATTCGTATCTGCGGCCGCTCGACGGCAACGTGTAATTTACGCCTTGCAAGAGGTTGTTGCGATTGTTCGAGCCCTGATCTGACACGGTGAACGAGGATGGCATTTCGCCGTTGTTGAAGTTGAAAATGGTCTTGATTATGCCGCCGCAATGGGGACATTTTGCAAGCACGCAAATGAGTTCGCCCTTAAAATCGAATGCGATTTCCCAGTCCACTTTCATTTCGCCGCAAAGCGGGCAAGTGGAAAAGGAACTGTTGATTTTGTTTTCTACGATCAAGCCTACGCCGTCATAGTATCTTTGAAAATCCATAGTTGCTCCTCTCTTATTTAGGATAATAAAATCATAACACCGAGCGTGCGATTGGTCAATACGCTTTGCACGAAGCAAAAGCGGTTTCCGCCTCGATACGGCACGATTTTATTTTCGATATTATTATATCACCTACGTATCGATATGTCACCAAAATATTGCATGCCGAATATTTTGCACTGGGTTTACTATTGCGCACGAGTGTGCTATAATTCAATCATACAAAGCGAAAGCGACGATATGCACCCATAGCGCAACCGGATAGCGCATCAGATTCCGATTCTGACGGTTGGCGGTTCGAATCCGCCTGGGTGTACCACAAAAAAGCACCTCATATGAGGTGTTTTTTTACCGCCGAACGCAAGCAATCTATTGCTTGCGGTTTCTCTGCGAGAATCGGCGGCAATCATTCAAAATCCCTTGTTATCAAGGGATTTTTTCATAAAGCACCAAACGGATTCTCTACCTTTCGCTGACCACGAGCAAAGAGAGCGGCAAGCGCATGGCATTTGCCGAAATCGTGCGAAGCGGACATAGCAAACAATAGACACAAAGTGTCGTGCGCATAGCGCACAGGCGCAACGCGCCATTTGTTTAGCGTAGACGCGATTGGCGCAGTGCGCAACAATCGCTATTACGTTCACTTCGTTCTCTACAAATCCGTTTGGGTGCGCCATAAAAAAGACACCTCGCAAGAGGTGTTTTTAACCGCCGAACGCAAGCAATCTATTGCTTGCGGTTTCTCTGCGAGAATCGGCGGCAATCATTCAAAATCCCTTGTTATCAAGGGATTTTTTCATAAAGCACGGTGAATTATACTTTCAAGTGCACTAAGAAAAAGACAAGTCAACTTGACTTGTCTTTTTCAATTAAATCCGACCGTGTCGGGTGAAATCTCTGCGAGATGAAATCTGCTACGCAGGTGATTATTTTATCACTAACGACTACAAAAAATCCCCGAGCGATTTGCTCGGGGATTTTTGTTTTAATAGCATCGATCATGCTTGTTTTATGAAAGTTTTTGTGAACGGTGCTTCGCCATCATCATAAGAAACTGTCATAGTGCTGCCGCTTATCGTGCATTCAATTTCAAGTGAACCGGTTGAGAATTTTGCCTTGCCACTAACAATAGTATAAGTAAAAGAGTTTCCATCTTCGTTCGTGACATTTCCTTTTCCGTCAAATATCCACTTCAATGAACCGCTTACCCACGTTCCTGCAAAAGCATCGAGAGTTTCTTCCGCTTGTTTGGTGAATGACGCGTTGAATGTATTCTCATTATACTCGTCATCAAAACTCACATTGATGCCGGTTGCAGTTACTGTAAACGTGTTTTCACTTCCGTTAAATGCTCCGAATGCAGAGACTTTTTTTGTGTTACCGGTACCGGTATATGTGAATGCAACACCATTGAGCGTACCATTACCTTTACCATCGAGAACGATTACATTTGAGCCAGACTTATACGTTCCTTCAAGGCCGTCACCTGCTTTTGAACCGACTTCGTAAGTTACGGTAGTTGCGGTGTCCGAGAATATAACAGCACCATCCTCGTCAAAGCCAGTTGCGCAGAAGTGACTTGCAACAAGTTTACCATCAACAACTTTTAGAGTATAAGTTGTTTCAACGTTCTTTGCCCATGTTGCATTGCTATTATCAAAGTCTTTAGCAGTGAATGTCAAAGTCGAGCCGTTCCAGTTTGCTTTTGCTTTGGTTGCCGTTTCACCATTGACCGAAACAAGCGCGTTGTTACTGCTGTCAAGAGTGATTTCAATGCTATTGGAACCGTTTACCCAATAACCTTTGAATTGTTCGATCTTGTTCTCAATGGTATATCCTGCGACAGCCAAAACTTTGCTTCCGTCAGTGCTTGCGATAACACTTCCGCTTTCTTCAACAGAGTAAGTCTTGTTGTAATAATAGTTTGCGCCGCTGACAGTAACGGTACCATTACCGAGAGCATAAGAGCCGTATGAGATTTGCGGTGTTCCGTATGACGCGGCATACTTATATTCAACTCCGCCAAAACCATCAAACGTAAGAGTGTATTTGCTGTTGCTTGCGTCAATATAAGCATGCGCAAATCCGTCACCGGTTGCTTCTGCATAAGTCTTTGCTTCGCCGTCGAGCGTTACACCTAAAGTTGTTTCGCCGGTAATGACAACAACATTCTTTGCATTGACGATGTAAGAATACGTCTTATCGCCGATAGTTGCAGAACCAAAACCATCAAACGTGATGCTGTCTTTTCCTTCTGCCGTAAACGTGCCGCGTTCTGCGCCTGCAACATCGTATTCACTTGCACTTGTGATTTTTGCGACAAAACTCATTTCACCATAAGTTACGGTTACGATATTGCCGACTGTGAGTTCGCCGTCAATCGTTGCGTAATCCGTTCCCTTAAAGGTGTAGATGGTTGATTTCCCTTCTCTTGTATACACATAGAACGTTCCGTTGCTGCTGTCGTAATAGCTTGCAAACGAAGACGGATTCTTTACGTAAATCTTACCGCCAAGAATAAGGCTCTTTGCATCATATTTGCCAGTTTTTGTCGTTACACTGCTAGTAGACCCTGTCTTGTAAGTCAAACTAATTGCAGAAACCTTTCCGCCGATATAGCCGTATGTCGTTTCAACACCGTCGACCTTGGTCACAACACCGTTTTCGAGAACGGTGATGATTTCAGAATTGCTACATTGATATGTGCCTGCAAGTTTTTTTGTCAAAGAACTGGATTTGGGTGCGGCAAGACTGTATTCGTTAGAAACATCTTCTTCTGCATCTCTGTCATAATAACTTTCTGTGATGACAATTCCCGAAGATGTTTTGATGATAACAAAGCTATGCGCGATGCTATACGAATCTTTGTACGAGAAAGACAACGAACCGTCTTCCGTACTGAACGTATATGCAATGCCATTCACGCCATAACCGAAAGTAACTTTGCCGTCTGCAATGACTGCAAGTGCTTCTTTGCCACTTTCGGTATTAATCCAGTATCCTTCATAATCGGTTTCTTTGACAGAAAATGCCGTGAACGTGGCGTCTGATGTGATTACAAGATCAGCAACGGCTTTCACGCCTGCTTCGGTGTACCAGCCGGCGAACACAGAACCGTCTTCATAGGTCAATGCCGCTGGGATTTGGTTTGCAACAAGTTTGCCGCTTGTTTTATCAACAACAACAATTGTCGGTTCGCTGTCAGATGCGGATTTCTTGAAAGTCAAAACATAACCGGTCTTTTCCATTTTGCTTTGGAACACGGTGTTTTGTGTAAACGTTGCGTCCTCGTCAAACTCGGATGTTGAATCGGTTTCATTGAACCAACCTTTGAATGTATAACCCGCTTCAGCTTGTGGATCTTCAAGAGCAAAGGTGTCGAAATCGATCTTACCTTCCGCATCGACAACCGCAACGTAATAGATTGATTTTTGATAGCCTTCGCCAACCATAAACACAACTTTTACGCTCTTTGAAAGCACAATCGGAGCATAGCCATTGTCCATAGAAAGATTTCCGTCGGCAAGGGTAAATGTATAATCGCCCCATCCGCCTGCAACAGTCAACGTGGTTTCGGTTGCATTGGTCACTTTGCCAATCTTTGCGCCGCTCTCATAAACGCCGTTTTCGTTGATTTCAATAATGGTTACGATGTCGCTGCCAATTGTTGCATTTGACCATGTGCCATAGAATGCAGCAGGAATTGCCGCAGGTGCCATGGACGCAATGTCAAGTTGGTCTTTGGTTTGATCAACGATATAGAACCATTGGCCTTCAGTTGAATCGTATTTGATGCTAGCTGCAGAATCGTTGATATAGAAAGTATATTCTGCGCTGCGGTCGTTATAATAAAATTCCGAACCGTCAACACCGTCAATCGTGACAAAAGTGCTGTTGACCACAATCTCAACTCCGCCTTTCGTAGTAAACGTACCGACGATTGCAGTATCGTCTGCCGAAACAACGCCCGTTTCAACTTTGGACAATGTGGCGTAAACGGAATAATCGGCGGATGCAAACGTGTAGGTGCCGTAGTACTCGCCAAACGAATAAATGGTTTCACCTTCAAGATTGAAATCGTAGGTTGCATACTCGTCATTCCAAACAATGTTGCTTGCCTCTATCGCACCATCGCCAAGATTTGCACTGATGCCGTTCTTGTCAATGATAAGAGTGTAGAATGTATAGGTGTATGTGCTGCGATCAAGTTCGCCACCTTTCCACGTGCCATAGAATGATTTAAGAATCTTGCTGAATCTTGCGCTAACCACGATGTTGGTGGTCACTGCCGCATCTTTGTCGTACGCGAAGTCGCCGACGAACCAGCCGAGGAATGCGTAATCGGTGTCTGCGAGTGCACCGGGGACATCTTCTGCGGCGATAACCGCACCGCTCTTGACCTTTGCCGTTGCAACAGTTTCATCACCGTTTTTGAATGTCACAGTGAAAATGCTTGTCCATTTTGCAGTGTAGGTGACGTTTGCGCTAATCACAGCGTCTCTGTCAAACGCCGCATCGCCGTTGAACCAACCGTCAAACGCTACGTCTGCCTTGTCCGCAAGGTCCGACGGAATGTCTGCTGCCGCAATCTTTTCGCCGCTCTTGACTTTTGCCGTTGCGATGACTTCGTCCCCGTTTTTGAAAGTGATTGTATAAATGCTCGTCCACTTTGCAGTGTAGGTGACATTTGCGCTAATCACAGCGTCTTTGTCAAACGCCACATCGCCGTTGAACCAACCGTCAAACGCTACGTCTGCCTTGTCCGCAAGGTCCGACGGAATGTCTGCTGCCGCAATCTTTTCGCCACTCTTGACTTTTGCCGTTGCGATGACATTGTCACCCTCTTTGAAAGTCACAGTGAGAATGCCCGCCCACTTTGCAGTGTAGGTTACGTTTGCACTGATAGCCGCATCTTTGTCAAATGCTACGTCGCCGTTGAACCATCCTTCAAATGTTGCATCTGCCGTATTTGCAAGATTCGCAGGAATGTCTGCCGCCGCAATCTTTTCGCCACTCTTGACTTTTGCCGTTGCGATGACATCGTCACCGTTTTTGAAAGTCACTGTGAAAATGCTAGCCCATTTTGCCGTATAGGTTACGTTACTTGTGATAGCCGCAGTTTTGTCAAACGCTACGTCGCCGTTGAACCAGCCCTCGAACGCTGCGTCTGCAGTGTCTGCGAGGTCTGCGGGAAGGTCAGCGTCGGCAATTGTTGCGCCGTCTTGCACCGAAACTGTTTTTACGACCGTTTCGCCGTCCTTGAACGTAACGGTATAGGTCTTGGTTTCATCACCGCAGGCGACAAGCAAAGCCGCTGTCAACACGAGAATCATAACTGCCACTGCAAAAGCGATAAAAACTCTTTTTCTCGTCATTTTTTGTGCTCTCCTTTTTGATGAATATTCGTTTTATTTTGCCTTAATTTGATACAATATTAAGGAATAAAATTCATTTTATTTCCCTAATATGTGAATTATTATACAACCGCTTTCCCCAACCGTCAATTATTTGAAAGTAGAAAAAATGCAACTTTTTTAATAATATTTTAAGCCATTATTGTATAATATTCGATTTATATGCATATTTTCCTACTTTTATACGAATAAATATGCATAAAGGGTTGCAGACATGTCTGCAACCCTTTATCATAGCGTTTTCAACACGCTTAATCCGTCACTTTTGAAAGCGAAGAACAGCGAGCATATCTCGTTTCATCATCAACGTACTTCACGTCTGCGCTGAACGTTTTCGTGTCCGAATTATACTTCAATTCAAACGTATATGTCACCGTGCCGTCCTCGTTTTTTCCCGTTGCCGACAAGATGCCTTTTTCAATGCTGTACGATGCGGTCGCAACCACATCGTCGTATCTCAGAGTTCCGTTTGCTTCGATGATAATGTCATTACCGTTTGAGCCTTCCCACGTTCCGCGCCACGTTCCGCACAAAGCCTCGGGAATGACCTCGGTCACTTCACCCGTTCTTGTAAGGCGCACGTTTTCATTGCCGTATGAAATCACGTTTGTTGTCACGTCAAACAAGTATCTCGTGCTTGCAATGCTGAACGAAACGTTCTTTACGCCATCGTACACAGCGACAAACGGCGAGCCTTTGTAGGTGCCGGTCAAATCTTGTTTGAGATTGAACACGACCGCCGAGCCGCTTGACTCGTTGCCTGTGTAACTACCGACTGCGCTTGACGGAAGTTTTGGAAGTTCCTTTGTCCCGGTATAACCGTATCTATAATACGTCATTTCGCCGTATACGCCGAATTTCTTGGTGTAAGCGAGGTTCATATCGTAGAAGAACAAGAAATCAACCTTGTAATTCTCGTTAAATTGCACGTGCAAGCCTGTCGAATTCTCCGTTGCCGTTCTCCAGATGTTTGCTTGCCCCCAGTTGTCTTTGTATTCAAACTTCTCTTCGTCCGCAAGATAGATATACGCTGCGTGACCGTATCCGTCGAACATGAGCAGATAGTACTTATCCACAACTCTCGTTTCACCCGTTTCATCGAGGTTTTCGTCAAGCACTTTGACCGTCTTGTCGAAGCACCATACGCCTTGATATTTGTCGGCAGCAACAAGAGAGATTTGTCCGCCGTTTGCTTGTGCTTGAGCATAATTGAAGCCGATGAACGAGCGGTCGGAAAGCATCATTACGATGAAATCGTTTGCGTACTTCCAGTAGTGCGCTTTCTTGTCTTCCACGATGCCGCCGATACCGTTCAACGTGTAAGTCTTCCCGTTGTAGAGATATGCGCCCTCTTCACCGCCAATGGATTCGAGTCCTTGACCGAGCAGTTCTTTGCCGTTGTTGTATGTGATATATTTCTTTGCATAGTATGCTTTGCCGTCAATCGTAACTCGCGTGCCGTCTGCAAATCCGTTAGGGGCGACGATATTTGCATTTTCAACATACTGTCCGTCTTTGACATAATAGAACTTGCCCGATTTTGTTACCGTCACAAAACTTTTGGTATCAAAGTCGATGAGGTAAACCGTTTGTGCGCCTTCGTCAACCTTGGTTAGAACGCAATAGGTATACGCCGTCGTGCCGCTGTTCAACCTGCCGAAGAAAACGTTTTCTTCGGGATAGTAATAGAACGTCGAATAGTTGCCCTCATAGTTAATCTTGATAAACGAGTCGTTTTTGAAACTATAATATGCACCTATGGTATCCGAATACGCTGTTCTGTAAATGAACGATCCGTCTTCGTTAAAGATGAGCGTGTAGTTGTTTTGTGTCGGCCTATTGTTATTCAATCCGAGATAACTGAGCGTGAAACTGCCGACGAACGGTTTCCCGCGGAAATCCGAAGAAAGTCTTGTAAATGCAGAATCCGTATAACTCGGCACTTTGCTTTCGTCCTTTGCGACGAACGAAACCGCGATAGCGTCATTTGCATAAGATCCGCTCATCGATGTGTAGTAATCGGCAATTTCGCCACCGAACGTTATAGAACCGTCTTCGTTGAGCATGTACGTTCCGCTCACCGTCTTGGATGCGGTTGCCGTGATTTTGTTGCTATTGAGTGTGACGCTGCCGTCTGTAAATGTCAGGCTGTCGCCATCTTCGTTGAAATATTCGCCGAACACTTTCAGATCACTCTTTGTGAACGTGTATTCGATTGTCGCAGACATGCCGTATTCAACGGTCATCGTAATCGTGCCGTTGCTGTTTATTCTGCCCGATATTTCGCCGATCGTACTGAAAAATTCGAGCATAAGCACGTCATCGCCGTTGAAAGTATATTTGCCGTGAATAACAGTAGAATTGACCCACATCAACGAACCGTCGTCTTTGAGGACAAGCACGCCGCCGTCAACGTCGCCGTGATATTCGCCCTTGCCTGTATAGACGTGCGCGACGTTGCTTGCATCGCCGTAGCGTGCCGTCACGGACATATCTTTGATTACAGGGACGTAATAACGATATCTCACACCGTCAACAAATTCCCAATCGAAGAATAAGTTGCTGCCTTCGTTTTGCGCTACGTCAAGAACGCCGACTATTGCAAATTTGTCATCGTCATACTCTCTCGTTTCTTCCTTGACAATCGTCGAGCCGTTTAAGAGAGTAATCTTGAAAGAGCCTTCGCCTACAAGACGAGTGCCCGGATATGCCTTACCGTCTTTGTCGATCGTCCAATCGGTCATATCCCACTTGACGTTTTTGGTAAACCATTCTGCGTCGAACGCAACTTCCGTGCCGACTTTCGTGCCTGCACCGTTATTTATATCTGTAGTCCTAGCCGCCGTTTTATAATAGCAGTTTACAATCGCAGTGCCCGGAGTGTAATATCCGTCGTAATCGTCCGAAATCATATAACCTGCAATACCGCCCGCATAACTCTTAAAAACGGTGGAAGTCGCTCTCTGCCCTGTGACTGCGCCGATGTTTACGCAATCCATAATCGTGTTGTCGTTGCTGGAATATCCTATGATACCGCCCGCATAAGACACCTCTTTATTGGTCGCCTTGACTCTTGCATAGTTTATGCAGTTGATAACCGACATTTTTGAACAACTTGCATAACCGACGATACCGCCAACCCATTCGCCACCTTCAACTGCGCCGTTTGACACGCAGTTGAGAATCGCAAGCGCGCCGTTTGAAGTAGAAGACGTTGCGCCAACGATACCGCCGTTTACGACGGAATCGAGCGATGATGCTTCGCCGTCTTCAAATTCTGTTGCCACAACTTTCACTTCGGAAACGCAGTTTTGTACGTGTGCGATGTATGCAGTGTTTTTATCGTAAACGTCGAGACCTCCTGCAATACCGCCGATGTGCGCAGGGTTTGACGAGCACAAACTTATTTCGAGCTCACCTGCAACTTTGACGTTGGTGATATTCGTAAGGTTGCCGTATGCAAGCAATCCGCCAACGTATGCGCCGATACCGCTTTGATCCGCGCCGCTGATGACGGAATAGCAAACGTTTTTAAGAGTAAGATTTGTTATGGTCGCTCTGTTGCAATATCCGAACATGCCGACGTATGAAATGCCGGAGCGCAAGTTTTTCTTGATTGTGAGATTGCTGATAACGTGACCGTTTCCGTCAAAGTTACCGCTGAATCCGTAAATTATCCTTTCGTTTTCTTCGCCCTCGTTGAGCGTGACGAGTTGTCCTGCCGAAACGTAGGGAATTCCGTCCATATCGATGTCCGCAACGAGTTTGAAGTAAGATTGCGCATACTTCTCGTTGTCTTCTTCATCGGGGTGATTGACTTTGTCGGCAAAGTCTGCAAGGTCATCGGCAGTCGCAATCAGATACGGATTGTTCTTGCTACCGGGTTTGTTTTGGATAACTTCTTCCCAAACCGCAATAAGCGAAATATCTTTCGTAATTGGCGTTGCGAAGTCAAAAAGCGTGCTTTGTTCGTCTTCTGTCCATCCCTTAAACTCGTATCCGTCTCTTTTAGGGTCTTGCGGCTTTTGTGCACATGCACCCGCTTCAATCGTTTGAGAGGGAATGCCACTCACGCCATCACCGCCGAATGAAACGGTGAATGTACTTTTATCTTTTTCTCCGCAAGCGACTGCAACACACGCAATGCATGCAACGAGTGCAATCGCCAAAATGCTCAACACGATTCTTTTATTTTTCATATCTGCTCCTTATTCCCCCGCTTCAACGAGATAAATCGTAGTACCATCGGAATTCGTAAACGCTTTTGCGCCCGCAACTTCGGTGAAACTGATCTTGTATTTGATAATCAACACTTCGTCTTCGCCCGATTCGCCGGATCTATCAATATCGTAGATGCAAATCTCGCCGTTTTCGACCTTGTAAACGTATCTATATTCCGTTTCTTCAATGTCACCGTCAACGTTTTCAAAAATCGTTAGCGTTGCATATGCATAGACATAGTCAGAACCTTTGCTTCTTCCGTCAAACACGATTGTTGAACCGTCCGCCGCCGTATATGTGCCGGCGTATTCGTCTGCAATAGTAAGTACACTCACTGTCTGTTTGCTGCTATCAAGCACGACTACGTTGTTTTCGTCAAGATAACCTATATAGTATAGGAACAGTCCGTCGGTATAAATCGAAACGTAGTTTTCGTCTACGTAGAAAACGTCTACGTCGATGCCGCCAAACGTTCCTTTCGCTATGCCGTTGATGTCCATTTTGGTTGTTATTTTGAACGTTTTATCGCCAGAAAGGAGATATTCTTTTCCTACGATCTTGTGATAAAGCCCGAAATCTTCGATTCTTACACCGTCTTTTTCAATAGTTGCACTTCCGTCGACAAATCTTATAATATAAACGACCGCACCGTCTTTTGTGAGTGTCACGACATATTTGTTTTCTACGTCAGCAGTCGCATAATCGTAGGTTTCGACGCCGTCAGCAGTTGTCAAAGTCGCTTTGCCCAAGCCGACAGGACTCTTTCCGTTGAAGCGTAACACATCATCACCTACGTGATATTCATATTGACTTACATAATCCGGGGCTTTGAATATCACCTCATTTACGGTGATACCGTTGCCGTCGAGTTTTGCCGTGTAGGTTACGTTGCCAATCGTAAACGTCGCTTCACCCGTCTTCTTATTATAATAATATGCAACTTCGCTTGTCGAACCGTCTTTTTCGACTGTAACAAGGCCTTTAACATACCATCTGCCTTGTTGCGATGTGTTGTAGTCGATGTCGTACGAACCAAAACCGTTGAACGTATAGGTCACGCCATTCGTTCCGTTCCACGTTCCGTAATACGGGTCATAGTAAGCCATATTGTAATCGTCGACGAGCATACCGGTAGAGGCATAATAACCTGCAAGATACAGAAGTTCCATGCCGTTATTCGTCGCAAGATTGAACATTCCGTAAAGTCTCGTTTGATAGTACATATTGACCATCAACGTTCCCGTTTCGTCGTATTCAGCAACGTAATTAAACTCGATACCGCTCGAATCTTTGCCCGTTCCGTATCCGTTTTTGCCGATACCGTTGAGGATAATCGTGTAGTTGAGAAGCGTGTCCGTCCAGGTTCCTATAAAAGAGCCGTCCCTTCCGTATGTGGTGGAAACGCCGCCGTCTTTCACGACGAGAAGTCCGTTTTCGTCAAACGTTGCCACGATTGAACCGAACGATGCTTTTTCGCCGTCGAGCACGTATTCATATGTCGTGCCTTTGTACTCTACGCTACCCTTGCCGTCGAAAGTTATCGTTTCGATCCTGTTGAAGTCGGATTCCCACTTGCCTGCGAAAATATCACGTTTCTCAAGTTGAAGTCCCGCACTCGTAGATTGCATGGTCAAACCGTCTTCGCTGATAGATGCAATCACTCTCGTCGTTCCTATTGTCAGCGTAACGATATGTTCATTGCATGTATAAGTGAACGTTTCAGTGCCGTTTGCATTCGTTCTTTCACCGGTAAGGTCGGAAAGGAATGTGTATGTCGTGCCGGCGCTTGTATACCAAGTGCCCATTGCGGCGTTTTGCTTTCTTGCCACAATAACGTTGTCTTTTTCATTTGTAAAGAACAGATTGTCGTAGATATTGAGCACGTTGCCTTCGATGTCGGCATAATAGTCGGCAAGAAGCGAATAACCATTGCTCGACGTATACACGAGATACGCAAAATATGCATCCTTGACAAGCAGTTTTTCACCATTGTAGACATACATATAATCCGCAACGATTCCGTCGTAATACATCGTCATCTTGCCATTGTCGTCAAAAACGAGATGTAATTCGGCGTTGTATATTTCGTTGTTTTTCAACGTTTGAAGCACGGCATAATAGTCGCCCTTCACCGCCGTGTAATCCGCAAATCCGACATAAACGGTCAAATCTGCGGTGATAAGGAATGAAGACGGAATCCTTTGAGTATGCTCGGCATCGAAGAAGTAGCCATAAGATACCATGTTTTTGGTATCGTCCGCGCTTTCCTTATCCGCAACAAAATTGTTCATTCCGCTTCCGCCGTAGATATAGTAAATCGGCATTACACCCGTTATGGTCACCGTGTCTTCCGTTTGCGTGAGCGGATTGCCGTTGTTGTCCTCTTTCGTCACATTTCTGCCGAACACGAACTTTGCAGATATACTACCTTCTGCAGTGTCGCTGTATACGGGCAAAATCGCACCGTTATCTTCTTTCCAATCGGAAGGCACCCAACCAAGCAAATCGCAAAGATCCGAAAGCGATTCCGCTCTGTACGTTTTCCCGTCGGTGATAGTACCGGCTTGCGTATAATACGATTTGAAAAGCACCGCTTTTTTCGTATCGATTTCGTTATAGGCGTCTCTGAAAATCAAGCCGGATATATCGCTGAGCTCGTCTTCACCTTGTTGCTTTGAACTCGACAAAACACCGATAGCCACACTTGACGAAATTGCGGTTTCGTTGTCGCTTGCGCCGACGAGACCGCCTGCGTAAGACGCATCGCTGCCGCTTTTTGCTTCGATCATTCCATCAACATAACAGTTTGCAACGGATGCCGACGTGCGCAAATATCCGACAACGCCGCCTGCGTATTTATTTCTGCCTTCGATATTACCGATAAAAGAGCAGTTGTTGACGTATGCCACAGATGCGCTGTTAGGGCCGTACGCCGCAGCCGCTATGCCGCCGATTGCATAAAGCGAAGACTGTCCGTTAGAAACGAGATCCGCTTGAACCGTACAGAAAGACGCTGTTGCCATATATTCCGTACCGTAACCTTGCATAAAACCGACGATACCGCCAAGATAAACAATGTTGTCGCTTGGAAGAGTACTGGTTACAGTGTATGATCCTTTGAAATTGCAGTTGACTATATCGCCGCCAATGTTGTATGCGACGATGCCGCCGAGAATGTAGTTGTGTTGTTTGTCAAGTGCTTCGATTTCGACATTCGCGTCTATCGTAAGATTCTTGACGGTTGCGGTCGCAATGTATCCGAAAAATCCCGCGACGCCGTCCGACGCTTCGAAATTAAAGTTTGAAACGACATGTCCTCTGCCGTCAAACGTACCCATAAAGTAGGTTTGTTGCCCGCCGATAGGTTCTATTGTCTCGCCTTTGAAATCGATGTCCGCTGTGAGGGCAACGTAAGACTCTGCATATGTTTCTTCACCTGCATTGATGCTGTCCGTAAACGTTTTAAGTTGAGCCGCATTGGAAATGAGGTACGGACTTTTTTCAGTTCCGTATCCCTTTATCTTTGCGTCGTCACGACGAAGTCCATCCACGCTTACCGTTACGGACTTTTCCGCAGTAAAACTATATTTTCCGTTTTCGCCGAGAACGCACTCTTGCGTGCCTGCGTAGACTTTGAATTCGCCGACATAATACGGCGACACGCGCACGCCGAATTCGATGACTGTACCGATTTCGACGTTTTTTGGCGTCGCACCTGTGAATACAAACGTTACCGCTTCGTCATCAGTCCACCTGATTCGCGCCGTTTGTGCGACTTCTTCATTCCACTGCGCAACAAGCGTAGTATCCTTTGTTATTTTTGTATTGAAATCGAAATCTTCACTTGCGCCTTCTTCTTTCCAGCCGACAAATTCGTATCCTTCTCTTTCAGGATCATCAGGTTTTGTTACGGTGGCGTTTGAGTCAACCTTAACGGTGGCGTTTTCCGCACCCGTACCGTAAACGAAAGTAACCGTATACTGAATAGTTGTCGAGGGATCGGGGGTATTATCGCCACACGCTACTAATGCAACGCAAAGCACTAAACACATTACGATTGCAAATATGGGTACGATTTTTTTCAATGTAGTCATATGTTTTTCTCCTTGCAAAGCATTTCCGCCTTGCTATCGCCTAAGCGACACTCTATTCCCCTTTATATTTGCAAACTACTTTTTAATCTTTAACAATTCTTTAATTTTGTTTGCAATATCCTCTTTCTTTTGTTTCTTTTTTGCTTTTATTTCGTCGAGTTCCGCATTTCGTTCGTCTTCGAGTTTGCAAAGATTGTCGTAGAACGACATTTCATCAAGCACTTTTTTGTCATACTTGTGACACGCAACGTAGTGTCCGCCGCCCAAATCCGTAAACTTTGGTTGGAATAGTTTGCATGCGCTCATGCAATCCGAACAACGAGTGTGGAATTTACACCCATTCGGCGGATTTGCAGGTGACGGAATGTCACCTTGAAGAACGATTCTCTTAATCTTGCTGTCGGGATCGGGCACAGGCACTGCCGAGAACAATGCCTTTGTGTACGGGTGAAGCGGATTGTCAAACAAGTCGCGCTTCGTGCCATATTCAACCATGTTGCCAAGATACATTACGCCAACTTCGTCGGATATGTGTTCAACCACCGATAAGTCATGGGAAATGAACAAGTAAGCAAGATTGTCACTGTCTTGCAAATCCTTGAATAAGTTGATTATTTGTGCCTGTATCGAAACGTCGAGCGCGGAAACCGGTTCGTCGCAAATAACGAGTTGCGGTTTGAGCGCAAGTGCCTTTGCTATGCAAATACGCTGTCTCTGTCCGCCCGAAAATTCGTGCGGATATCTGTCTAAATAATGCGGTTGAAGTCCGCATTTGGTCATTATATCGACGATATAATCCTTATATTGTTCTTTCGGAACTATATGATGCACTTTAACGGCTTCGCCGACGATTTCGCCGACCGTCATACGCGGAGAAAGCGAAGAATACGGATCTTGGAATATCATCTGGAAATTTGGTCGCATCTTTCTCAAAGCGTTGCCTTTGAGTTTTTCGATGTGCTTTCCTTCAAAGATGATTTCGCCGTCAGTCGGTTCGTACAAGCGAAGAATAGTTCTGCCGAGAGTCGTTTTCCCGCAGCCTGATTCGCCGACAATTCCAATCGTGTGCCCTGCTTTGAGTTTCAAAGAAACGCCGTCCACCGCTTTGAGGTACACCGTGTTACTTTTTATAAGGCTCTTCGAGATCGGGAAATACTCTTTCAGATCATTCACGACGAGAAGATAATCGCCATCCGAATCCATTTTCTCGTTTTCAGCCATCGTAATATTCTCGACTAAAGTTTCTTCGGTTTTGTCAACATCCGTCGTCGCAATTTCAATCGTTTCGATTTCAATATCGTTTTGCTCGCCGATTTTTTCTTCCGTCATACGATTTCTCCTTTGTCCTTGCAACGATAGCACGCCACGAAGTGCGTTGGCGAAACTTGAATCATTGGCGGATATTCGCCTTTGCAAGCGTCGCATTTCATATTGCAACGGTCCTTAAAATAACACGTTTGCAACATATTGATTGGGTTTGGCACGTTTCCGGGTATGCTGTATAGTCTGTCCACTTCCTTTCCGACAACTGGCTTGCTCTTTTGAAGACCTATCGTATAGGGGTGCATCGGGTTTTTAAATATTTCCTGCACGGTGCCCTTTTCGACGACTCGTCCCGCATACATAACCACCACGTAATCCACCATCTCGGCAATGACGCCTAAATCGTGAGTGATGAGCATAATAGAGCCGCTAATCTTGTCCTTTACATCGCGTAAAAGGTCGAGAATTTGCGCCTGAATGGTGACATCAAGTGCGGTTGTCGGTTCATCTGCGATGATGAGTTTTGGATTGCAGCAAAGTGCCATTGCAATCATCACTCTTTGGCGCATACCGCCCGACAATTCGTGCGGATAAGACTTGTACACGTGTTCGGGCATTGCAATGCCGACAAGTTTGAGCATTTCTATGCTCTTTTCTTTTGCCGTTTGCTTGTCCGCGCCGTCAACGTGAAGAAGCGTGACTTCGTCAAGTTGATTGCCTATCGTGAAAACCGGGTTGAGCGACGTCATAGGCTCTTGAAAAATCATTGCAATTTCTCTGCCCCTGATTTTCGACATTTCGGAAATAGGGGTTTTGGCTATGTCGTAAACAACTTCGCTTTCTTCAAAGACTTTTCTGTGGCGGACTTTGCCATGCTTGTCAAGAGAAGGCCTCATCAGCGGCTTGCCGTTTTCGTCCAACATTTGGTTGCCTTTTTCGTCAAGCACAGGCTCGTATATTTCTTCTGTTCCGACCACTTTTCTTTGCGTGGAACGGAAACGAATGCTACCGTCTACGATTTGTCCCATAGGGCCTTGCACGAGTTGCATAAGCGAGAGACTTGTCACTGACTTACCGCAGCCCGATTCACCTACAACGCCAACCGTAGAACCTTGCGGAATGTCAAAAGATACGCCGTTCACAGCCTTCACAACGCCGTTGTCCGTGAAGAAGTAGGTGTGCAAATCGTCGAATTCCACAACGTTTCTTGAGTCCTTCATTTCGGTAATGTAGTCGTCTTTAGTATAAGCCGCCCTTTTCTTTTTCAGTTCTTTTATTGTACGCAGATTTTGTTTTGCGATATTACGAGACTCTTTGGCGGTTATATAATGTTTGTTCTTATCGTTTTTTTCTTTCTTCTCAAGCATAACATTATCTCCTTGCCTTCGGGTCGAATGCGTCGCGCAAACCGTCGCCGACGAAGTTGAATGCAAGCACCGCAAGCACTATGCAAATACCCGGTGAAATCCAAAGATTCGGATACAAACGAAGTGCTGTATTGTTTGCGGCAGCGTTTATCATATTGCCCCACGTTGCGTATTCGGCGGGAAGTCCGATGCCGAGATAGCCGAGCGTCGCTTCCGTCAAAATGATTCCGCCAAGGCCGAGCGTCATCGACACGATGAGTTGCGGCATAACGTTAGGGATAAGGTGCTTGAATATTTTTCTGCTTGCGGGAAGACCGCTTGCCTCTGCGCTCAACATAAAGTCTTGCTCTCTCAAAGACAATATTTGTCCTCTGACAAGTCTTGCCGTGCCTGCCCAGCCGAACAGCGTCATCATTGCCATCAATATGTAGAGTTTTGCAGGCCCCGTAACATCTTGCGCATCGAGCGCAACGCCTACGATCATCAGCATAGGCATTGTCGGCACGCAGTTGAAAATATCGACTATACGCATTATGACTTGGTCTATCCACTTTCCGAAATAACCTGCCAAGCCGCCAAGGAACACGCCGATTATCGTTTCAAGGATAATAACGACAAAGCCCACCGTGAGAGACACTCTTCCGCCGTACATAAGACGGGAAAACACGTCAAAGCCCTTGTCATCGGTGCCGAGCAAGTGCTCTTTGGACGGTTTGAGATAGTTGGTCGGTTCGGAATAAGTGACGATATACACGGTGTCTTCGCCGTAATCGGGTGCTGACACTTCGGTGTAGTACGTTTCTTTGACCTTCTTTGTATCGTCCGCTTCCCTTTCCCCCCATATGAACGGAAGATTGGAAAAAAGCGGTCCGATAAATGAAAACGCAAACAAACAAATGAGCATCACGAGTCCCGTTATCGAAAGTTTGGATCTGAAGAATCTTTTAAGGACGATTCTTCCGGGGCTGAGTGTTCTCGATGTTCTTTCTTCGACACTTTCTTCTTCATTGTCCTCGCCTTGAGCGTTTTCAATGTTTTCTTCGTTTTCTTTGCTTACTTCCTGCGCACTTTCGACATCGTTTTCGGCAATATCGACGTTTTGCGCGTTCTCATTGTTTTCGATTGCGTTCACAACGTCGTTTTGTTCGTCAAGCAGAGTTTCTGTCGGATTGCCGACTATAATTTCGTCTTTTATTTCGTCCATACTCCCCTCCTATTTTCCTATCTTGACGCGCGGGTCGACTATTGCATACATCAGGTCGCTAAACAGCGTACCTATGACCGTCAATATTGCAATAAACATATTGTATCCCATAATAAACGGTATATCCGCCACGACGAGGGCATCGTATGCAAGTTTACCGATACCGGGGATACTGAATACGGTTTCCGTTATCATTGCTCCGCCGAACAGACTCGGCAAAATGCCTGCCATCATAGTGACGAGCGGAATCATTGTGTTTCTGAATACGTGTTTGTAAACGACTTTTCTTTCACTGAGGCCTTTTGCTCTTGCAGTACGCACATAGTCGGCGTTGAGTGCTTCGAGCGTGTTTGTTCGCGTATAACGCATAAGCGAACCGATTGAAAGGATAACGAGAACTGCCATAGGCAATACCATGTGCCACAGTGTATCGCCAAGTCTCACTATCCAAGATGCGTCCATAGGCAACGATGCAGATGCGATACCGCCGACCTCGAACCAACCAAGCTGAACAGCAAACAAACGAATCGCAAGAGCCGCAAGGAAGAATGTCGGAAGGCTTATGCCCATCATCGCAAGCACCGTGACGGAATAGTCAATAAAGCCGTATTGATGAGTCGCCGCCTTAATGCCGAGCGGGATTGCGATTGCGAATTGCAAAATCGTTGCGATAAATGCAATCGCAAAGGAAATACCCATATTCTGAAGAATGACATCCGAAACAGGTCTCTTGTATTTGAATGACATGCCGAGGTCGCCTTTGAGAAGATTCCCAAGCCAGTTGAAATATCCTTTGATGATTGCAACGAACTTGTCGCCGCCCGTTGCGACCTTATAGGACATATTAACCGTCACGACTTCGCCGCTCGAAAGCGTAAACGTCATGTTACGGATCGTGCGATTGTCCATTCCTTCGGTTTCATTGACGACGTAAGTGCCGCTCTCTACTGGCGTGATGATTTCATCAAGCGTAATCATGGAATTCTCGGCAGCCTCTTCCGAGCCTGTCGCTTCGTCCGTCTTTGCACCGCGACTTGTAACCTTGCAGATACTGAACGTGCCGGTATTGAGATACTTGCCGTCTTCGTCAGTGTCCGCTTTTATTATGACGCGCGTGTTTTTGCTGCCGTCAAAAGACCCCTCGTACCAAGAGTTATAGCTCTTGATGCCGAGCGATATATCTTCATCGTAAGTGACTTCTTTGGTGTTTTTTGTGAAAGTTTCTCCCGCGAACTGACTGTTTTCGCCAACCGTTAGATGCAAATAAGCATCTGGCATGGCAAGACCGTACAATTCTTTGATTCGGTCGACGTCTTCTTGTTGCATAGTGCCCTGTTGCACCGCCGACGAGTACTGATTGTCAACGTAGTCAGTCGGCATCATACGTGCCAACGAATATATAATAACGGACACACCAAATAGTATCACCACCGACAGAAGCAGTCTTTTGACTATGTATTTTAACGTATCCATATAAGCTGTTTCCTATATTTCCGTCGGGCATTTTCATACCCGACGGTATCGGTTTAATTGAGGTTGTTCCTTGCACCGTTAGGTGCGTTTTTAGATTTTATCTGTAGTTCAGTTCCCAAAGCCTTGAAAGCAATCCGTTGTATGGAGAGCGTTCGCTTGCGGGAGTCATCGTGCTTTCGTCAAGCACGTTCTTGTTGTATGCGGACATATCGTTTCTTTGATAAGTCGGCATTTCCACTGCAAATTCCATAACCTTGTCGAGTGCTTTTGCATAGATAGCCTTCCTTTCGTTCAGGTTGGTAGTGGAACGACCTTGGTCAATGAGCGCAGAAAGATCCGTAATGATCTGGTATTCTTCTGCATAGGCTTCGGTATTCTTTCCTGCCTTTATTTGCTTATAGCCCCAGTTGCTCGTTGAACTTGCTTGTGAATCCATGTGGTAGACTTGATACATATCGGGGTCGATAGTGGAAGACCACGCTGCCGCCCAAATTGCGAGCTTACCTGCAGACAAATCGCTGAGTGCGGTTTGCGAAGTCACAACTTTGACGTCGAATCCGACGCTGTTGAGAATCTTTGCAGCATTAAGGAACATCGAGTATGCCGGGTGATCGGTAGAACCGCCCGCAATTGTAAGTTTGTAGTTAAGCGTGTCGGTGCCAAAGCCGTCGATGTATTTTTCATAGCACGTGCCATTGAACGTGTACCCTGCGTCTTCGATAAGAGCCTTGATTTCCAATCCCGTTTTATCGTATGCATACGTGAGATTTCCTTTCTTGTAGATCGTCGCATCTTGCGGATATGCCCAGTTTGTTTTGGACATAGGACGATAAATGATTTCGGCAAGTCCGCCCTGATAGTAGTTTTCCGTGATAAGAGACGTATTCATCGCTTTGATGATTGCTCTTCTAACGTTGATGTTCGGAACGAATCTCGGGTTGATTCCGACATATCCGTAACCGCTGGTTGCGATTTCAACGTGACCGAGACCTGCATTCTTAACAGCTGAAATGTTGGGCTGAGTCGCACTGGGTTCACCGAAGTCGATATCGCCGTTTGTCAATGCATTGATGATTTGGTCGCTTTCAACGACTTTGTAGCGGACATATTTGATTTTTGCATTACTGATGCCGCTGCCGAGCGTTTCAAAATACGTATTGCGCTCGTAATATACCATATTGTTGTTGAAGAACGTGTCACTGGTAACTTCGCCGCTGCCGCTTGCATTGGACGCTTTGTATGTGCCTGCGCCGACAGGAAGGCCAACCTTGTCAGAAGCATTGATGACTTCGTTCATGAAGGTGATTTCGCCGAATTCGAGACCGAATTCCGTCGTGCCGTTGAATGCCGCAACATAATCTTTGCCATGCCACGTGCCGGAATAATAGTGCATCGGGGCAACTGTAAACGCAAAGTTGTAGATTGCCTTCGGGTCTACGTCGTTGATCTTGATAGAAAGCACGTCGTATTCTTCACCGAGAGATTTACCGTTGAAGTTGGTCACTTTGTGAGTGGTGATACCCGTGATATTCGGCACGACCTTCGTGCTGCCCTTGAAGTAGTTGCTTTTTGCTTCTGCGGTGAATTGATCGAGCACCGTAGATGCGGTTTGCCAGTATTTGACAATAGTTTCAAAGTTGCTTGCGGAAGTTTTCGTGATGTCGAGTTGTCCGCTTGCATTCGTTTTGAAATATGCGGTGAAAACGCTGCTGATGCAGTATTCTTTTATTGCATCTTCCTTGTTCATTTCGCTGTGTTCTTCGACATAAGGCAAAATGGAATCGTTGTAAAATTCGTCTGCAGCCGCTTTGTCAAGTTTGTAGTTTCCGTTGTCATCTTTGTATTTGTGACCGGGTTTTTGAGGATCTTCGAGCAAAAGTTCGTTCATTCCGCCGTCGTTGAGCATAAACACTTGCCATGCATCGGTAAATTCAGAATCTTTCTTGTAAGTCTCAAGGTCCACGTTGTTCCAGTCCGTAGTAAGTTCCTTTTGGAAAGTCTCGGCTACATACTTGAAATCTTTTTCGAGTTGAACCTTTTCTTCATCGCTCCAACGATCTGACGGTCGATCATCTGCCTTTGTTCCCGTATATTTGAACTTTACATAATCGATAAGGTCGTCGATACGGACGTTTGCATCGGATACGAATTGCTCTTCGAATGCAGTGGAATCGCTCGTCGTTTGTTGTTGTTGACGATAATTCTTAAGACCGACGATATCCGTTGAATAGATAGTCGCAGAACCGGTGTAAGACGGATCGAGATAGACGTAAAGATTGAACAAAACGTCTTTTATCGTAAGGTCGTGGCCATCGGAAAACTTTATGCCGTTCTTGATAAGAAATTCGTAAGTGGTGTATTTCTTTCCGCCTTCTTCGCTTTCCAAAATTGTGTAATCCTTTGTCACGGTCGGCTCATCGTCACCGCAGGTGATATTGCCCTTCGCATCGGTATTGAGCATGCCGATTTGTGTCATGCTTACGATTGAAGAGTCATATGCCGATGTCGAGAAAAATGGGTTGAAAACGCCGTCCGGCGTTGAGATACTCATTGCAAACGGACGAGTTTCGGGATCGTAACTCTGGCCGTCTTTATCGTTGCATGCGGCAAGAGATGTCACTACGATAATGATCATTGCCGCAATGAGAACGATTGTCGTGATTTTCTTTGCGTTTTTCATGTTGTCTCCTTATATGTAAGTAAATATTTTTTGTATTTGGTTGATCTATATTTGGAAATTCAGTTTTCTGTTCCCGTTATCGTAACGCCCGAATAGTCGCAATCGGTCGTTGTTGACGAATCTTTTGCGATCCATTTGTACGCAGTCGATGTTTTGTTTGAACCGAAATAGCAATTAAGTGTTCCGTTTACGATTTTTACGTTGCTGATCTGTGCGCCTTCTTTCGCTTCGTATGCGAAAAATCCGCCCATGAATTCGCCGTTATCGAGTTTAACGTTAAAATTCACGGTTGCGTCTTTGATAATAAGATTATAAATGTTCGCTTTTGCACCGAGCGTGCCGAAGATTCCCGCACCGAGTGTGTACTTGTTGCAGTTTCTCGTAACAGTGATACCTTTTATCGTATGTCCGTTGCCGTTTATTTTGCCGTTAAATCCCGCATACCGCCACGTTTTACCTGTGAAATTAAGATCGCAATCGAGATAAATGTTTTCGTTCGAACTCAATCCTGCCGAGAACTGCTCTTCCGTCTTTGCGATATACCACGTGCCTTCGATAAACTTGACGTAAACGGTCACGTCTTCCGTTCCGAAAACATATGGCCACCCAAAAGTTTCGCTTCCGTCCGCATTTGTATAATATTCGTAAAGCGTATATCCGTCTTTTTCAGGTGCGGCGACGCTTGACGGTCTTTCTTTGCTCATTTCAGGCGTACCGTTTTCTCTCTTAACTTCTTCACCGGTCACTATATCGACGAACGTCATCGTAGGAACGCGCAACAATCTTGCATACAGCGTCATATCTGAATTGACGCGCATCGTCTCGAAATTCCATTTCGTTGCAAGTTTTACCATTTGGGTTTCTTCGTCGATCACGACATTGCCGTCGGTGTCCTTTTCGGGAAGATACCAGCCTTCGAGATAATATCCCGACGCTTCATACTGCTTGAAATCTTCACGCGAGCCGGGTTTGAGCCCGACGAGCGAATTTGCTTTCACGCCGAGATATTGCGTCTGACAGTTTGCGTCAAGCGTACCGACGTTGTAGTCAAACGTGACAAGATAGTCATAGTTGGGTTTTGCTTGCGAATCGTTGCACGCACAAAGCACGATGCAAAGCACCGATACAACAAATGCGCAAGCTAACAGTAAACTTCTTTTTGTTTTCATTTTTATACTCGTTTTAGGATAATAATATATATCCTTATTTGTTCTCACTCGTCCTCGCGTTTTTGCTCGGACGAGCGAATATTTTTTTTGTTATTCTTCGTCAGAATTTTCAGCCGTGTCGTCTTTCTTTTCGCTATCTTCGACTTTTTTTGTGGATTTTTTCTTTTTCAGAACGATAAGAACCGCCGCTACAACGCCCGCAATCACAACTACGGGAACGACCACACTGACTGCTATAATCGTTGCCTTGTTGTCTTTTTCGACCTTGTTGTCACTCGGCATGTCGGGATTGGACGGAGTTGTCTTTTGTTCGACGTTGACAAGCAAATCTACGTTGTAAGTTTTTCCGTCGTAAACGTATGTCACAACCACTTTTTCGTCGCCGTACACAAACGTCGTTTTGTCAAGCGTATAGTTCGTGACGACTATTTCGCTGCCGTCTGCGAATATAGCCTTGACAACCATACCGGTCGGATCAAACGACTCGCCCTCAACGTATCTTATCTTATTGGGGATCGAGGCTATCTTCACTTCGACGAGTGCTACCGGTTGCCCGAGTCTTGCCATTGCGTCTCTTATCGCCTTTTCGGCCGCAAGAAGTTTTTGTTCTTGCTCGCCGATGAGTGCGATTTGTTCTTTGTCATTGATTGCATTGTACGCCCTTCTTGCGTCTTGCGCCGCTTTTACAACCGCTTTCAGTGCTTCAATGCTGCTTGCCGCCGCAATTTCGTCGTTTGTCATCACGGATTCGATATTATCGATTGCGTCGATTGCCACATGCGTCGTTGCGTCGGGAAGCATCGCACTTGTTTTGTTGATAGTGCTGAAAAACTCTGTCCAGACGTTCGTATCATAACCCTTTCCGTTCTTAGGAATGGTCATCGTCAATTTGAAGTCCGGCGCATCGTAGAACTCTTTATCGAAGTAGTCCTTATAAATGCGTTTCGACACATAATCAAAGAAGTTTGCGTAGTATATCGTGCTTCCGATAGTCGTGCTTGTCGTGCTTTGCGCAAAGAGCAAATACACGATGTCGCTCGTTTGCATTCCCGTCGTATCGACGTATTTTGCAATCAACGTCGGTGCTTCCACACTGTTAAACGTGTAGTTTTTCACCGAGCTCGAATAGAATGCGTAACTTCCTATCGTGCCGACCGTGTAGACAAGTTCGATGCTTTCGAGTTTTTCAACTCCTTCAAACGCACTGTCACCGATTGCAATCGTTTTATCTATGGTTTTAAAAGACTTTTCGCTCTTTCCGGCAGGATATTGCAACAGTTCGTATCCGTTGGGTTTAATTGCGTAAAGGACGCCGTCAATGGACACGATTTCGCCGTCACCTGATACGTTTATCGCTGTGAGAGTCGGAATCGACGAGAACGCACCTGCGCCGAAGCTCTGGATATTGCGCGTCTTTACCTTTTCCACTCTGCCCTTTTCGTCGTAAATCGTCCAAGCATATTTGTAAGTCGATTTGTTGAACGACGCAGGAAGCGTAACCGTTGTGAGCGCAGTGTTTGCAAACGCATAGTCACCGATAAACTGAACCGCACCGAGGTTTACTCTTTCAAGCGGCGCGCTCATAAATGCGTATGCGTCTATTTCAACTGCGCTTGTAAGATCTGCGCTCGTAAGTCCGGTGCTTGCAAATGCACCCTTGCCTATCGTTTTAGCAGTGCCGAGCGATGCTTTTGTCAGAGATGAGCAGTTGTAGAAAGCATAGTTGCCTATCGTCTTCGCACCAGTGACATTGACGGTCGAAAGTTCGGTGCAGTTGTAGAAAGCAAACTCGCCGATACTTTCGATTCCGTCGGGAATAACTACATTTATAAGGTTATCGCGCGCACTCGAAGAATAAAACGCATATGCGCCGACAACCTTTGTTCCTTGACCGAACGTTACGTTTGTAAGTGCCGAAGATGAAACAAAGACTTCTTTGCCCATCTTGCTCACACCGCCGAATTTCGCGCTTGTGAGATTGTTACACACGGCGAATGCTCTATCGCCTATCGAAGTTGCTCTTTCAAAATTCGCTACCGTGAGTTTGGAAGATGCAAATGCATTATTTCCGATACTCTCGACATTGGTCGCAGTCATTTCTGTCACGCCGCTGTTTTGGAATGCGTAATCGCCGATTGAAGTCGCGCTTGCAAGACTAATGCTTCTCAAAGCAGTCGTTCCCTTAAACGCGTATGCTTCTACGGAAAGCACGCCGCCGATTCCATTGACGTCGGTAAGTCTCGAGCAGTTTGCAAACACGCCTTCGGGAAGTGCGATAATGTTGCCGAACTTTACCGATTTGACTGTACTGCCAGCAAATGCGTATTTCCCGATCTCGGAAACGCCCGAAATGTTAAGCGTCGAGATTGCTTTGCATCCTGCAAACGCTCCGTCCGCTATGCTAACGACGCTCGAAAGCAATTCAAAATCCGTCTTTGCCGTCGGAACGCTGACAATTTGCGTTTTGTTCTTGTTGTAAAGCACGCCCGCATCTTTCACGGTCGAACCGTTGCCTACACTATAATTTGCACTTTCCCCGTTTATAGAGAACTTGCCAAATTTTTCACAGTTTGCAAACGGTGTCAATTTACCACCGATAATTATTGTATTTGCATCGAGAACCACCTCTTTGAGGCTTGAACAGCCTTCAAATGCGCTTTCGCCTATTGAGTAGGTTCCGTCGGGCAACGTTATTTTTTGAATTTTAACACCGGCAAGAGCGTAGTTGCCTATACCAAGGAATTCGTCTTCCGGTTCAAACGTAAAACTCGTGAGTCCCGAACAACCGTTAAACGCACCCTCTTTAAGATAAGAGCCTTTGAAAACAAAACTCTTAAGCGCAGTGCAACCCGCAAACATATTTGTTCCGATATTCGTATACTTTGATGTATTGACATTTGCAAGTTTCGTGCAGTTTGCAAACACATCGCTACCCGTCACTCTGAGTTCGGAAATATCGATACTTTCAAGAGACGTACAATTAGAGAACGCCCCGTCGCCGGCCGTTGTGATGCGTTGCGGATTTTCTATCGTTGTGAGGGACGTGCATTTCGCAAATGCGTTGCGGCCCAAAGTTATCGCTCCGTGATAAGTGTCAGACACGTTGTGATCTCTGTCCGTAAACATTCCGAACTTAACGGTTTTAAGTTTCGTACAACCTTCGAACGCACTTTCGCCGATGACTATACACTGGCTGGGGATAACCACTTCTTCGAGATTCGTGCATCCCTTGAATGCGGTCTTTGGAATTTCCGTAAGCGTTGAAGGAAGAACCACTCTCTTTAAGTTCGTGTTATACCAGAAACATTCTTCGTCAATGTACATAACGTTCTTGTCTTCCGGTATCACGCACTCTTCGCCGCCGTAATAGTCGTAAAGCGTGTAGTTGAGAATCCTGTAATAGTCGCCGACAACGATTTTAAGTTTCTTGCTAAGGCGCGTTCCGCTTGCTTTCGCTTCGACATACGCAGTGCCTTTTGCTTTTGCCGTCACGTTGCCGAGGTTGTCTATTTCAACTACTTGCGGATTTGTCGAAGACCATGTAAATTCGACGTTTTGTATATACCACGGTGACATACTCGCAACGATTTGCAACGTTTGTCCCGGGTTAAGATCTAGATCTTCTTTGTCTGCGTTCACCGCATATCCGCTACCGTTTAACAGCGTTGGAAACACAATCTTGTCCGCAACCGGTTCTGAAAGTTTTTCCTCTGTTACGATAACGTCAACTCTTGCATACGTAACGCTGTCGGAATCATCACCGTCTTTTAGATAGATCGTTGCCTTGCCCTGTGACAAACCGAATATTTCTTCGTTGTTGACCGCAACCACGCTGCTACCCTTTGCCACGTACCAAGAAAGCGTTTGAGACATAGACGCGTCGGGAAGAGTCGTGATCGTCGGCGAGAACAATTCGTTCTGCTTGATTTCGAGTTCGTAAATCGGATATTCGCTTTCCTCTTTGGTGTTGACGAGTCTGCCGTCGGGGTCGCCGACTGTAACAGATTCGGGATAATCGAGACCTGCTTTTGCGTTGACAATATACGTTGACTGATTCATCGCATAGTCTTCAACCGCAATATACATCTTTCCGGTCTTAATATAGTCGTCATAGATATCGGTGATGTCGAAAGACACCGTGCTCTTTTGTCCTTGTCCGCCGTACACCGGAATCGGATGTTCGGTCAAAAGCGTGAGCGTATTTTGTCCCTTTTCCGTCTTCACGTAGCAAGGCATAACGTCTTGAACGAATTGATTGTCAATGACGTCCACATCCATATAAATACGGTATTTCGTTTTCTTATTTTCAGTATAAGACTCATATCTAATACGGTAGTCGAGCATTTGCGGCTCTTCGTAGTCCACGGTGAATTGGAAGTCAAACGAATTACGTTTCGGATTTTCTCCGCCGGGATAATCGAGCTCGCCTTTCAAAGAAACGTAATACGTACCGTTATTGAGCAAATTCCACTCGGAAGGTTTGATTTCGAGCGTTATAGCCGCCGCCCTGTTAGAGCCGCCCGCGGCATATGATTTGCTGATATTTTCCTGTCTTTCGGTGTAAATGACTTGTCCGGTTGCCGCATCTTTGATTTCGACGTTCATATACGCTGCGCCGCGAAGAAGTCCTGCGTAAACCATGTATACTTCATAGATGGTTCTTTGTCCCTTGTTGTCGAACATAGAAACAGCAGCTTTTTCCTTTTCGGGATAAATCTTCACGTCACTGTCGTCCATTTCATACAAATATGCGCCGAGTTGAAGGATGTATTTATCATCGAAGTACATACCGATAACTTTCGTATCGGCCGCACTTGCAACCAGCTTGTCTTCCGCAGGCACATTGGTGTCTTTTTGGCTTTCTGCAAGTTCATACGTGCTGTAGTCGAAAAGCGGTGCCGCCGTCCAGTCGCCATAGAATGCGAGATAGGGCAATCCGATCGTCACCTTTGTGGTGTTGACGCCCTTCAATGACACAAAGCCTTCGACATACATGCCGTTTTCAAAACTCTTATCGAGATACTCTCTTGCCGCTTGGGAAAGGGTGATTTTCACCTTGACGGTGGTCGTAATATTCGCGCCGACAGCGATATGTCCCGTGTGACGATTGCCGTCCACAAAATACTCAATCGTACTATCCGAAAGCATGTATGCTTTTTCAGCAACCGTCTTATTGTCCGACGCAAGAGTTTCGGTCATAACATACACGATAGGGTCGTATTCTTCCGCTCTGCCCGAAATGTTATTTATGGTAAATTCAAATTCGTAGATACCCGTCTTTAACTTGTCGTCGTAAAGTTCGACTTTGGCCTTATCGCGCACATTGCCGTCTTTGTCCTTGACGGTAATATAACTTTCCGCGTTTATTGCGTCGGCAATGCCCGCAAGTCCCGCGCCTTGTTTTCTCGGAGAATACGGATTACCTTCGTCGTTGAGAGCAATCGTTGCTGTGCTCATTAGCACTTGGTTTACTCTTGCATTGAGTTCAACGCCGGTGAGAGTGGGATTTGCGGTTTTGAGATATTGCCTTAAAAGCGCAACGGCACCGGCCATATTGGGAGCAGCCATACTCGTGCCGCTATACACATCGTATCCGCCCGGAACAGCACTGGTGATTTCTCCGCCGTGTGCGGTGATTTCGGGTTTGAGTTGCAAATCGGGAGTCGGGCCCCAACTCGAAAAGTCCGACATGAACGGACCGGCTTTGAATTCCGAGTTGATTTGGATAGAGCCCACGCCCTTATCTGCCTTTTCTACAAACACTTTGCCTGCGTCCATCGGGATTGAGCATGTCGGCACAGGGTCGTTGACGTCGCCGAGCGACATTCTTATCGTGCCTGACAAGTTGTTGTAGATAATGACCGCGTCCGCTCCGTTATCCATTGCGTTTTGCACTTTTTCCGCAAACGTGTTATCGCCGCGCTTGATAAGAGCAATCGTTCCGTCATATCCGTCTTTGTCTTGAAGTTCTCTTCTTATTTTTGCAGTGTAATTGGTAGCTCTGCCCACGCCGCCGACAACGACATATTTGTAGTTAAGCGTTTCGCCTTTGTTCTTGCCTGCAATCTTATAGAGTCTGTCCACAAAGTCATATTCGTTGCCGTTAGCATCGGATGCCTCGGTGATGAATGCGACTTGGTTTTCGTCGTTGTTTGCTTGAACGAAAGTTGCCTTTTGTCCGTTAATCGACGCAACGGAAAGCGCTGCTCCGTAAGTGGACGGCGAACCGACCGTGCCGCTGTCGGGGTTGCTTGCAAGGTTAGTGCCGTTGCCGCCGCCGAAGCCGGAAGAATAATCGTTGCTCGCAGCAACGACAAGGCTGATACCCGCCGCTCTGACTCTGTTGTAAACTTCATTGATGAGTTCGTCGCTCTTTTCATCGGAAAAGCCCGCACTCGAACCGAGGCTCATGTTGATGACATCGACGCCGAGTTCGACGCAATCGCTGACTGCCGCAATGATATCGATCGTGTCGGCACCGCCCAATGAATCGCTGTCGAGATTGTCGGTGAAAACTTTGCATATAACAAGTTGCGCTTCGGGTGCGACGCCTACAAAATGTTCATCCGTGTCTTTGTTGACAACGTAGTCGGATTTACCTGCGACGATACCCGCAACGTGCGTGCCGTGCGTGGAATACGACGGGTACACGTCCGAATCATCGTCCGCATAGTCGTATGCAAAAGGTACTTTCGCGTTGTAATATACATCGTCAATCGTGGCTTGTGCGTTGAATCTGGTACTGGCCGCCATCTTTGCGGCGACGTAATCCTTGTCCCATGCGGGATTTGTCGGCATGGTTGCAAACGCCTCGTGTGAATAGTCAAGTCCCGTGTCGAGAATCGCAACAACCATACCTTCGCCCTTGTAGTCGAGGTCTGAAGAGTCATAAATACCCGTTGTATACACGTTTGCGTTGTTGCTCACGGCAACCGTCGGAACGGCGTATGACTCAGAATAATAAACGCTCTTGACATCGTCGAGTTCCTTGATCTCGTTGAATGTGTCTGCATCCACTTTAAGCGCAACGCCGTTGTTGAGCGTTGAATAAGAATACTTGTAAGTGTAGTCAAAGCAATTGTCATCGAGCGTCGCAAGAAAACTGCGATGAGACGACTCTATGTTCGATTTGAGCAATTTAGCTTCATCGCTGTTGCAATAGGTAGTAAAATCGCCGTATGCATATCCGCTGTTTTCATAAGAAGTGAAAAGAGAATCGCCTTCGAGTTCAACTATAACCCAACGTTTTCCACTGTATGAAGCAGTTGTCTCTTGAACGGTTGTTTGGCTGAAGTATTGTTGACGCAGCGTTTCCATATCGAAATTGCCGACTTTAGTAAAGCCGGAAATCGCATCCGAGTCCGTCGCATTTTGTCCCGCGGTGGCAACCCCACCCATTCCGAGAGCAAACGTGACGATAAGGACGCATATCAACGCCACAAGTGAGTAATGTGTAGTTTCTGTTGTTCTTTTGTTCATTAGATTCTCCACGCATATATGCGCATTTTATAATACAAGTCTAAATTGTATCAAAGACCCATTGAAAAATCAACAATTTTCTTTGTCGCGAACGCAACTTTTTGCATAATAATCTTTATTTGCCATTTTTGTATAAAATTTTACTCTTGAATATCGATTTTGCAAAAATTCGATTTTTTTGAAACCAATTGCTTTTTTTTTGCATTCTAAACACATATTTTTATAATTTCTTACAACGATTTTCGGCTATCTAAATTTTGGCGAACAACTTTTTTTGACAAAATTTTATTTTTTAAGGAACATTAAAAAAACCATAAAAAATACACGATTCGTTGATTTTTTCTTGTCTGCACGCCGATATTTTAAAATATATTCACCATGTTTTTGCATAAAAAATCATTTTATGCATTATTTATACATTTATCCGGACAAGACATTTATTGCATTTAAATTGCAATCAATTTTTTGCTTTTTTGCTCGGTTAAATAATTTTTTTTATTTGTTTTAAGTTTACAAAACATATACGTAATGATATGATTGTTTTTATTAAAAAAATACTTTTAACTATAAAAAGGAGCTATATATGAGCAAAGGAATAAAAGGAATAACCGTCGCGATTGTTTTTACCCTTCTTCTCACTATTGCAATAGGGTTGAGCGCGTGCGACGAACCTGAGTATTATTCGGTGAAAATAACAAGCAATCTTACGGACAATTCGACGATACAAATCGATGTGTCTGCACCCAAAGATGCCAAAGGCTATCAAAAAGGCGAAAACGCATATATCGGCATTTCGGTTGCACCGGGAAGCAAGTACATCGTCGAAAGCGTGACCGCAAACACAGAAGCCGGATCTACGTCGCTTACATTAGACAGCAACACGAACAAATACAACTTCATCGTTGAAAGCAACACAACTATATCGATAGTCTTCGCACAATCGAAAGACGTCGCTCTAAACGTGTCCGCCGACAGCGAAAAAGGCACGTATGAAATAAATCCGGACGGCATTCTTTTTGCGCCCGATACCGCAGTGACGATAACCGCAACGGCAAAAGAGGGTTACGTACTCAAAAATTATGTCGTTAATGACATTGAGACCGAGCCGTCATCCGACGGCTCTCTGTCACTCACACTCAAAGTAGACACCACGGTCAAGATAAACTTTGTCGCACACATGGAAGATGCAGTGTTTTCCACCATGCAAGGTAGACTAAAAGTCAACGGCCATTACGTTTACGATGCAGATGACGACAAATACGATTTTGTTCATAATCTCGAAACCGTATTCGGCGACAATCAAATTTCGCAGGTGGAATCAGATTCCGAAACGGGCAAGGTTTATTTCGAATCCGTATTTGGCAAAGATAACCGCAACATCACCGTCATTCAACACACTGCGAATAATACCATTGCAGAATACACTTCGGATAACTTGTTTGAAGAATACTACAATCCTTTCGATTTGCTATCCGCAAGCGACTTTGAAAAGGTGACCGTCACGGAATACGTTCTCTACGACGCGGCAAAAGCAAAAAACGCTGCAAGCGCGCTTTCTGGTTGGACTGAAAGCATATCGTCTTTTAAAGTCATCGTCGAAAACGGTGCTGCGGTCAAACTTCACATCGTAACTGAGCGAATCCAACCGTCCGCCGCTTCCGAAACCTATGTTTCAACTTATGACTTCAATTTAAGTGAACACGGAACCGCAAGCGTTGACACGCTCTACACACAACCTTATCCGCACACTGCCGACCACGATGTGCTTCTTGCAGCACTCACAACTGCTTCCGAAAAGACAGCCTACACCGTGCGTCACCAAGGACACGAAGTCGGTTACGTTGAACCGGAAGGCGGCGAAACTCGCCCCGGCTACGGCGACACCGACTACAAAGTTTACGTAAACGAACAAATGATTTACGACTCATACACGGGCGAAAAGCACGGGTACGTTACACTTAACAATTACGTCTATCCTTTCGACTATCTCGAATCTGCAAATCAAGTCGTTTTGCGCGACCCAGTCAACGTTGAGTCGATAAAGTATTATCAACCGAATTTTCTAGGTTTTAACGTTGCGCTTTTCAAAAAAGTTGACAAAAACAAATACACACTTCATCAAGACAGTATGGCTCAACTCATTGCCCCCTTCTTTGCAATCGGCAATGAGCAATCCTATTATGCATATGCAACCGACCTTACGCTCATTCTCAAAGACGGCGCGCTTGATCAAGTGGTTTTCACATACAAAACCTACGGCATCGAAGAAACCGTGACTTTGACTTTCGATTTTGTCACCGCTTTCGATGCTAAAGAAGATCTCGGGCTCGACTTCGACAATGCAAGCAAGACAAGCGTTCTCGACGACTTCATCGGTCAATATAAAGACAATGTAGGAAACTTCCTTACAGTTGATAAATCGGGATTCACCTACAATGGCAAAGAAATTACGATTTCTCAATACATTTCCGCAACGGAAACCGAACCTGCATATTTCATCGGCAGATGGAACGGAAAAGTTGTCAGCATAATGAAGTTCAGTTCAAAACAAATTCTCATCACCAGTGATGACTATTCCGTCAACGTTACGCTCGACTCAGTTGACACAGGCGTCGTTACAATCGATAACAAATTCATTGGCGTATGGGAAATCGACGACGAAAAAGAGAATCTTCATTACAAAGTGCGCGTGCAAACACACTCGGTGTGGGTCAACGATGTCGAATGTGAGATTATATCCTATGCCGAAAACGAAGGCGTAACGATAAAACTCGGCAACGATACCCTTTACTTGCTCGACGCCGCCGAAGACAAAGACGGAAAATTCGTATCCGCAATGATTAAGTATGCAAACAATGAATATGTAAGTTTTACCCTTATTCACGTCGACGAATCGGTCGGCATCGAGATTCCCGAAGAATATGTGGGCATGTATATGTCAGACGATGAGAAATACAAGGTTGTCATCACCTATTCTTCTATAACAATCAACGGCATCGAGTATATTCCTACGTCGTACAGCGAAGCAACCGGTTTCGTTGGCACCTACGGCACGGACACCGAATATAGAATAGCATTCTATTCTGTCGCAGGTTCCTTAAACAAAGACGTTTTGCAAATCGGCAACGGCGACAAACTCAATCGCGTCGAATCTCTCAACAAAAACTATATCGGCACATGGGAATCCGACCCCGAAATCACCGAATACCACTACACGGTTGTATTCACCGAAACGGCACTCAATATAAACGGCAAGTCATATCCTGTCAGATATAATCAAACCTACGGTTATGAAGTGGAATTCGAAGGCGACGGCTACACGACCTACATTTTGTTCTTCTACAACACCTACGGCAATCCAAGCATGATCATGTACAGCAATAGCGGTATGACCATCAATCTCTACAAAAAGGTTCCCACAAAAGTCCCCGAAGAAATTATCGGCACATGGGAAGGAAATAACGGCGCGACGGCAATAACGACCATCATCGACAAAAACGGCAATTTGCAAATCAAAATCGGCAACGGTGATTTCAAGTCGATAAATGCGGAATATGACACAGAAAAAGGTCAATTTGCATTCGCTCTTGACGGAACAAACACATTCTTAATATACGACACAGACGCAAAAACGTTCAACCTCTATCAAATTGACGGCTATGATGTTGATCTCGCCAAATCCGCAACCATTGACATCCCGGATAATTTCTTTGGAACTTGGGTATCTTCGGACGGAAAAACAAAAGTCATCGTTGAAAAAGGCAAACTCTCCGTCATGATAAACGGTGGCGAACTCGTAAAAGTTGCAGAAGCGACTTCCGACGAATTCGGCGTATATTTCACCGCCAATGGCATTGAGTATTCGTTGAGCGCATCTTACGGCGAGGATAATCAAATATTGATTGCCGACGAAGATTATGCGTTTCATGTTTTGTTGACATTGCAAGCTTAATCGAAAATCTAAAGTTGAAAAAGCGGAATGCGCTTGCATTCCGCTTTTCTTTTTTCCATAATCATTTTTCCTAAAAAATTACAATCAATGCAGTTGGATTTACGATATTTTGTCAAAATTAATCACAATAAATGTGTTAGTCTTTGCTGAAATCGGCAACCAATATCGGTTCATCCGTTCAAGAAAGCCACAACCAAATAATAAGTGCCGTCAGTCCGAAACCAATGAGAACAACGAGAAGACGCGGCAACATAACTTCAAACATTGCGCGCATCATCGCACGCTGTTCTTTACGCGTGACGTCGCTTTTTTCGCGTTTATGCCTAGGCGTGTTTTCCCTATTCTGATAAATTATACGCCTGTATTTTGGCAACTCGTCGCCGTTCATAGGGGCTATGGTCATGCCATTATCCCAATCGTCTTGTCTTTTTTTTCTGCTCATATCGCCATTATACCGTTTCTTCTATGTAAAATCAATCGCTTTTACATAGTGCGTCTCACTAACATCCACAAAGTTTTACATTCCTGTACACATTTCAGATTTACATCACAAATGGCGCATCTCTTTTATCCGATATTAAATGCCAATTTAGCATTGCTCGTTTTGCCTCAGATAAAGAGCAACGACAGCGCGATGAGGAACTGTGCGAGATAGTAAGTCGTGTGGTTTACGATTATCATAAGGCGGGATTCGGGATTGAGCGCGCCCTTGCGTTCGTAGTCCGCGGGTTTCGAGAAATAGGTCATAGAAAGCACCATATCCGACACCACGAACAGCACCGAACCGGCGACGAGAATACCTGCCGAAGCAGAGCCTTGCGCGGGCTTGACGTATAGCGCGCTGAGCACCACGAACCAGCAAAGCAAAAACGCGTACGCTATGCTCGGAATAAGGAATTTGCCGAACTGCATTTTGAGGACGTATATGCACACGATGAACATCACCGCAACGATTGCCGCCGAGCCGAGAGCCGACCAAAGCAGGTTCATTTCGTAACCGTTGAAGCGAATCGCCATCGACGTTATGTACAAAATATGTCCTATGCCGAACGCCAACATACCGAAGTACATCATCGTGTCGCGGTCCTTTTCGACGCCCTCGTATTTGCCTTCGAGACCTTTGAAGTAGATTTTGAAATCGAGGGTAATATCCCCCACCATACCGAGCACCAAGCCCATAATCACGAGCGCGCTCGGAAGAAGTTTTGCGTCGAAGTTGCCCACGACGCCGTTTTCGACAGCGGCGGCAAGCCCCGTCGCGATAAAGAACAGCGAAGTCGCGGTTTTAAGCACGATTGCAAGAGCGGACGATTTTTTGTCTCTCGCAATCAAAAACAGAATCAGCATAATTATGCCGCAAGCAAGCAGAAAATACGGTAACATACTTTCCCCCTTTCATAGATTTGATAAGTTTATTTTACACCCTAAATTTGAAATATTCAACACTCAATATTCCGCAAAAGTTTTGCAAAACGCCCGCTTTTTTGCGGCGGAATCGACGTTTGCCGTTTTCGATTGCGATTATAGATTATTATTTGTCGATTATTAATTTGCAAATACTTCGATTTGGTATTATCATATAAAAAAACGAAATAAGGACGAATTTATGGACGTCATCAACTTTTTGGACAAATCGTACACGGCGTATCACGCCGTAAAGCACAGCGAATATATCCTTGAAAAACACGGATTTTCAAAACTTAACCTTGCGGACAAATGGAATCTCGAAGTCGGCGGCAAGTACTACGTCGTCAAAAACGGCACTTCGGTAATCGCGTTTGTCGTCGGCGAAAACTTTGCTTTCAATATTGCGGCAAGCCACACCGATTCGCCTTGTCTGCACGTCAAAGGCAGAGAGTTGCTTCCATCGCCCGAAGGCGCAAGGCTCAACGTCGAAGCGTACGGCGGACTTATCCTCTACTCTATGCTCGACGCACCCTTGAAAGTGGCAGGCAGAATCATCGAAAAGCACGGCGATATGCTCACGAGCAAAATCGTCGAGAGCGACTACGTCGTCAATATTCCATCCCTTGCGATACACCACAATCCCAACGTCAACTCGGCGTTTTCGGTGAGCGTGCAAAAAGATATGCTTCCGCTCATCGGTGACGTGGACGACTTCTATTCCACCCTTTCAAAAGAGGAAATCGTTGACGCGGACCTTTACGTCGTGCCGGCAACTTCGCCTTTCAGAAGCGGCGTAAACGGCGAATATCTCTGCTCGCCGAGAATCGACAATCTCACCAGCGTATACGCAACTCTCGCCGCACTCATAAACGCAAATCCGCAGAACGTTGCGATTTGCGCTTGCTTCGACAACGAGGAAATCGGCAGCCGCACCAAGCAAGGCGCAAACTCTGCGCTTATGCAAACCGTGCTTGAAAAAATCACGAGCGGACTCGGCAAAACCAAAGACGATTATATATCCGCTTGCGAAAAGGGCTTCATTCTTTCCGTTGACAACGCTCACGCGCTGCACCCGTCCTTCCCCGAAAAGATGGACGTCAAAGAGCGAGTGTATATGGGCAAAGGCATCGTCGTCAAACATCACGTCAACTATGCCACGGACGGCGAATCCTCTGCGATTTTCAAAACCATACTCGACAAAGCGAACGTCGAAAGACAAGACTATTACAACAATTCTGACCAGCGTTGCGGAAGCACGATAGGACTTATGGCAAGCGCGAATCTCGGTATGAAAGCGTGCGACATAGGTCTTGCGCAACTCGCTATGCACTCTGCCGTAGAAACGGTTTCGTATGCGGATATTGCCAAAATGCAAGCGGGCGTAAAAGCGTTTTTCGACGCAAGACTCGTCGAATCCTCAAACTCGATTCTCGTTGATTAATTTATATTAAAATTACACAAACGGCACTTTATTTGCGCATTTTGCGCCAATAAAGTGCCGTTTTTTTGTTAATAAGTTTTTTAAGACGAATACTTAATAGCTCTTGAATTATTCGGATTCGCAGCCGCCGAAACGTTACTCGTAGACAGGCGGAGCCGTAGTTTATGAAACGATGAAGACTCGTTGTGAGCATCCACTTCCGCCGTTGCAACTGCCGAGCCGTCTCAAAGTTGCAACCCCTTACGTCACAAACAAATGCTCTGATTTGTTTGTGACAGGACGTTTGCGCCAAAATATTTGTCAAGCCATCTTGAAAAGATGGGTGACAAGTGTTTTGCATTCGGCGCAAAGAAAAGCAATTATTTTACAAATGCACTGAACGCTTTATGCGCGGTGTAAAGGTCTGCCTTCGAGATAAGTTCGTTCGGCGCGTGCATAGAAAGCACGGGTACGCCCATATCCACGGTGTCGATGTTCATCTTGGAAATGTACTTCGCAACCGTTCCGCCGCCGCCGAGATCCACTCTGCCGAGTTCGCCCGTTTGCCATACGACGTTTTCTTTTGCAAACACGCCTCTCAAATACGCGATGTATTCTGCCGAAGCGTCGTTCGAGCCGCTCTTGCCGCGTGCGCCCGTAAACTTGTTCATCGTAACGCCCTTGTTGACGTAACCGACGTTCATATCCTCAAACGCAGATGCGAACGAGGGGTCGTATGCGGCGGTGACGTCTGCCGATATGCACTTTGAATGTTCACGCACGACGGACGGATTTGCGCCGTAACTCTTTGCGATTTCGTCAATCAAGTCGCTGATGACAACGCATTGCATACCGGTGTTGCCCTCGCTTCCGATTTCCTCTTTGTCCGCGAGAATACACATAACCGTTTGGTCGGTGTCGGTGTCGAGAGTTGCGGTGATTTCGGGATATGCGCACACTCTGTCGTCGTGACCGTAACTTGCCACGAACGCTCTGTCAAAGCCGACGTCTCTTGCGTTGGACGCGGGCACGGCTTCGAGTTCTGCGGAAAGGAAGTCTTCCTCGCATACGCCGTATTTTTGATTTAGGATTGCAAGCACGCCTTTCTTCACCGCGTCCTTTTCCTCGTCTTTGACGGGGATTCCGCCAACCAAAAGATTGAGGTTTTCGGCAAGGAATCCTTCGCCGATGGTCTTCGTGACTTGCTCTTGCGAAAGGTGCGGAAGAAGATCCGTGATGTAGAACACGGGATCGCCTTGCTCATCGCCCACTTTCACGTCAACGCTCGTGCCGTCTTTAAGCACGATTACGCCGTGAAGCGCAAGCGGAATCGTGAGCCAGTGATACTTTTTGATACCGCCGTAGTAGTGCGTTTTGAGATACGCCATATCCGCTTTTTCGTAGAGCGGAACTTGTTTGAGGTCGAGTCTTGGGCTGTCGACGTGAGCAACGAGAATACGGATACCGTTCTTTGCAACGTCCGCTTTGCCCGCACGCACGATAAACAAACTCTTGCCGCGGTTGTTGTAGTACAACTTGTCGCCCGCGTTGATTTTGTCGCTGAGAGTATAGGCTTTGTAGCCTCTCTTTTCGATGATTTCGACGGTTTCTTTCACCGCTTCTCTTTCGGTTTTGCCGTTGTCGAGGAATTTTTTGTATCCCTCTGCATATTCGCTTATGGCTTTGAGTTCGTTCTCGTCCGCCAAAGCGTAAACGTTTTGTCTTTTATAGGTAAGATCCATAAAAAGCCTCTCTAAAAATTTATTCTGACAATATTATAACACACCGCGTGCAAAAATCAACTTTCGGGCAGTTTCTTTTTGTCGCGCATATGCGGTTATAAAAAAACGCCCGACGGGCGTATCATTTTCTTCCGACGAGTTCGTCGAGCGAAACGTCGAAATAGTCGGCGATTTTGATGAGCGTATAAATATCGGGCATACTGTAGCCGTTTTCGTAGTTGGACACCAAACTTTTTTTGCCGCCCAAAACTTCGGCAAGTTCACCTTGCGTTTTACCGTTCAACTTGCGAAGTGCTTTTATGTTTTCGCCGATTTCGTTTTTCATATTGACAATAGTACAAGCAATATGTACAATATATTGTAAAGTACAAGATTATTGTATATATTTTACCGAAAAACAGGGGTAATTTATGAAGAGTAGGATCACTGCCGGACTTTTAGCATTATTTGTCGGTTTCTTTGGAATCCACAAGTTTTATCTAAAGCAAATTGGACTTGGCATTATATATCTGTTGTTTTGTTGGACGGGCATACCGGGAATTATTGCACTTATCGAAGGAATAATATTTTTGTCGATGAGCGATGATGACTTCAATGAAAAATACAACGGGATCAAAAAAAAGCACATTTCTAATGAAATGTACAACACGACCATTTCATCATCCACAGCACCTCAACCGCCATCAAATATTACAATTCAACAGCCACAAACGGATATTGCGCAAATACTTGTATCATATAAAAACTTGCTTGATTCCGATATCATCGCACGAGAAGAGTTTGACATAATCAAACGCAAAGTTCTAGGCAACAATCAGTTATCACCAACAACTCAAATTTCACTAAACGCAATCTGTATAATGTTACAAGAATTACAACAATACAAGCGTTTATTTGAAGACGATATTATTTCAGCCAAAGAATTATCCGATGGGAAAGCCAATATATTATCAAAATACGGCCTTATAGCAAAAAGCAATATAGATCAATCACAAAAAGGCACGCCGAGTACACAGATTAGAATATCGTCACAATTAATCGGAACGTACAAACACGACGATATACTTCTGCTAATCTCAAAATCAAACTATAACTGTAAAGATGTCAATTCCAACTCGCTTTTGTTTGCAGGAACATATATGTTAAACCCCGAAAAGCAAGAAATTACACTTTTTAAGCCCGACAAATCTGTGATTAAACTTCATTTTGAAGCAAACGGCAATCTAACTGCCGCAAATGGCAACGTTTACGAACGACAATAGCGTGTATAGCACTCACGGCTATCGCCACTCATAATAATCACTCTATTCTGTTTTATTTTGCATTTACAAACAATGTTTTTATGATATAATTATCGCAATATCTTATATTTGCAGGTGAATTATGATTATCGACAAAAGGCAAGAAGTTTTGGCACACAACCTCGTCAACTATTCCATTCACGTCGGCAAAGGCGACAAGGTTTGGATTGACGCAATCGGCTGCGGCGAGCAACTGCCCGCGTGTATCATTCGCGAAGTGTACAAAAACGGTGGAATCCCCTTCCTCAACATAATCGACAAGCGACTCGAAAAGGAAATTCTCAAAGGCGCGACGGCTCAAATGCTGGATATGTGGGCGAAGCGCGACGCCGATTTTATGGACAAGATGGACTGCTACATCGGCATACGCGGCGGCGACAACAGTTACGAACTTTCCGACGTACCCGAAGAAATAATGCAAGAATACGACAAGAGGTACGGCATACCCGTGCATAGCGACAGACGCGTCGCGCATACGCGTTGGGTCATTTTGAGATACCCCACGCCGAGTATGAGCCAACTCGCCTCGATGAGTACGGAAGCGTTCGAGGACTACTTCTTCGACGTATGCTGTCTTGACTATCAAAAGATGAGCAACGCTATGAATCCGCTGGTTGATTTGATGAATCGTACCGATAAAGTGCGGATTGTAGCAAAAGACACCGATTTGTCGTTCTCTATAAAAGGCATACCCGCAATCAAATGCGACGGCGCTTGCAACATTCCCGACGGCGAAGTTTACACCGCCCCCGTCAAGAACAGCGTCAACGGCGTGATAAGTTACAACACCCCGTCGATTGAAAACGGATTCCGTTTCGAGAACGTGCGCCTTGAATTTAAGGACGGCAAGATTGTCAAAGCGACCGCCAACAACAGCGAGAAAGCAAACGCCATTTTCGACACGGACGAAGGCGCGAGATACGTTGGCGAATTTGCAATCGGCGTCAATCCTTACGTCACGAAAGCAATAGGCGACATACTCTTTGACGAAAAGATAAGCGGTTCGATTCACTTCACCCCGGGTTGCAGTTACGACGACGCCCCCAACGGCAACAAGAGCGCAGTGCACTGGGATTTGGTGCTTTGCCAAACGCCCGAATTCGGTGGCGGTGAAATCTGGTTCGACGACGTATTGATACGCAAAGACGGACGTTTCGTCCTTCCCGAACTTTTCGGCTTGAACCCCGAAAACTTGAAATAAAATTGCGCCGAGTGCAAAACACAGAAAAAAACGATGCGACCGCATCGTTTTTTTGAATTATTACACAATTAAATAAAACTTCCCCCTTCCTCACGTGTTTCCCCTACCGCCGTTCCCCCTCTGCATACTTTGAGGGAACCCACGGCGTCCGCTTCGCGTGGGGCAACACTCAGCACTCGCATAAATAGGGACATTTCTCTCATTATGCCACTGCGCTTTGTGCGCCAGCTTCGCACCCAAACGGCGCAGTCGCTTGTACTATTATCCGTCAAGCTCGGCATTCGCTTTCTCGCCGCCTTGCGGCTCGCGTTCCGTCTTTGAAATTACACATTCAATTTATAAGTACACCTTGAATAAGTATTCGTTATTGCATACTTTCACTAAATATCCTGAGCGCAATATTGAGATAAAGAACAAGAAAACGCCCTTTTGCGAACTCGCCTAACGTACTTATCGTACGTGACGAGTTTGCAAAAGGGCGTTGCCGCAGTTATTTGCTCAATAGTGCGCTCAGGCTTTGCCGTTGCAGCCGAGTACGTCCACCAATTTATGCTTTACGATTTGTTTAACCGCTTCTCTTGCCGGTCCGAGATATTGACGAGGATCGAAGTGAGAAGGATTGAGAGCAAAGTGTTCGCGGATTGCAGCGGTGACTGCAAGTCTGAGGTCGGAGTCGATGTTGATCTTGCAGACTGCCATAGATGCCGCTTTGCGAAGCATATCTTCGGGAACGCCTTGTGCGCCGGGCATACTGCCGCCGTATTGATTGATCTTTGCGACGAGGTCTTGCGGAACGGAAGACGCACCATGCAAAACGATGGGGAATCCGGGCAAACGTTTGCTGACTTCTTCGAGGATGTCGAAACGAAGTTGCGGTTGACCTTTGAACTTGTATGCGCCGTGAGAAGTGCCGATTGCGATTGCCAAGGAATCGACGCCGGTCTTGCCGACGAATTCTTCGACTTGGTCGGGATCGGTGAATTGAGCGTCTTTTGCGGAAACGTTGACGGCGTCTTCGATACCTGCGAGTTTGCCGAGTTCAGCCTCGACGACTACGCCGTGATCGTGAGCGTACTCGACGACTTGCTTTGTGATTGAAATATTTTCCGCAAACGGATGTGCGCTCGCGTCGATCATAACGGAAGTGAAACCGTGGTCTACGCAGTCTTTGCAGAGTGCGAAACTGTCGCCGTGATCGAGGTGCAAGCAAATGGGAAGTCCGCTTGTTTCAACTGCCGCGTCAACCATTTTGGTGAGGTAGGTCGTGTTTGCATATTTTCTTGCGCCGGAGGAAACTTGAAGAATAAGCGGGGCTTGTTCTTCGGTTGCCGCTTCAACGATACCTTGGATAATTTCCATATTGTTGACGTTGAAAGCGCCGATTGCGTAACCGCCTGCATATGCTTTTTTGAACATTTCGGTTGTTGTAACTAATGGCATAGTGTTGCCTCCAAAATTTATTTCGTCAACATTATACAACCTCGAAAGAAAAAACACAACCGTTTATATCAAAATCTCGATTATGTTTGATGCGATATGTGTCAGATGAGGTCGTCCTTGTCAACGACTGATTTATTTCGTTTTTCGTCGCGGCCGATGACAATATGTTTGTCGCCGTTTTCGTCGATATACTCTTTTTTGATAAGCACTTTGCCGTCCTTGTCGGCTTCTTTTTTGAGAACCGCGAGTTCGTATTCGCTCTTATTAGAGTATTTTTCGAGTTCGGCATTGCGTTTTCTCTCGTTTCTCTTCGAGCGCGAAAAGTACAGCGTTACGGCGATTGCGATGGCAAGCACCACGAAACCGTAAAGGAACACGTCGGCGTATTGCCTCGGCAAAAAGTAGGCTATCGTCGTGAGAATAAGTCCTGCCACGATATTTCCCAAAAACACCGCAAGCGACGCTTTCCAGACGGGAAAATCGAGGAAACTTCCTATGCAAGAGCCCGTCCACGCCCCTGTCATAGGCAAAGGAACGGCAACGAACGCGAACAATCCCAAAAACTTTTTCGTGTCTTTGGACAGCGGTTTGCGCTTGCGTTTGGCTTCTCTTTCCTCGCTTTTTTCCTCGTCGTACGCGCTTTCCGCCCTGTCGGCGAGATTTGCTTCCATACGCTTTCCTATTTTTGAAAACCATTTGGAATGGCGAAGTTTTTTCAAGAGCGGTCTCGTTATAAGAATGAGCGGAACGATAACCGTCGTCGAGCCTGCTATGCAGCAAAGCATCCCCAGCATCATTTCGCCCAACGTGTCGAACATATAGGGCATAAACAAAATAGCCCCGCGCAACTCGATGATAGGGATTATCGATATGACGTACAACGTCAGATAGGGATTGCCTATGGCGTTGCTTATCTGGGTTATCAGTTCTTGAATCATTGCCTTTGCCCTCATAAAAAGTATAGTTTACGCCCGCCGATTCTGTCAAGGCGATTTTGGCTCGTTCCGCTTGCAAAATCCGACGGCATTATATATAATTTTGTCAAATCCACGCTTATATATTGAATAATATTTCAATCCTTAAAAGTTATGCAAAAAATATTGAGTGCAATGAGAAAAGCCGTTCAGGATTATCGTATGATAGATGACGGCGACAGAATTTTCGTAGGTCTGTCCGGCGGCAAGGACAGCACCTTGCTTTTGCGCGCGCTTGCCGATTACAGACGTTTTTCGCCCGAGCGTTACACCCTTGAAGCGATAACGATAGATATGGGACTTAAAGACACCGACAAATCGCAAATGCAAGCGTTGTCGGACTACTGCGCAAGCCTTTCCGTTCCCCACCATATCGTAAAAACGGATATTGCGGAAATCATTTTCGACGCGAGAAAGGAATCCAACCCCTGCTCGCTTTGCGCAAAAATGCGCAGAGGCGCGCTCAACAACGAAATAAACCGACTCGGCGGCGGCAAACTCGCTCTCGGTCACAACGCAGACGACGTTGCCGAAACTATGCTTTTGTCACTGCTTTACGAGGGCAGGTTTTCGTGCTTTCCGCCTACGGCGCATATGGACAAATCGGGCGTTTCACTCATTCGCCCCTTCATATACCTCGAAGAATATGACATAAAATCCGCCGTAAAACGCCTCGAACTGCCCATAGTGGACAACCCCTGCCCTATGAATCACGAATCGCAACGCGAGTATATGAAAAATCTCATCAAAACCATTTGCAAAGACATACCGTTTGCAAAGCAACGCATTTTGGGCGCAATATATCACCCCGAGCGCAACAATCTGTGGCACAAGCCGACGGATTTGACGTAATCGATAAAAACGCAAATCGTTTCGAGCAATATCGTTACTAAAAAGTCAATCGCAAACCGAACCGACATAAAACGTATCGAAACAACGCATAGAACAGCGAAAAACCAACGAAAAAGCCAACGAAAAAGCCAACGAAAAAGCCAACGAAAAAGCCAACGAAAAAAAGCATCGAAAAAAAGCATCGAAAAAACATCGAAAAACGGCGGATTTTTCGCCGTTTTCACGTTTTTATTCCGCGCCCTCTTGCCTTAGCGCAACGCCTATCGTTTTGAAAATCAAATACAAATCGTAGAAAAATCCGCGCTTGTGTTGGATATAATCCAAGTCCATGTCAATGCGCTCGTCAAAAGTCGTATTACTTCTTCCGTGCGTTTGCCACTCGCCTGTCAATCCTTGCGGAACGCTTAATCGAAGCATGACTTTCGGCGAAGCCGAATAGTACTCTCTTGGAGTGCAAGGACGAGGGCCTACAAAAGACATATCCCCTTTTAGAATGTTGAAAAGTTGCGGAAGTTCGTCAATCGACGTCTTTCTCAAAAACATGCCGACTCTTGTTATGCGCGGGTCGTCTTTGAATTTGAAATTGGCTTCCCACTCGTCTCTGTGCGCTTTTACAAGACTGTCAAGTTCTTCTTCCGCATTCTCGTCCATTGAACGGAATTTATACAGTTTAAAAATCTTTCCGCCTTTACCCACACGGTCCGAAACGTAAAACACCGGACCTTTCGAGTCGATTTTTATTGCGATTGCGACGATACAAAGAGGAATTATCAAAACGACGATTGCCAAAAACGAAGCGCATATATCGAACGCTCTTTTGAAAAACGGGTAAAACACGACGTTTTTCACCTTGAAATCGTCGATGTACTGCTCGTCGTTGCAAATTTGCTCGCTTTCAATCTGCGAAGCGGTCTTTTTCTCTCTCGTTTTCTCTTTTTTCGACAATTCGAAAACCTCTTTGCAAAGCATTTCGAGTTGCGCCGTTTGCGCACAATAATAAACATATTAGTATATTTTTTGCGCAAATTCAAGCCTTTTATCTTAATTCTACCTTAATTGTGCCTTATACTTGCACGATTAATTGCAAAAAGTTACAAAATGTATTATAGTTGTTTTTATGAGAAAGAAGAAAGGCATCAAAAGATGCGTCATCGTCATAAACAAGTTGTCCGGCAACGGCAACAGGGCGGACGAACACACTTTGAAAACCGCGCTCGGTGCGGGATACGCCGTAGATTGCTACTACATCGTCGAAAAACAAAAACTCGAAGATTTTTCCGAATACGACAGAATCGTCGTGTGCGGCGGCGACGGCACGCTCAACGGTATCCTCAATTCCAAAATCCGCGACGACGTTGAGATTATTTATATGCCGTACGGCACTCTCAACGAATTCTATAACGGCGGAATCAAAAACAATCATTTCCTCAAAGACATCTGCTTTGCAAACGATTTGTATTTTTCATACGTTATGGCGGCAGGCATTTTCACCCCCATCGGTTACTGCGTAAACGACAAGAAAAAGCGCAAATACAAGGCTCTTGCGTACATCGCGCACGTCGTGAAAGAATACAAAATCCACCGCATAAACGCCAAAATTTCGGCAAGCGACTATAAGGACGAGGGCGAATACTCGCTCATTATGGCAATCGATTCGCCGCGCTGCTTCGGTTTCAGATTCAACCGACTTTTCCAAGCGGACGACGGTATTATGCACCTTTTGACCATAAAAGCACCAAAGACCAACGGCATATTCGGCAAAATCAAAATTTTCTTCCCGTTGTTCAGAGCGTTCTTTATCGGATTCGGCAAGCCGTATCATTCAAAAAATATGGAATTCAGACCTTTCGACGAATTGACGATTTCACTCGATAAGGACGTTGATTTCGATATGGACGGCGAAAAAAAGGTTCTCGGCGGCGACGTAAATCTCGGCATAACCTGTTTTTCAAGGCCTATAACCATTTTGAGCAAATCCGACCTTAAAAATCTTTACGAAGCCAACAACGCACAATGACCGTTTTCTTTAAGAATTGCGCCCGTTACTCGTGCTGTTGACTTGCAGCGCGATTTGGTGTATAATTGGTATAATAACGGTCGAAAGCGATAAAAGATTTTTATTTTGACCACAATCAAAGCGAATGACAAAACAACTTAAACTTCCCAAAAAAAGAGTGCGTGCAAACGAGTTGCAGTTCAAAAAATCAATGGTGGTTTTGGGCTCTTTGGTCGGGAAAAACATCAAAAATCAATATAGACGTTCGGTTCTCGGCATTTTGTGGACGGTTTTGAATCCGCTTCTCAATATGCTCGTTATGTCGTTTGTTTTCAGCAAAATTTTCGGCAGAAATTCAATCAATATGGACTACCCCGTATACGTTCTTTCGGGCAACATCGTCTTTTCCCTTATGCGTTCTGCGACCACTTCTTCTCTTACTTGTATGGTCGGAAACTACGATTTGCTCACGAAAACGAGAATACCGTATGCGGTCTTTCCCATATCCAACGTGCTTTCGTCCACGGTAAATTTTGGATTTTCACTTATCGCGCTCGTCATCGTTATGCTCGTAAGAATGAGCAAAGGCGTTATGTTCCACTGGACGATGATTTTGATAATCTTCGCTTGGTTGCCTGCGATTTTGTTTTTCTCGACAGGTCTATCCTTTGTCCTTTCCGTCGTGTATGTCAGATTCAGAGATATTAAACACCTTTATGGCGTGTTTTTGACATTGTGGATGTACTTGACCCCCGTGTTCTATTCAATCGACGCATTGGAACTCGACAAGAGTTATTTGACGGTTATGAACATCAATCCTATGCTTCACTATCTGCAGAGTTTCAGAGATTTGGTCAACGGCACGATTCCGAGCGGAAAAGAGTTTTTGATTTGCTACGGCGTAGGCCTCGGTTGTTTGGGACTCGGATATTTGATTTTCAGACTATCGAGAAAAAGACTTTTGTTGTACATTTGACGAATATGGAAAAAATAAAAGAGCAACACACCAATCAATCGACTTTGGCAACGCAAGACGCCGAAATGCCGCAAATCAAGCCGGACGCTTTCGAGAATCTCGGCGATTTCGACACGGACACCGACATTTTGCTTGACGTAAGCCACGTCGGAATGAAATTCAAAATTCCGTCCGAGCGCATAGACAATCTCAAAGAGTTTTGCATAAAACTCGTGAAGGGGCAACTTCACTACACGAGTTTCGTTGCGCTCAAAAACGTCACGTTCCAAGTTCGCAGAGGCGAAAGTATAGGTCTTATCGGCAGAAACGGCGCAGGCAAATCCACCCTACTAAAAATCATATCGGGTATAATCGAGCCGACCGCCGGTTACGTAAAAACGAGAGGCAACATCGTTCCCCTCTTAAAACTCGGCGCAGGTTTCGACTATAACGCAACGGGAAAAGAAAACGTGTTCCTCAACGGCGCAATGCTCGGCTTTTCAAGACGCGAGATGAAGAAAAAGTACGACAGTATCGTCGAATTTGCCGAACTCGAAAAGTTTATGAACGTACCCCTCAAAAACTATTCGCAAGGTATGATTTCAAGGCTCGGCTTCGCAATCGCGGTTGACGTAAATCCCGACGTTTTGCTTATCGACGAGATTCTGGCGGTAGGCGACGCTGTTTTCCAAAAGAAATGCGCCGAAAAAATCGACGAATTGAGAAAAAACGGCACAACCTTTATCGTCGTATCGCACAGCACGTCGCAAATCCTCAGACTTTGCCAAAACGCAATCTATCTAAAAGACGGCAACGTCGTCCAATACGGCACGGCAAAGGAAGTCGTCGAGGCCTATCAAAAGGATTGCGCCATCGCAGAGCAAGCGCAAAAGAAACAATAACTAAACGAATAACACAAGCACATCAAAAAAACTGCCCAACGGCAGTTTTTATTTTACGGATTTACGCAGTCTGCTTTTTTACGATTCGGATTTCACTATCGTTTTACGACTTTTCACTATGGGTATTTAATAACACTATAGTGCTCGATAATTTTACACTATAGTATTAATGCCCTATGCGCTTACGTTTATAGTTTTGTCCTGAAATTTGCAAATTTATCGAATTTCTTTTTTCTGTACGCGAGCATAACGCTTCTCGGCGCAATCCGTTCGATAACGGGTTTAACCACATAAAGAACGGACTTTCCGCCGCTTTTTTTTGCGTTTTTCAAACTTTGTTTCAAACTCGCTTTTTTAAGAACGCAAGTTACGGGAAGAAAGCAACCTTTTTGTCCTTCTTTTTCAAGCAAGGTTATAAACGCGCCAGTCAGCCGTTCGGAAACGAACATTCTCTCGTCTTTATTTTTTCTTCTCTTTTCATACTCGAACAAAATCGGAAATATCAACTCGCAATATCTCTTGAACGTATCCTTTTTGAAAACGAACATATTGAAAAAGTACGCTTTATTACCGCAAAAATACTCGTTTTTCGCCGCAGAAAATTCGGGATATTGCTTGTCGATTATATCGTTTATTACGCTCAAATCGTCGCCGTGCGCTTTTTTGAAGTTTTCCTCGACGGATTTTCTGTATGCGGGAACGGGCGCAACGAAATCGCATTTTGAAAAAATCTCGTTCAACTTGTTTTCGTCGAGTTTTATTTCGTCGAAAAATTCGTCGGTGAATTTCGAACGCTCGTTGTAAATTCTCGCATTGCTAGAAAAGGCAAAAAATCTGCGGTAATGCACGAAGCCTATCAAGTCGGTATTTTCAAATTCGTCAAGGCGCTTGTATACACTGTAAACCGCGGTCATTTCGTTGTACACAGCGTTTTTGTCCGCGATGTTGTCGCCTATATCGTCACGCAAAAAACGAGGCGAAAACTCGTCTTTTTTCGCGCCTACGCAAATAGGAACGTAAGGATATTGAAAAATCCTTTCGTCGATTTGCTTGGGGTCGTGACATACGACAAAAATTTTGGCGTTCATTTTGCGTTTACTTCCGTGTAGTATTCGAGCAAGTTTTTAGATTCTTCGACGATGTCGTAACCTGCGGCGGCAACCGCTTTTCTTCCGTCGTACGAAACGTTTTCGTCAAGAACTCGGCTTATCTCGTTCGCCCAGTAATTCGCGCTTAAAATAGGCAGATATTCCACGTGTCCGGTGACGTCGACTTCCTTGGTTATGCAGTCGGAAAGAAGACACGGGATTCCCATTGCCTGCGCCTCTATCGCAACGAGCGGAAGTCCCTCGAATCTTGACGGCAACGCAAACACGTCAAACAGCGCGTAATATTCTTGTACGTTGCGTTTTTCCGTCATAAACAGCACTTTATCTTCTATTTTGAGCGTTTCAACCAGTTTTTTGACGTTTTCAAACTCTGCGCCGCCACCCACGAGCATCAACCTTACGTCGTCTCGCGACTTGCATAAAATGGCAAACGCTTTCACCAAAAACGGAATGTTCTTTTGAAACTCGAATCTTCCGATATGCCCTACGACTTTGCAGTTTTCAAGACCGTAGTGCGCTTTTAATTCCCGTTTTTCTTCGTCGGTAACGTCGAATCTGTCAAGGTCGATGGCGTTGCGCATAAGGTACGCTTTTTTTGCGGCTTTCTTGCCGTAGAGCCAATCTATACTCAGTCTACTGCACCCTGCGAGGTCGGTTGCAAACCACGTCGAGATATGTTTCAAACACGACTTGACAAAGTGTACGAATCCTTCTTCCTTGTTGGTGGTCGAATGGGCATGGCAAATGCGGTGCTTTACGCCCGCCTGTTTTGCGGCAAGCAAACTCACAAAAGACAACGACGTCATATGCGCGTGCACTATGTCGTATCTCTCGCGCCTGAAACTTTTGCGCAAAAACCGCACGCACTTGAAGAACGCAAACACGGACGGAAAATAGAAAACTCTGCCGCCGCGCGCTTTTATTTCCTCGTCGAACGGCGACGGACCGTAGGTGTAGAAATCGAACTGGACTTTGGACGTGTCGATATGCCTAAAATAATTCATAACGCAGTTTATAACGCCGCCCGCTTTAGCGTTGCCTATAACCTGCGCTATTTTGATTTTTTTCCCTTCGGGATCCGCCATTTTGTCCTCTCGATAATCAATCGTCGAGTCCGAGTTTTTTAGACCAGAATTCGAACGACGTGAGATACTTTTGATTTCTCACGAACGATTTTTTTGCTCTATTATATTCGACGAGCATTTTGAATGCTTTTCCCACGAGCATAAATCCCGCCTTTATCACCTTTGAAAACTTTTCTTCGGTGAAGAATCCCGTTTGGGAAAGCGGGTTGTATTGAAGCGTTTTGCGCGACGTGAAGAAATCTCTCGGCGGGCAATCAGTGCTGTCAATGATTCTGACCTCGCGCGATTGCTTCGAACACAAAAATTTCGGAATAAGATAGCCGTTGAGCGTAATCGCCTGCAGAAATTCCGAGCGCGGTTTGCTCTTGTAAATATTCGTTAAGTCGTAGCCCATATCTTCGAGTTCGGCTTTCGTGTATATTTTCGGCATACCCTTTCTCAAATCCGAATTGAGTTTTTCGGCGTCGAGATTTGCAAGATAGTCCGCGCCTTTGAGGAAATCGTCGTAACCTTTGGCGGAATACGGAATCGCAAAATACCGCTGCTGAACGAGTTGAATCCCCACGCAACGCACGATTTTCCAAAAATATTTGAATCCGCTGCGCTTTGTCGTATAACAGTTGCTTATAAGTTCGTTTCGTCTGATATAGTATTCGAGCGAAGCGTTGTACTTTGCCTCGAAAGGCGAATGGTAAACTCCGACGCCGTTTAAGAACGTCCAGTCAAGTTCCTTGCAACGCACGCCGTATTCCACGTCGTCGTTTTTTATGAAAAGCGGCAACGGCAAACCGTGTCTGTCTATCACGCCGATAGGCATACAGCAGTACCACCACGCACAATAGTCGGGACGTTCGGGCTTGTCGAAAAGCAAGTTTTCCTTTTCGGACAAATCTAAATCGCTGTAGAAACCGCAAAGTCTGTCGCCGTTCCAGCGTCCGCCGAGTTCGTAAAGAATCTCTTGTTTGTCCTCGCGAAGCATACCGCCGCCGATAGCAACGTTTTCGGACGTTGCGTATTCCAAAAAGCGCAAAGTACGCGCAACGATTTCGGGATTGAAAGAAATGTCGTCGTCCATAAGCAGAAAATGCGTATGCACGCCGGCATTGTGCGCCTCTATCATTCCTCTCGTAAAACCGCCGCTTCCGCCGAGATTTTTGTTTGGAACGAGCACGGCGTCAGCCACGTCTTCGCGCGAAAGAGTCTGTCCGTTGTCGATGACGTAAACCGTTACGTTTTCGTCGTTGCGCTTTGCAAATTCACATAACGCCTTGACGTTGCTTTTGACGTAAGATTCTCTTTTGAAAGTGCAAATCACGACGGCAAGATTCGCTCGTCTTTGCTTTTCTTGCTCTGTCGCGTAGCCGCCGCCGAACACAGTCGCCGTATCCGAAAGCGCAACTATTCTGCACCACACGAAACAACCGTCGTCAAACGAAAACGGCACTTCAATCGTGCGTTTTTCGACGTTTAAGTCCTCTTTTTGACAAACGAGCGTATCGATTACGCCGTTTTCGCCGCGTTTTGACGAATACACCTCGACCCTCACCGCGCCTTCGACTTCAGCGAACGCAATCGCCTTTTCAATCAAAGTCTTTTGCCTGAAAACCGCTTCGGAAAAACTATTGAAGTACGTGTCGAAACCGACGCTGCCGCCTTTTTGCAACGTCACTTTATCTTCACCCGCGGTCGCCTTTTCAAGCCGCGTATTAAGTTTTCCCTCGCCGACAATCCAGCGCGATAAAGTTATCATTGTTCAATTCGTCAAAACCTTAAGAAATCCAGTGCCAATTAACATTTATCTCGTTGATACAAAAGAAGGGACATGTGTATCAAAAGATATTTGATCCGTAACACACTGCTTGTTTAAATCATAGATAACAAAGTTCAGTCCTCTTCTATTGAGTGAATACTCAACGCCATTAATTCGAATTGATGATTTGTTTCCTGCATGCAATGGAGCAGATACCGACTCTATATTCAATCCATTTGAATAAAGAGATACATCTACAGATTGTTCATAGACACATTTTTCATCAGCGACGAGCCCCTTATATATAATTGCAGAGTATCCGCACCAATGCTTGCCTTGTAAATTGGTATTAATCCCTAGTGATTTGAGTTTTTCTGCCAAAGTGGCACTCAATGGTATTCCTGGCGTATCTTTTGAAGAAATTGATATTACGAGGTTATGTTTTTCCGCATTTAGTTTATCGATATACTTGTAGATATCGGTTTCAAAAGCATAATCAACATGTAGTATCTTCCTAAGCATATTAATTTGCGATGTCAGTTCAAGATTCTTTTGCATAATTATGTCATAATCATCATAGGCTGTTTTGTTGGATTTTAATATAGCCTCTTTCAGCCATGATAAACACCGACATTTCTCTTTTAATAAGATGTCATTGGCTCGAGAAAAATCAATAGGCTCAAACAAAATAGGATTTTTTATCACATCATCAAAACTTTCAACAATCCTATTCTCCAATCCTACCATCTTCAATAAAGAATAAAATCTGGTCGCCCCTCTCGCTTTATTCGCAATACAAATAAAGTTCTTATTATATATGAGAGCAAAACAAATTCCGTGAAATGAATCAGCGATAAAATAATCACAGTTTTTTATATAATTAAGTCTATCCTCACTACGAAGCACTTCAAACCTAACAGACACATTGTTCTGTTTAAAAGCTTTAAGTTGCGGATTATCGAAATATTCTGAGAAAATATAATAAGGCTGGTTACATTTCTCTTTTGCAAAGTTTAATATATTTATTTTTTCTGGTGTAGGATCTAAAAGATATGCGCATATATATTTCCCCTCCTGATGTATTGATGATTTTGCTGCAAAATCATCAAAATGTGACACATCACACAAAAATACAGGGTCTAAAACATGTGTGGCAGACACCCCAAAATTTTCTTTAAAAAGTTTAATTCCACTCTCTTCTCTGGTTGAAAACGAATTAAATCTCTGCATATAATATGCCATTTCACTTGTTTCAGCTTTTGTCCCTTCCATAAAATCAAATCCGTATGACGCGGCATAAGCTATCTTGTTTTTAGTATTATCAACCCAATCCAATGTCGATATCTTGCCCATTTTTTTCCACAATGAATTTCTAAACAAAACATCCGAGCCGACAACGAAATTGTCACACAGTGTGTTCAGTGCTCTCATTGAATCTTTTGTTTTATATCTAATCGAGCAATTGGGGAATGGATTGCTTACATAAAGCTGATTTAATAAAATACTATTCGCAACCTCCGGAGCATCAAGTGGTCTCTCTATCATAAGAGTTGAATACCCCAAATCCTCAAGGACATTGAAAAGTGCGAATTGTGTTAACCCTCCGCCAAAATTTATTGCTAAATAATTACAAACGAGACCTATGTCGTATCTCCCACTTTTTATATAACTCACACTTTCCAAAAAACTGTGATGGTTAAGCAGTGTAAAAAACCTATCTTTTTGTTTACTATGCGAAAAGACTGCATTATTTAATCTATTAGGCAGATTTTCATTGAAAGGATACTCTTTTATAATGCCTTTGCCCTCAAGTAGAGCGAACAACTTTTCTCCTTTATGTGAATTACAAAGGACTATCGATGTTCCAAATTTATCTTGTTGCGTACTATCTACTTTGTCTATTCCCCAAAAATCGCCTATTGTCAAATCACCAATTCTAGGCAATTCAGAAAACTTACAATTTTCACAAGAATCACGCAAATCTATGTTCTCTAAAAACGCCGTTACATATGGATCTCCTTCTGCGCGCGACTTATTGTAAACAGAACCATCGTCAAACTCAATCCACATGCGTTCGCAAGACCAACCAAACTCCTTATTCCTGAAGATAATATTTTTTATGCTTTTACCATTAGCAATATCTTTCAAATACAAATCAAATAATTTTTGTGATGGCACACCATGACAAACGATATCTATTGTAAACAAGTTCTTGTAATCTTTATTAAGAGCATTCTTCAGCCCTGCAACTTGACAGGGAGTGCCACAAAACAGTACCGTTTTATTTGCTTTTAATAGTTGTTCTATCTCTTTGTAAATCGCACCTATGTTGCTTTGGACATATTTTGAAAGATAGAGCTTGCGCAAGCTCTCCTTATCACTAACTAAAATATGTTTTAGATGAAAATCTTCATCAAAGGCCGCGCCACACACATATCCGCCATTCTCAATTATCTGATTAGCAAGGATCGGGAAAACACCACCAGACGAACATTTCATTCTTATGTCTTCACAGGCTCTAAATGCATACATTTTTTTAGGCTTTATATTGTTTTTCTTCAAATTATTAACAATGCAAATCTTTTCACATCTACCGCAATTAATACATTTTGATTCATCTATATGCGGATACAAAAAAGTATTATGCCCTTCAATCATTGCTATTGCGTCTACGGGACAGGTGTTACAGCATGCGGCGCAACCCGTACATTTCTTTATAAATTCATTTTTGATTATTGTTTTCATTTTTATCCATCACAAATATCTTTTATTAGAATTCCCTTTCATTGTTGTGCTAATATTGCATTTTATATGGAATCCTTTTGCAAAGTTCTAACTTAAAACATTAACCCTTGCTGATATCATTCGAAGTTAGCTCTAATTGTTTATTCCAATTTTCATATGTCGGCAACTCTTTCCAGTTTGTTAAGAAATCGTTATATGCCCAATCGAAATTTTTCTTTATATTCCTTTTAGTTTTTTCATATAACCGTAGCATCTTCATCGCTTTGCTAAAATCACGTTTGAGAATAAAACCTTTTTTAGTTTGTACTTCATATCTTACAAGATATTTCTTTCCAAAAGTTTGTTCATAGGAACCACCCCACATTCCAAGCACTGCATAGCCTTTAGATGGAAGTAACAATCCATTGATAGTGTATTTTGCAAATTTTCTTTTAAGCTTTGACCAATTAGGATTAAATGAAATATCATGATAATATTGCTCCTCTGTAACCTTTATCGGCAACTGATCAATATTGATCATCTTATATCCTTTGGATAAAATGCTCTTATGGTATTCTGCTATATTTATAGACTCTAACTTCTTAACGCCACCTAAATAGTCGTTAATTGCATTACAAAAATGTTCTATTTCCAGATATTTGTAATTGCAAATATAATGTTTAACATAGTTCGATAAAAATGAAAGAATGCGTTCTTTTGTTATTGCTTGATTATGAACAGAAGCTGAAATGAGATAATTCCTAACAGTGTAATACTCATTTTGTGCAGAATACTTGGACTCAAAAGACTCATGCCAAACATTTATGCCATTGAGCAGTATAAGATTTTTTAAATTCCTAATACTATATTCAATATCATCACTTTTAATGAAAAACGGCATAGATAAGTTATCATATGCAATGGTTGTCATTGGTATTGCGCAGAACCACCATGCCTGATAATTTGCTATGGTGAAGTTTTCATTCTCCAATATGTTTAATATACTCTCCATATCTCGGTTGCTATTAAACGTCTCAACAAAGCTTTCGCACCTATCGCCATGCCAAAATTCTCCACTTGCGTGTTGAATGTTTTGTTTATCCATTTTAAACATTGCGCCACCTATAAACGTATCTCTGTATTCAGGTTTAATTAGACTTAGAAGTTTATAAGTTCGCAAAAGTGATGTGGTATCAAACTTTACATCGTCATCCATCATTATTAGATTAGTAATCTTGTCTTTTGATATTTCGTTATATTTCAAAGCTTCAATCATGCATCTTGTAAAACCACCCGAACCACCAGTGTTCTTATTCTGTGATAGATGAATATGTTCATTCCCAAAATCTTCCAATGTCCCTGCATTATCAGAGATAAACACCTCTAATTTATTGAACAGTTCAGATTGTGCATTATTAATGATATCATCTAACATGTTTGCAACATTACGTTTCACATAAGATTCGCGTTTAAATGTGCATATTCCAATACCGAGTTTAACTTTAGAAATATCTTTATCTTCAATATCACTGCAGTATGCAGCATCATATAATATGCTATCTGCTTCCAAACACTCTATTGAAAATGACAAGCACCCAAAAGGATTGTCTGTTACATATTCGTATTTAAACATCTTCTTAACATCACTCTCTGCTATATGTGTTCTAATTATTTTATAATTAATAACGCCACCATCAGAAAGATACATATGGACTAAATTGATTTTAAATTTCCCTTTTAGATTGATGCACAGATAAAGATTATTGACAACCGTATATGTGTACCACTTTAGCAAAGAAAAGGAATTAAAATACGTATCGAAAGCAACTCTTTGATCTTTAACAAACTTTTTTTCGATATCATTAGTAATAGGCTTTGTTGGAAAACCTATTTGTCTGAAATACATGCCTGTTCGTTCACAAATATCCTTTTTAGGAAAAACAACATTTTGCACAGTAATAAGACTCATATATGCACTCCATTATTTAGTTTTTCGTTATTTACTATGTCCAAAGCCGAGCGAATGACTTTGTCCATATCGTAGTATTTGTATTGTCCGAGTCTGCCGCCGAAAATCACGTCGGGGCGCTCGGTTGCGAGTTGCTTGTACCGCGCATAAAGCGAGGTGTTTTCCTCGTCGTTGACGGGATAGTAAGGTTCCATACCCTCTTGCCATTCGGTCGGATACTCGTAACTTATCACGGTTTTTTGCCCTGTGCCGAACTCGAAATGCTTGTGCTCGATAATGCGCGTATACGGCGTTTCTCTGTCCGTATAATTCATAACCGCAACGCCTTGATAGTTTGGCGTGTCGAGGATTTTCGTATCGAAACGCACCGTGCGATATTTGAGTTTGCCGAATCTGAATCCGAAAAACTCGTCTATCATACCTGTGTACACCGTCTTGTTTGCAACGTTCGGATTATCCTTTATAAAGTCGAAATAATCCGTGTTTGTCATCACGTCCGCGCCGTCGAGCAACTTCTCGATTATGGGCGTATATCCGCCGATAGGTATGCCCTGATAGCGGTCGTTGAAATAGTTGTTGTCAAAGGTGAATCTGCACGGCAAACGCTTTATTATAAACGCGGGCAAGTCTTTGCAATCTCTGCCCCATTGCTTTTCGGTGTAGCCTTTGACGAGTTTGGTATATACGTCCGTGCCTACGAGTTTCAAAGCCTGTTCTTCGAGGTTTTTAGGCTCGTCTATGCCGAGATTAGCCACTTGTTCGGCGATTTTGGCACGCGCTTCGTCTGGTGTGACAACGCCCCACAACTTGCTAAACGTGTTCATATTAAACGGCAAATCGTACAATTCGCCTTTGTAGTTTGCAATCGGCGAGTTTATATAGTTGTTGAACTCGGCAAATTCGTTGACGAAATCCCACACTTCCTTGTCGGACGTATGAAAAATGTGCGCTCCGTAGCGATGCACGTTTATGCCCTCGACGTTTTCGGTGTAGACATTGCCGCCGATGTGGTCGCGTTTTTCAAGCACGAGAACGCTTTTGCCCTTTTTCAAAGCAAAATACGTAAACACTGCGCCGAACAGTCCGCTTCCCACTACGAGATAATCGTATTTTTTCATTCTTCCTCCGTATCTTCAAATAATCAAACAGTATTATATTGCACATAACGTATATAATTATTTGATTATCTTTATTTTATATTAACATATACAATATTTAATATCAAGCAACATTTTATTAGCCAGCCCGATGCGGTTATTCCGCATTGTTACTATCCGTTTGTTCCGTATCGCTTTGCATTTTCGCCTTCTTTTTGCGCACCGCAAAGACGGTGACGGTCACGATGATTGCAACTGCCGCGACAAGTCCGATAATCAAGAACGACAAATCGAGCGGACGCAATACCGCAGACTTGACGTTGGCGGTGAATTTGTATTGAAAATCCACCATAGCGTTGTCGCCGTAGCGAGCGGTGATATAATACGTTCCCGCCTTCTTTGGTGTGAAGTCGAGCACTTCGCCCGAAGCGACGTATTCGCCGTTGACGTACCATTTGGTTTCGACGTCGGGATTGAGATACTTCACGCCCGTAAGTGCGAAACGAGTGGTTTCTCTCGTATAAATGGTTGCCGACGAAGGTGCTTCCGACACGTCTTTTTGCGCACTATCCGCAAGCGTAACTCTGACTTCGCCGACGTAATAAATGCCGTATTCTATGTGGATTTGAACGCTTTGCGTTGCCGAATATCCGGGGATTTTTGCCTTTACGATAAAATCGCCGCCCCTTGTGGGGGTATACTTCACGCTCGTGCCTTTGCCTATGGACACGGCTTCGGAAACGGGCGTATCGTCGTCTGCGGACGCGATTTGTTGCACTGTCCATTCGAGAGCGTTTTCGACGTCAGGATCTACCTTGCCCACGGGATTGATTTGCGCGTAGAACGTAAGTTCGTAGGCATTGTCCGCGCGCATATACACCATACCCGCATAATCGCCTTCGCCGACCTTACCGTCGTGCTTAATCTCTATGGACTTCGGTTGTTCGTAGCCTATTTTCACGCCGTCCAAATCGGTTGTAACGATAGCGTTCAAATCGAGAACTTTGTATTCAACGTCGTTCTTTTTGAGCGTTTTGGTCATAATCGCTTCGACGAGTTTTGCGAGCGTAACGGAATCGACGTTTCTGCCCTCGATTTCACATCTGAGTTTCAAAAGGGCCGCCGCAAAACTTACGAACGAAGCAGACATACTCGTGCCTTGTTCCGTGCCATACACCGACTTCGAGGATTGATAGCCTTTCGAGGTATAAATATCGAAGCCCGGGGCACAGAGCGTATAGGTCGAGCCGAAGTTGGACCCGGAATACAATTCGCTCTTATACTGATTCATTGCCGACAATACGCCGGGATATGCCGCGGGATAGAACAAATCCGAAGCGTTCTGATCGGATGTTTTATTGTTGCCTGCCGCCGCCGAAACGACTGCGTTGCGACGAACCTTTTCAACCGCAACCTCGAAAGCGTTTGCTTCGTCTTGCGTGAGTTGCTTGCTCTTTATGAGGCTTTCTATGTCGCCGCCGGTCAATCCGAGCGACATATTTACGACGTCCGCTTTTGCGTTGTCCACCGCCCAGTCGAGCGCGCGGGAAAGACTTGCGAGTTTGAAAGTGCTGTCTCCCGTCGTATTGGTCGTGTTAGTCGTGTTTGCTTTTATCGGATAAATCTTTATGCAGTTTTCAAGTCCGAACTCTCTTATGAGCATAGCGATATTGCCAGCGACCGCGCTTCCGTGTTTGGACGAAGCATCGCTTATGTCAACGTTTCCGTTCTCGTCCGCACCCTTATAAGAGTTGTAGCCGAGAATTTCGCCCTTCTCGTTCTTTGCAAGCACGCTTACGCCGTTTTCGTCATCGGCAAAAAGTTCGTGCTTTGCGTCGATACCCGTGTCGATAACCGCTATGACGATAGGGCTCGAAACCTTGCTCAAATTCCAAGTTTTCACGACTTCCTTTGCCGATTCGACGTCGAGATAATCTTTGCCGTAATACCAAAATTCGCTCGAATCCTTACCGCCCCATTTTAGAGCCTCTGCGGTTTGTGAAGGTGCAAAAACGGCGAAAACGCTCGTCAAAACAAGCGCTGCGAGCAACAAGGTTATTATCGTTTTCTTGCAAGAGAGTCCTTTCATACGTTCGTGTTTTTATGTCTTCAAATCCGCAAATTATTGTGCGTTTTTGAGAAGTTGCAAGGAATAGTTCAAACGGCGCAAAGTTTCGTCTTTTTTGAGAACCATAGCCATTTCGATTGCACCGCCGGGGGTTACGGGTGCGCCCGTAAGCGCAACGCGCATACAGAACATAACCTGTCCGCCCTTCATACCCGCTTGCTCTGCGCAAGTTTTGATTTGTTCCTTGATTGCGTCCGCATTCCAGTCCTCAAAATCTTTGAGTGCGTCGATTGCCACTTCAACCGCTTTGATGGCAACTTCCTTTGTGACTTTCATCTTTTGATGTTCGTACATAGCGAGGTCGTAGTCGCCGAACTCGTTGAGGAATGCGAGTTTTTCGGGAATTTCGCTCAAAATATCCACTCTGGTTTGCATAAGCGAAGCGAGTTCTTTTACGTCGTAATCTTTGCCCTCGATTGCTTTTTCAATCCACGGCGTAGCGGCTTTTTCAAAATCCTCTGCGCTCATCGCTTTGAGGTACTCGCCGTTGAGCCAACGCATTTTCGCTTCGTCGAAGATGGAACTGCTGTGCGAAATGCCGTCCACGTCGAACGCTTCTATCATTTCGTCCATCGTCATTTTTTCTCTGTTGTCTTTCGGACACCAACCCAAAAGCGCGATGTAGTTGACGACCGCTTCGGGCAAATATCCCTTTGCGATGAAGTCCTCGAAGTTTGCGTCGCCGAAACGCTTCGAGAGTTTTCTCGTGGCGTCTTTCATAATGGGCGGCAAGTGCATATATTTTGGTCTTTCCCAACCGAACGCGTCGTAAATGAGGTTGTATTTCGGCGTAGAACTGAGATATTCCGTGCCTCTTATGACGTGGGTTATGCCCATAAGGTGGTCGTCAACGACGTTTGCGAAGTTGTAGGTGGGAAGACCGTCGCTTTTGAGAAGAACGCCGTCCTCGATGTCCGCGCTGTCAACGCTGATTTCGCCGAAAACCATATCCGTGTAACTTGACACTACGCCTTCGGGAACTTTTTGACGGATAACGTACGGCTCGCCTGCGGCAAGACGTCTTTGCACTTCTTCCTTTGAAAGATTGCGGCAATGCTTGTCGTAGGTGTGAACGCCGTTTGCGTCCTTGAGGCTTTCGAGTCTTTCCTTGTCGCAGAAGCAATAGTACGCGCCGCCGAGTTCGACGAGTTTTTCTGCGTATTGCTTGTAAAGTCCCATCCTTTCCGTTTGGATATACGGACCGTAGCCACCGTCTTTGTCCGGACCTTCGTCGTAGGTTATGCCTGCGGTTGCGAGGGTGCGATACACCATTTCCACCGCACCTTCGACCTTGCGTTCTTGGTCGGTATCCTCGATACGAAGAATAAATTTTCCGCCGTTTTTACGTGCGAAAAGGAATGCGTACAAGCCCGTGCGCAAGTTGCCGATGTGCATAAATCCCGTCGGTGACGGGGCGAATCGTGTTCTGACTGTTTCAGACATAGTTGTATATACCTTCTTTTATTACTTTTTGTAGGTTTTGAATTTGCTTAAATTCGTTGTGTTCTTCAAACGAATAGTATTGGCTGCCGCCGAAAATGATGTGGTCTTGAAGGTTTACGCCGATGTTTGCGAGCGTCAAATACAGTTCCTTCGTCATAGCGCGATCCGCGTCGGACGGATTTGTATTTCCGCTCGGATGATTATGCGCCAAAAGCAAATTGCTTGCGCCGCAACTCAATGCAAAATCGACGATTTTTCTTACGCTGAAAAACACGGCGCTGCCGCTTCCCTGTTCTATAATTTCACATTTGATAAGTCTGCTGTGTGCGTCGAGGGCGGCTACGCAAACGTGTTCCTGATTCAAGCCGAAAAGTTGACCGCACAAGAAATTGCGAGCCTTGCCTCTGCCCGACAAGTCCTCGCGAACGAGGTCGCTGTTGACGTCGTTGACGTAAAGTTTCATAATCTCGGGCAGTTTGGACAAAAACAACGCGGCGTTGTCCGTCATTCCGCTGACGGATTTCAAATCGCGCTCGCTTGCGTTCAATACGCCCGCAAACGAAGAATATTTGTCGATAAGTGCGTGCGCAATCTCGTTGGTGTCCTTCCTCGGAACGAACGGGAAAAGCAAATATTCCAAAACTTCGTGTTGCTGAAAAGACGGCAAGCCGCCTTTGCGTATTTTGTCACGCACTCTTTCTCTATGTCCGTCGTGTACGTTTTTCATAATTACAATTCCGGATACGCCTTGAAAACGCTTTCGTCGAGTTTGACGAGTCTGACAAGCACGGTGAGCGCTTCTTCCTCGTCCTTGAATCCGTACGTTTTGCCTATCACTTTCCACGCGCCGTATGCGTGCAAGAAGTCGTACCAAAAATAGCACTCGTCTTGCAATTGGAAGATTTCGAGAGAATTGAACGTTTCGTACTTGCTCCACTTCCTCAGCACCTCTATGAGCGACATAACCTCTTGATTGTCGTCATAGCGTGCGTGGATAAATTGAAGCATATACTTTTTCACTTCTTTTGAAAAGGTCATAACGCCTTGTTTGGCGTTTTCTATATCCTTCAAAATGAGCGCGATTTCCTCGTCGTCGCTATGCTTTTTGAGGATTTTTTGACATGGAAAAGCAAATGCGTTTGTCATAATGTCTTATTATAGACGATAAAACTACATAAATCAAGGTTTTTTCGCGCAAGCGCGCTTATACGCGCGTAAAATCCGCGCGCGAAGCGGTAAAATCCAACTTTACACCGTTCGTAGTTTAAGGAAAGTCAAGCGTTTGGTACAAGCCGTATGCTCATAAGGAAAAAGCCCTCTCAGCCTTTACCTTATGCGATAAAACAAATCTGCGCTGTTTTATACCGTAGTGAATAGGCAAACTCACCGCTCAATCAACGCCGTACGCGTAACGAGCAATCGCGTTGCAAAGCACGGCTGCTATTGCAACCTGATATTCGGTTTTTTGAAGATTTACTTCGTCGGCGTAATTGCTCAAAAATCCACATTCCACGATTGCGGACGGATACGGACTACATTCCAAAAGATATTTTCGAGCGCAAAGCGCGCTGTATTCTCTGCCGCCCTCTTTGGCGTTTATCTCTTTGTTGAGAGCGTTTTGCAACGCGGTTGCCAACTCTTTGCCGCTTTCGCTCTGCTTTGAATAGAACACTTGTGCGCCCCGCCTCGACGGCAACGAATAGAAATTCATATGTATGCTCACGACAAGACGCGGTTTGACGTCGTTCACGATTTGTCCGCGCCTGTACATATCCGCGCGCTTTCTGTTGTCCGTCACTCCCTCGAACGTATGCATAACGTCGTTTTTGCGAGTGTATACGACGTTGAATCCGCAAGCGTTGAGCATTTGACCGAGATAATTTGCAATGATTAGATTCAAGGTTTTTTCTTCAACGCCCGAATTTTTGCCCTTTACGCCGCCGTCCGCGCCGCCGTGTCCCGCATCAACGACAACGGTTAAAGTTTTCTGTTTTTCGCCCCTTATCGCACGCACCGCAAACGGCGCGCCGAGGCAATAAACGATAAGCAATGCGGCAATACCGCATATCGTGAAGATTTTTTCTATTACGTTGTTTCGACAAAATCCGACTCGCATATAGTTACAAAAGAAATCATATTCATACAAGCATAAAAATACCACCTTTTCCACAAAGTTATCCACATTTTGCCCCGAAATTGTGGACAACTCGGTGGATAACCCCTATTTTTCTCATACAAAACGTATTTTTCGGAGAATAGAAATTTTTGTCAAGAAAAGCGGTGTTCTAACCGCAAATTCGACTTTTTGCGACAATTTTTACATATTCTATTGCTCTCTTTTTCACGGCGTTCGAGCATAAAAATCACGGTTTTGGCATACCGTCAAAAGAGGTGAAAACTATGATGGAACTGTCTTCTCTTTTATTCAAACCGATTATCGAGCGCGAGAATTCAAAAGTCGTTGGGCGCATAAAAAATGCATATTTTTCGCAAGGTTGCAACTGTATCGCATATTTTGTAATTTCGTCTTGCAAAAACGACTGCGACGTACTGTTGCCAATCGACGATGTTTTGTGCTTTTGCGACGCTATTATAATTCAAAACGACGCAAACTTAAGATGTGTAAGCGACGTTGACTTCACCGCGTTTTCAAGCGGCGTTATCGGTATGGACGTATACACGCAATGCGGTATTCTAAAAGGCGAAATCACAAAAGTGGACTTCGCAAAAAGCGGAAAAGTGTCCAAACTCTACACCGAAACCGAGCAATTTTCACCGCAAAGCGTGGCGTGCATAGGCGACGTTATTTTGCTTAAAGCCGCAAAACAAAGCAAAGCGAAAAAGCAAACGATACCCCGCCCCGAAAACGAAACGACGGTGTTTGCCTTAAAAACCGATTCACCGCAAAAAGAACCTATTAGAATCCACGAAAATAAAAATACAAAAGCCGAAACCGTAGTTGCGATACCTACCCGAGACACGTCGAACGCAGACGAAGCGCAGACAAAAACAGAAGCGCAATTCACGCCCGTTCAAGTGACCAACGCTCCTATGGCAAAGAGACCTACGGACGATTCGCCGCTGTTTTCGAGCAACGCGCTCAAACTTTTGGACGCACCCGAAATCGACGACGATTCGCACACGCCCGCAAGAATAATATCCGATTATACGTTCTTGCTCGGCAGAGTGCTTTCGGGCGATTTGACGTCTTACATAGGCGCGACCATTGCCAAAGCAGGCACGATTATCGACGATTCTCTCGTCGAAAAATCCCGTCTTTGCGGCAAACTCGTAGACTTGGTGCTTTTGGCGAAAAGCGTATAACTCAATAAAATAAAACTTCCCCTTCCTCACGTGTTTGGACTTCGGCGTTTACGAGGCAATCCGCCTCGTTCGCTTTGGCTACAACACATTCACTGGATGTGTTGTTTAACGCGTCGCGCCCATACCGCCGTTCCCCCTCTGCATAAATTTGAGGGAACCCACGGCGTCCGCTTCGCGTGGGGCAACACTGACGCGATTGACTTCGTAGCAATCGCTAGTTCGTTGCAAGCAACGAACGGCAGACGGGCTGTTGGCAATACAAATCGGCTGAAAGCCGTGCCACTGCGCTTTGTGCGCCAGCAACGCACCCAAACGGCGCAGTCGCTTGTACTAATCGTCAAGCTCGGCGTTCGCTTTCTCGCCGCCTTGCGGCTCGCGTTCCGTCTACGAATTGACACATTCCGTTTATAAGTACACTTTGAATAATTATCAGTCAAAAGTCCGCTCTACAAGTTCGCGAACGGCGGTTCTCATTACATCTTTTAACAACAAAATAGAAACCGCGATATTGAGATGAAGAACGCGAAAGGCACGACTTGAATCAAAACCCAGTGTACATAGACGTACACGGTTTTGAGGCAAGTCGTGCCTGACAAAGTTATTCGCTCAATAGCGCGGTTGAAATATTTAGTTCAACTGAGGGCCGGCGGGCACAAGCGCCTTTCCGTGCTCATTCCCCTCATACTTCGCAAAGTTCTTTATGAAGCGGCTTGCAAGATCTTCCGCTTTCTTGTTCCACTCGTTGACGTCGGCGTAAGTGTCGCGAGGATCGAGAATCTCGGTTGCAACGCCGTTGAGAGAGGTCGGGACTTCAAAGTTGAAGTACGGAATGGTCTTGGTGGGTGCTTTTTCGATGTCGCCGCTCAAGATCGCATCGATTATGCCACGCGTATCTTTGATGGAAATACGTTTGCCCGTGCCGTTCCAACCGGTGTTGACGAGGTACGCTTTAGAACCGTTCTTTTTCATCTTTTTGACAAGTTCCTCGGCATACTTGGTGGGATGCAATTCAAGGAAGGCTTGACCGAAGCAAGCAGAGAAAGTGGGCGTAGGCTCGGTGATACCGCGTTCGGTACCTGCAAGTTTTGCGGTGAATCCCGAAAGGAAGTAGTATTGCGTTTGTTCGGGCGTAAGGATTGATACGGGCGGCAACACGCCGAATGCGTCTGCAGACAAGAAGATGACGTTCTTTGCGGCAGGTGCTGCGGAAACGGGGCGCACGATGTTCTTGATGTGATATATAGGATAAGACACACGAGTGTTTTCGGTTACGCTCTTATCTGCAAAATCGATTTTGCCGTTTTTGTCCAAAGTGACGTTTTCAAGCAATGCGTTGCGTTTTATTGCGTTGTAGATGTCGGGTTCGGAATCCTTGTCGAGGTTGATGACCTTTGCATAGCAACCGCCCTCGAAGTTGAACACGCCGTTGTCGTCCCAGCCGTGCTCGTCGTCGCCGATGAGAAGGCGTTTGGGGTCGGTGGAAAGAGTGGTTTTGCCCGTGCCGGAAAGGCCGAAGAAGATTGCGGTGTTTTTGCCTTCCATATCGGTGTTTGCCGAGCAGTGCATAGACGCAATGCCTTTGAGGGGCAAATAGTAGTTCATCATAGAGAACATACCCTTCTTCATTTCACCGCCGTACCAAGTGTTGATGATGACTTGCTCGCGGCTGGTGATGTTGAATACGATTGCGGTTTCGGAATTGAGACCGAGTTCCTTGTAGTTTTCGACTTTCGCTTTGGAAGCGTTGTAAACGACGAAGTCGGGCTCGAAGTTTTCGAGTTCTTCTTCGGTCGGTCTGATGAACATATTTTTGACAAAATGCGCTTGCCAAGCAACCTCGACGATGAAACGGATTGCCATACGCGTATCTTTGTTTGCGCCGCAGAATGCGTCTACGACAAACAATCTCTTGTTTGAAAGTTCCTTGACGGCGATGTCTTTGACGGCTTTCCACGCTTCTTGCGATGCGGGGTGATTGTCGTTCTTATACTCGTCGGAAGTCCACCAAACGGTGTCTTTGGAATTGTCGTCAACAACGATGAATTTGTCTTTGGGCGAGCGACCCGTGTAAACGCCGGTCATAACGTTGACTGCGCCGAGTTCGCTGACTTGTCCTTTTTCGTAGCCTGTGAGAGAGGGATTCGTTTCCTCTGCAAAAAGCATCTCGTAGGACGGATTGTAGACCACTTCGGTAGTGCCGGTGATACCGTACTTTGTCAAGTCGATGTTTTTCATAACATACCTCTTTTATTAATAAAAATTTTCGTTCCGATTGCGGAACATATTTTTGTATTATGCGGGCGAAAAGGCAATATAGCCCATTCACCCCTATTATCATTATACATCAATTTTCCCCAAAAAAAAGTAAAATTTTATCAATATATCAAATTAATTTGTTTTTAATAAAAAAATTTTTGCTAGTTAACCGAAATTGGTTGACATTAATCAGAATATGTCCTATAGTGTGATTAACCTGATTTGGTTAATTAGACGATCGGGAAACGGAGGTTATAATAATGGTATCGGAGATCGGAATGTACTTAAGGCGTATAAGACTAGAGAATGGCGAAATTTTAAAAACCATGGCAGAAAAACTTAATGTGACATCTGCATTTTTATCGGCTGTTGAAAATGGCAAGAAAAAAGCCCCTATGAGCTGGGAACAAAGAATCAGCGACTTGTATAACCTCTCGGATGATGAAAAAAACAATTTGGCAATAGCACTTGCAAAATCTAGTGACGTAGTAGAAATCGACATTAAAGATGCACCATCATTAAATAGAGATACAGCAATTTGCTTTGCAAGGCAGTTTGCTTCATTGGATGAAGAGACTACTAAAATAATATTCAATATACTAAACAAAAAGGAGAATTAACGTGGCAAATTATTCGGTAGAACCTAAATCAAGAGCCGAATTGCGTTCTATAGCGCAAGGTTTTAGAGCTTTTTTGAAACTGGAAAACACTATATATTTTCCTATCGAAAAAGTGCTTGAGACTATGCCGATCATCTTTCCTAATTTCAACTGGGAAATAGTTGACAATAGCGCTATGCCACCGCAGAATCATGCCGACACAAATATAAACAGCCAAACTATTACAATAAAACAAGACGTATACGACCGCGCGTGCGCCGGAGCTGGTCGGGACAGAATGACAATAGCTCACGAAATTGGACATTATTTGCTTTTATGTGTTTATGGCTTCAAATTGCATCATACCATTAAAAGCAATGCACACGCCATGTATACAGATCCCGAATGGCAAGCTAAATGTTTTGCTGGCGAGTTGTTAATTCCTGCGGAGCTTGTTGACAACCTTTCAATTACAGAAATTGCAACTCAATGCGGGGTGTCCATTGATGCGGCAAGATATCAATACAATGTACTACACAAAGGAGGTGATTAATTAAGTATGTACAGATCAAAAAAAAAGAAATGCATTAGCCGATCTGCTTTTGCAAATCTTTCAATGCATTTCCTTCGAATATTGCTATTCATCTTTGGTAAATATAGTATAGCCTTAATCGAAGGAAAAATCAACTAGTATGACAAAAATAATAAAAAGACACGTCATACCATGAAGTCGAATAAGGAGATACTTATGAAAAGTATTTTAATGAGAAACAATCCTCTTTTTACAAGAAGCCAATATGCGCTTTGCGGGCAACTTGAAATCCCCCTTGTAAAAAAACAAAGTATTGATGTATCAAATATCGAGCTAATTTCTTGTGCAGATACAAAAAGTAATGACACAGAAATCAACAAAAGAAAAGGCGTTCATTTCTTTGTCGATGACTATAGATTCAACAGAATATATGATAATCCTCAAAGAACACTAAATCGTTACTCTCAATATTCTTTTTTGCTTACCCCAGACTATTCCTTATATGCTGATATGCCATTATGGAAACAAATTGCAAATGTGGCAAAGAATAGATGGTGCGGCGCATTTTGGCAAGATAAAGGATTAACCGTAATTCCCACTATAAGTTGGGGCTTGTCAAACAGCTTTAGTTTTTGTTTTGATGGCGTCGAAAAAGGTTCTATTGTGGCAGTAAGTACTCTCGGATGTTTAAAAAGAAAATCCGCTTTCCTTTCCGGCTATAACGAAATGCTAAAACGAATATCCCCTACCGCGGTTATTTGTTTTGGAAAGGCTTTTGAAGAAATGGAAAAGGACACCATCGTTATAAACTATCTTGAATGCCGTAAAGGAGGAAAATAATATGGGCGGACGCGGCACATATGCGCTTGGGAAAAACGTTGCGCAATCATACAAAACAATTGATACAATATGCGGCGTAAAAGTACTGGAAGGAATTGGCGATACAAAAGGCCTTCCTGTTGAATCGCATACAAGCAATGCATACATTCAATTACACGCAGACGGCAAATTCAAGATGTATAGAGAGTATGATGCAGATCATTATCTAATCAAAGAAATTGCATATCATCCTGAACCCAAATTAGCCGGCAATCATTTGCCTATTTTGCATATACATGAATATAATAAAGATGACTTTCATAACAGAGAACCACGATTATTAACCGCAGCTGAATATGAAAAATACAAAAAGTTTTTTAAGGGGTTATGATATGAAAAATTGCAAAACAACAGACTTTATTGAACACACAAAATATGAAGAATGCGCCGTGCAGTACAAAAACATCAAGTATTTCTTTAATGGTATTATATTTGATAAATCATCGGGTAAGTATACCTATAGGATCGATATTTGGGATCAACATAACAACTATGTTAAAACTGTCTACGATCAATCATTCAACACAGAACAAGAATGCATTGACAATGCATTAATTGCCAAAATCTTTGACAAAAAATCTTTTTGGGATGTGGAAAACGAACTAGAATGGATAGAATGGTAACAGTTGCAAATATATTGTAAGATCTATCCGTACTGACAAACCTAATTGACTAATCGTAAATGAGTTGGCAGGCGGATACCTTTAACAAAGTTATTCGCTCAATAGCACATCACTATTATAATGCGCTAAACAGATGAAGAACAAGGAAACACCCTTTTGCGAATCCGCCCAACGTACTAAATCGTACGTGACGGGTGAGCAAAAGGGTGTTGACACAGTTACGCCCCTTTGTTGTGATGCAATATTGAGATGAAGAACGCTTCCGTTGTGGTGCGCCAAATCGATGTATAACAAGAAAGAGGCATCCGAACTGACAACCCTAATTTACTAATCGTAAATGAGTTGGCAGGCGGATGCCTCTGCCGAAGTTAGGCGCGATTTGGCACATCACAACTTGTGGGTGCGTTCCATATGATCATAATGCACCTTCATCTTCTTGTAAAACCAGTAGATGAACTTCATGTCGAGGTTGAACCAGTAGACGGTGAACGTGAGAAGGAAGAATACGAGCAACAATGCGGCGATACTTCCGATGACGATACCTGCGATTGCTCCGCCGCTCAATGCGGATAACGTGGTTG
>ERZ808262.55-NODE-55-length-101229-cov-15.587147_pt1 | contig 101229 bp, 80 predicted proteins | sample MGYA00520895_ERZ808262 | MGnify/ENA primary metagenome ERZ808262 (study PRJEB31516, sample SAMN03275588) | gut metagenome | biome: mammalia-associated habitat; material: feces | host: Papio cynocephalus | place: Kenya | collected 2012-08-02 ...
AAAGACACGGAAAGCATTGTCCGTGTCTTTTGTCTGGTCGGAGTGGCGAGACTTGTAAGCCGCGAGCCTTGCCTTCGGAAATGCTCGCGGCAGAATAGCGATTGTTACGCAAGTCAATCGCGTCAGTGTCTGTTTCGGTCGAGCCGCTTCGTAGACAAAAAGACACGGAAAGCATTGTCCGTGTCTTTTGTCTGGTCGGAGTGGCGAGACTTGAACTCGCGGCCTTACGGTCCCGAACCGTACGCGCTACCAAACTGCGCTACACCCCGAAAGTATGTGTTTTGTTTCAATCTATTGTGGCGCGTTTGGGAGCGCGTCGCGCATTTCCGTTAGGTCTTGCGCTCTCAACAATAGATTAAAAGGTCGATTGCTATTCTTGATGTGTGCCTCATTTAATTCGCTCAACTTATCGCAAACCAAACTGCGCTACACCCCGAAAGTATGTGTTTTGTTTCAATCTATTGTGGCGCGTTTGGGAGCGCGTCGCGCATTTCCGTTAGGTCTTGCGCTCTCAACAATAGATTAAAAGGTCGATTGTTATTCTTGACGTGTATTGCATTCGATTTGCTCAACTTATCGCAAACCAAACTGCGCTACACCCCGATATTTAGTTGCGGTCAATTTTGACTGCCTTTGCAATATACATCAATTTGCGCATTTTTGCAACAAAAACAAGTCAATTATCTTAAAAATTATGTTTTCCGCCATTATTTTTTGTCGCGCTGCTGAAAATCGATTGCAAAACCGTGAGCGGTGATATATAATAACGTACGCGATGGAGCTTGGTGTAGTGGTAGCACTTGGGCCTCTGACTCCCACTGTGTAGGTTCGATTCCTATAGCTCCTGCCAACGCAAACACCCTCACTTGTGAGGGTGTTTCGCTTTGTTAAAAGTTGTATTTTGTGATCATTTTAATTTTATTACTTGTCGTACTCGTCGAGAAAACTGTGCTTGATTCCGTCCTTCTTGTAGGCTATCACGGTGTTGAGTTGCACGTTTTCAACGCTTCTGAATATACACTTTTCAACGTCGGGATTAGACTTTTTAAGTTCTTGAATAAGCAGTTTTGTCTCTTGTCTTTTCGAGTGATTCTGCCCGTTGTTGCAAGACGTGCAAGTGTCGGTAAACTTGCAAGCGCATTGTATAAAGTGCAGCCCGTTGTAATCCCGCCACGCTTTTATGTCGTCCTCTCGTATGAGATACAACGGGCGGATAAGTTCCATTCCCTCGAAGTTTGTGCTGTGAAGTTTGGGCATCATCGTTTGTATCTGCGCGCCGTGCAACATACCCATAAGTATGGTTTCTATCACGTCGTCGTAGTGATGTCCGAGCGCGATTTTATTGCAACCGAGTTGCTTTGCGAAGTTGTACAGATACCCCCTTCTCATACGCGCGCAAAGATAGCAAGGCGATTTGTCAACGTTGTATACCGACTCGAATATGTCCGTCTCGAACACCGTTATCGGCACGTTGAGCCGCCGCGCGTTTTCCTCGATTATCTCTCGGTTCGCCTTTGCGTACCCCGGGTCCATAACGAGATACTTGACCTCGAAATTCAAATCGCTGTGCCGCTTGTATTCCTGAAAGAGTTTCACCATAAGCATCGAGTCTTTTCCGCCCGATATGCACACTGCGATTCTGTCGCCGTCTTTAATTAATTGATATTCTTTTATCGCCTTGTAAAATTTGCCGAATATATCCTTTTTGAATTTGCCCGTTATGCTCTGCTCGACCTTCTTGCAAAAATCGTCGTCCACTTGCTTTTGCATCTGAGAGCGCAAATACTCGGAATATCCGCCGCGCAAACTGTACGCCCTCAGTCCTTGCTCGCAAAACTGCTCGGCAATATCCACGCTGAGTATGCCCTTTGCGCAATACAAGATTACGGCTTTGTCCTTATCCGACGGCGGATTCGCCCTGAGTTCGTCCTCGCTTACACTCACCGAATCGGGAATAAACCCGTACGCCCTATCCGTTTCGGGACGAATATCGAACACGATTCTCTCGTTTTTATTCATTTTTTCAAATTCTTCAACCGTTATTTCCATCTTTTTGTTGCCTGCTCGACAGTCGATTTGTCTTAAATGAGTATTACTGTTTTTTATAATATCTTTATCTTATCATTTTTTTGTTATTTTAGATGAAAAATTTTTAATAAATTTTAATAAATCAAATTCAATAAGACAAAACTTCGATAAGCGGAGTTCTCGCAAGAAGTATAATTCCCGTTTCTTCATCTATTATTTCTCCGAGATTATAGCACTTTTTGCCAAAATATGTTATTATATCGTCAGATTTCGAAATAACGCGGAAAAGGAGTGCCGTTATGAAAGTTTCCACAAAGGGACGTTATGCCCTCAAAATGCTTTTGGATTTGGCAGAACATCAAGGTTGCGGGGTCGTTGCGCTGAAAGACATTGCCGACAGACAAAAGATCTCCAAAAAATATTTGGAGCAGATCATCCCCCTTTTAAGCCAATCGGACATTTTGAAAACAATCCGAGGTTCGCAAGGCGGCTATCGATTGGCACAATCACCCGACAAATATACCGTTGGAGATATTTTGCGTTTAACGGAAGGCTCATTGTCTCCCGTTTCTTGCGTTGAAGAACCGTCGGAATGCGAAAGCAGCGAGGATTTGGCATTGCTTGGAGTGTGGCAAGGACTTTACAAAGCAGTCAACGAATATCTGGACGGCATAACACTGCAAGACATAGTGGAACTTCACAAAGAGCAATCTGCAAACAACTATGTCATCTGACAAATAATACAAAACGACAAAAAGGCAGTCGGCGGTTTTGCTCTAACCGCAGACTGCCTTTTTTCTGCCGTTGCTTTTTAATGACGATTTTGTAAATCTTCGCAATTGCGGATTTTTTCTTCAATCCGAAAATCTTCACGATTTTTCGCAATCGCTTTGCGACTCACTCCGAAAACATCGGCGTCGATAAGTATCTGTCGCCTGTGTCGGGAAGGATTGCGACAATGATTTTTCCTTTATTTTCAGGTCGTTTTGCAAGTTCTGCCGCTGCAAATACGGCGGCTCCCGATGAAATTCCGACAAGCACGCCATCCCTTCTTGCAAGAGCGCGTCCCGTTTCGAAAGCGTCTTCGTTTTCTACCGTTATTATCTCGTCATAAATTTTCGTATCCAACGTTTCGGGCACGAATCCTGCGCCGATGCCTTGAATCTTGTGCGGACCGGGAGTGCCCTTTGACAAAACCGGAGATCCTGCCGGCTCGACGGCAACAACCTTTACATCGGGATTTTTGCTTTTTAAGTATTCTCCGACGCCGGACAAAGTGCCGCCCGTTCCGACGCCTGCAACAAATATATCCACTTTCCCGTCGGTATCTTCCCATATTTCAGGGCCGGTCGTGCGGAAATGCGCTCTCGGATTTGCCATGTTGGTAAATTGGCTTGGGATGAAACTATTGGGGGTTTCGGCTGCGAGTTCGTTTGCCTTTTCAATTGCGCCCTTCATTCCCTTCGCGCCATCGGTCAAAACGATTTTCGCGCCGTATGCTTTAAGCAAATTCCGGCGTTCTATGCTCATGGTTTCCGGCATTGTAAGGATAATCTTGTATCCCCTGGACGCCGCAACGGCGGCTAGCCCTATACCGGTGTTTCCGCTCGTCGGCTCGATGATAACCGAATCCGGTTTCAATATGCCTCTTTGTTGCGCGTCGTCGAGCATCGCTTTTGCGATTCTGTCCTTTACGCTGCCGGCAGGATTAAAATATTCGAGTTTGCCGTACAAAGTCGCACCGAGTTGATGGTCTTTGATGTAATTTGTGAGCTTTAGCAATGGCGTGCCACCGATAAGATCGGTGATTTTGTCATAAACTTTCATTGTCTTATTCTCCTTATATATATATATCGTTTTCGACGACTTCAAAGCAAAAATCCGCAATGCCATCGTCAAAATCTTTTTAATACGATTCGTGGCGTCGGTTTATGTTTGCCGACTTTACCTATCTGTTTTGTAGGTTTAATGTAGCATCAATAATAAGGTCTGTCAAGCGATTTCGGAAAATTACCGACCCGATGTTCAAAAGTTTGACATCCGCGCCAAATTTTTTGAATTTTGTGAAACATGCAAATGATCTTTTCGATTTTGCTCAAAAACACGTTGAAATACGTTGTTTTGCGTCATAATAAAATTTTTATAGTATGGCTTTATTTTTATAAAACCGTTGTTGCTAAAAACGTAATATCAGAGGCAGGTGTTTGTCGTAAATTGTAAAAACAATTTGCTTTTTGCAGAAAATAGTTGAATTTTGCAATAATTTTTGAGGATTTTCACACATTTTCGGCATATATCGACACATTGTGTGAGATATGTGCACATTTGGACACTTTTGTCTATTATCTGTGCTTTTTCGGCAATACGCTTTGTCGAATATTGTCTAAACAGTGGGTTAATAAACAGTGGGTTAGATGTCGCAATTAAGGTTGACATAATACAATTTGTGGAGTAGAATGTCACATAGTCTGCACGTGAACAACATGCACACTTACACACATACGCGCATAAGAAACGGGGAGCTATGGAAAGATTTTATACGACTGCGCCATCCTTGCAAATCGAACACCTGTCAAAACAATATCCGTCGGCGAAAAACTTCGCGCTCGACGATTTTTCTATGTCTTGCTATCCGGGCGAGATTGTCGGTCTTTTGGGACACAACGGCGCCGGGAAATCCACGACGCTCAAATGCGTGACGGGCATTCTTCCCTACTCGAAAGGCTCTATCACGATTAACGGATACGACATCTCAAAAGAGCCTGTCAAGGCAAAGAATACTTTCGGATTTGTAAGCGACAAGCACGACGTGTTTGTGAAACTTACGGGAATTCAATATATCGACTTTATGGCAAACGCATACGGCGTGAGCGTGGATGATAGAAAAAGACGTCTTGCAAAATTGGACGAGGTGTTCTGTCTCGGCAACAGAATTTTCGATACTATCAACGACTACTCCCACGGTATGCGCCAAAAAATTTGCATGATGGGATCGCTTATTCATAATCCCAAACTTTGGATTCTTGACGAGCCGATGATCGGTCTCGATCCCGTTACCAACGCAAACGTATGCGCGTTTATGAAAGAGTATGCCGGTAACGGAAACTGCATTCTCTTCTCCTCTCACAATATCAATTCCGTGCAAAAACTTTGCGACCGTGCGGTAATTATCCAAAACGGCGTAAAGACGGACGACTTCTATTTTGCAGATTTCAGACTTGAAAATCCCGACGTCGATCTCGAAGAATACTTCCTCGCGCGCACCACAAAGGAAAACTGATTATGAACAGATTTTCGCTGCTACTCAAAAAGCAGGTGCTTGACGCACTGCCGACGCGCTCGCGCAAGAAATCGCTCTCGGATTGGACGGGGACGATAGTTATGCTTGCGCTTGTTGCGGTTATGATTGCCGTATTCGTGATGGTTTTCTCTCGTTTTGCAGAGACTTATACGGCGATTAAAATCAACCGCGTTCCCGACGTTGCGGCAAGACAATACGAGATTATGTCCATCGGATATTTTGCGCTTATCGTGCTGTTTGCGATATTCGGCGTGAGCGCGCTTTGCCATACCCTCTTTGAAAACAGCGATATAAATATCCTAATTACGATGCCGTTTTCTTCGACGGAAATATTCCTCTCGAAACTCTCGGCGGTGTATTTTAAGCAGGCGATTCTGTCGTTTGTGTGCGTGCCTGTGTTCAACTTTACGTTCTTCTGCACGACGGATACGCTGTCGGCATACGGCGGCGTTATGACTTTCGTCGTTGCGCTCGCTCTTCCGATTATTCCGCTTGCGATTGCGTCTATGATAGTTCTTCCTTTCTATTATCTAAAACGCATCGTAAGTTCCAACTACATTCTTACTTTCATAGTAATCACGGCTCTTGCGGCTTTGTTCTGCTGGGGCTATTCTTATATTTTCCGAGTTGCGCAAAGCCTTTTGACAAGCGGAAAAATCACTACGCTTTTCAACGAAAAGGTTATGACGGGGATATTGCATTTTACCAAATACAACTACCCTGCAAACTTGTTTGCATCCATTATGCTCGAACGGGAAATCGGCAAAAACACAGGCATACTTATTGCTATCATGGTCGTGGCTCTTGCGCTTTGTCTGGTGATAGTGCGCGCTATATTCATTCAGGTTACGCACTCCAACATCAACTTCGGCATTCCGCACGTAAAGAGAGAGCAACTGCATTTTGTCAAGAGAAGTAGATTTGCATCGTTGCTCGCAAAAGAGTTTATGATAGTAACTCGCACGGCGGACTATGCGTATATGTATCTTACAACCGCCGCCGTTATGCCTGTCATGGCGTTCTATTCGGCAAAGACGGCGTCGAGTATGGTCGCGGGACTTTTCGGCAGCGACATAGATCTCACGTTTGAGATATGCACTTTCATCGTGATACTCTACTCTACGCTCACCAATACGTTCTGCTCCACGAATATCAGCCGCGACGGATATATGTCTATGACTCAAAAAACTTTGCCATATTCGCCATCGTCTATACTCGGTTCAAAAATAGTATTTTGCGCCATAGTGGCAGAGGCGAGTCTTGCGATTGCGTGCATAGTGCTTTGCGCGACGGGCATCGAGAGCGTTGTTGACGGAATAATCACGTTTATCGCCGCGTCGGCTTTTGCCTTTGCTCAAATCGTCGGCGCAACCAAAAAAGATTTGGCAAATCCGCACTTCTCCAGGGCGGAGGACGGGCAGATAAGAGAGTCAAACTCCACCGTATCGACGGTGCTTGCGGTCGGTTTGTGTATGAGTTTTCTTATCGGCTTTGCACTGTTGTTCTCGTCGTTTGCGCCCCTTTTCAAGGGCGGTCAACCCGAGGTGAACAAAGCCGCAAGTTACGCAATTGCGATATGCTTGCCCATAGCGATGTTGGGCGCGGCAATCGGATATTTCTTTGCGAATCTCAAAAAGACGTACGCAAATCTGGACACGGAGGACTGATATTATGAAAAAAATAGTTACAGCACTTATGATAGTTCTTCCCTTGGTGTTCCTCATCGCGTTTTTTGCCGTTACGAACGTGGCGAGCGTGTCGGCGGATATCTCGGCAAGTTCTATCCGTATAGGAAACAAGGGCGACAACGGCATATTTTCCTTTGACCTTGCAAACTACGAGCATCCCATGTATGAAAGCGACCTTGCGGTAGAAGTGCTGCCCTACAAGGCGAAAAACCGCGCCTACTCCCTTACCGTCACCGACGCACACACGGGCGAGGCAAGCGATATCGTAAGCCTCAACAGCGACGGCTCGTTCAGCCTCAACGACGTGGGTATTGCAAAACTCACTTATACAAGCAAGGACGGCGGATATTCCGACAGCGTAGTGTTCAATATCGGCTCGAGCGGAATATTGGAATACACGCCCACCCTCTCTGACGTACATGGAAACGTCGTGTCTCTCGACAGAAACGGCGACGATTACACCGCCGCGGTGAATACCGGCACGTTTATACTCGGCGGCGACTATTATCCGCAAACGGCGACAAACGTGCAAGTCAAATACGAAAGCGAAAACGCGTCCGCGCTTACCGTCAACGAAGTGAGCGGAAGAGTGTATGCGTACTTCGATACGGACACGACGGTGAAAATGCACGTCGTGAACGCATTCGGGCAAACCGTGACTAAACGCATAGCGTTTAAGGTGCGCAAAGACGGCGACGTATCCGTAAACGGCGAGATTGCGCCTGCAAATTCTACCGCCAACATGCCTACCATTATCGCGCCGCTCAACACAAAGCAATTTACCCTTTACGTCGATTACGCCGGCGTAACGGACGGAAACATACAAGTATCGGGCATTCCCGGCGCAACGTACTCCGTGCGCAAGTTGGACGACGTGAACGACCACTCGTATGCGATTGACGTGACGCTTGCAAACCCCGTGACTTCTGCGACTTCAAATATAAGATGTTCGATTAAGACGGGCGACGATACGGCAAGCGTGCGCCACTTCAGATTGTCTTTTGCGGACATCGATTTCTCCGTGAACTCGTTCGGAAATTCCGACGGAAAGGACGGTCTCGTACTGCTCGATGGCGAAAACACCAAATTTACGGTGTCCGTGGAGCCGTATGCGGCGTTGCAATATAAGTGGTTTATCGAAAACGAGAACGTTGCCAGAATATCCGCTCAAAACAACGAATATTGCTATATCCAAGCGGTGGGTGACGGCTCGACGACGTTGAGAATAGAATGGGAACGTGTGGAAAACGGCTCGGTGACGGCAAGCGGAACTATACAAAGAGAACTCGTTACGACAAAGGCTTATACGTCGCTGATGTTCAACGAATCCGTGACAAAATACGGGCTCGGCTCGCTTGCAATCGCAAATCAATACTACGAGGGTAATACGTCGGTAAAAACGGATTATATCACCACCCTCTTCAACACCGTGATAGGCGGCGACAAGGCGCAAGCGGAAGTGACGGATTTTGAAAACATAATTTTCAAATCAAGCAACGAATCCGTGGCGAGCATAGAAACGATTGACGGAAAAGTGCATTTCGTCATAAAAGATACGGGCGACGTTACGATAAGCGCAAGTTGGAAATACGGCGAGAGATTTAACGCGTCGCCGGCATCCATAACGTTCAAAGCCGTAAACGGCGTGTATGTATCCTCATATGACGAACTGACGCTTGCAGGCTCGCAAAATAAGCAAATCGTGCTTGAAAAGGATATTTATCTCGGCGAAAATCTGTTTGACGAAAACGGAAAAGCCAAGTATGACGAAACGACGATGGGTGAAAAACTCATGTCGTACACCAAAGAGATTTACTCCACGGCGGATTGCAGATATTACGAGAATAAAGGCAAAGGCAAGCAAACGGTGCGCTATTGCTACGAGTTTACGAACAATATATACGGCAACGGATATATGCTCAACACGGAGTATATCACCAACGTTATCGACAGCACGGGCGTGTTGCACGATTATGCGGTGTTCAAAGGTCCGCTCGATTTCGTTGCGGCGTATATGAACGGAACGAAGATTGCGTCCGTCAAGGGACAGGACAATATATCCTTCCTCGTAAGAAAGGACGGCATTACTCTCGATAACGTGGTTTTGGCAGGCTGCGACGACGAATCGCTGTACGACGGCGATACGATGGAACTTAACTTGCTCAATTATATCGGCACTACGCTCGAAATTATGAGCGACGCTACCATCAAAAATTGCCGCGTGAAGAACGGGCGCACTTGCGTGCGCATATTCGGGCGCGATAACGTGACGAGCGAAACGCCGAATATTGCGCAAGAAAAGATAAACGTGACTATTGACGGATGCAGATTGCAAACGGCAAGAGAGTTTATCCTCAAAATCGGCACGAATAGGTTCTTGCAAGGCAATTCGAGCAATCTGTCCCCTGCGTTTAAGGATTCAACGGGAGCGGATTATAAGCAAAACAACAAGCCCGAATGCGACGATCTTGCAAACGACAACTTCTTTATGTCCAACTACGTGCTTACCGACGTCGTGCTTAAAGACAGCGTGCTGACAAAGAGCGGATTGTTTACGGTTGGGCTTGAGAGCCACTTTGCAGGCAGTTTCCTCGACAGCGGCGAGACGACTATGAGCGGAAGTCTTGCAGGCTGGAACGGGCTTGCGGCGACGAGCTACCCTGCCATTTTGCATCTCGTTGGCGACGTGGTGCTGGAAGATTGGAAAGACCTCGAGCAAGTGGATAGTTCCACTCTTATCGAAACATCGCTCAACAGCGATACGCAACGATTTGCGTTCCTGTCTCTCAATATAAAAGAGATGCTGTTGGAAGTGAGACGCCAAAAAAGCGAATGTCAAAACATCATCAAGACAGTCGGCGATAAGAACTATGTGCACGGCGGAATCGCTTTCTACGGAGGCGGAAAGAATTATCATATTCTCGACATGAGCCAATACACGTACGAGGCGATGCGTCAATATAACGTCAATATCGGCGTGCTTGCAAAATCTACGGACGAAAAACTCAAAACGCAAGGCGAAATGCTGCCCTACGCCGCCGGTACGGAAGATTTCCGTTTCGTGATGTTTGACGCTACGAGCAACTACTCGCCAAAATAAGAAACAAACGCATTTTTGCGATTGTATAAATATAAAACCTAATCACACCATCTCATTTCCATGCGAAAAATATCAAGGGAGAGGGAGAAATTACATTGGGGTTTAATATGAACAAGACAAGAAACAAAAGCAAACTGCTTGCATTGACAATTGCGATGGCACTTATTCTCATTGTGTCTGCCGTGCTTGTCGCGTGCAACAAAACGGGCGGTCAAGACGCAATGAAAGTCATTACGTTTGACTTCAACGACGGCACGGGAAACACGTTTGAGAAAGTCCTCAATATCGAAGAGTCCATATCCTATACTCCGCCTACGCGCGAGGGATACGACTTTGTCGGTTGGACGTTTGACAAGGGAGGCGAAAACGCATTTGACGCAAGCAAGGCGGAAACCGCGTCGTTTACGCTGTACGCACAATGGAAGATAAAGACGTACGCAGTCTATTTCTTCCTGTACGAAGGCGAGGATCCGATATCCACTCAAACCGTCGACTGGGGCGAGAGCGCACTTGCACCAAGCGAGGAAACGATTGCTCAAAACCTCAAAGTCGGCGATATCTTTGTCAAATGGACGGAGAGTTTTGACAACGTCAAGAGCGACGCTTACGTGTATGCGGAAGTGTCAAAAATCGAATGCACCGTCAAATTTACAGACGGCGAGAACGTCATCAAAACCGCAACCGGAACATTCGGCGACAAGATAACATTGCCGAGCGACAACGAGAACCCGACTAAGAACGGATATAAGTTTGCAGGTTGGTACGACGAGAAATGCAATCAAGCGACTGCCGAAACGACGTTTAGCGGCGACAAGACATACTATGCAAAGTGGACTATTGACGCTCCGCAACAGCCGACCGTAAATAAAGACTTTGAAATCACGTACGGCGAGAAGGCAAACCTCACCGCCTCGATATCCGAGAAAATCGAGGGTATCGCTTATACTTACGAGTGGTTTGAAAACGGCGTGAGCATCGCAAAAGGCGAAAGCGCGAATATCGATAAACTCGGCGCGGGCGAGCATGTTATCAGATGCTCCGTAACCGCATCCGACGGCACTCAAACGAGCAACGCAAAGAGCTCGTTTGTGACCGTAACCGTGAAAAAAGCCACTTTAAGTGCGACAATTGCACAGATAAACATCACTTACGGTGATAATTTGCCTGTTTTGAGCGTTCAATATACGGGATTTAAGTATGACGACGACCAAAGCGCAATCGACACTGCGAACTTGCAATGGGATACCGCTTATACGCAGGCATCGGGCGTTGGCGAATATACTATAAGCGCAAGCGGTTTTGAATCGGACAAATACGACGTGAGCTTTGTGCAAAGCAAGATTGTCGTTGGCAAGAAAGACGTGACGGCAAAGAGCGCGCTTGCATTCGGCAAAAAATACGACGGCTCGACGCTATCAAAAACGTACTGTAACGAAAGTTTTGACGGCGTGCTTAACGGACACGTATTGAAACTTGTCCTCAAAACGTCGGCGAGCGGCGTGGGCGAATACAGTCTTGCGGATAACATGATTACAAGCACGCTCACAATCGTGGACGAAGAGGGAAAGAACGTTGCGGCAAATTATAACGTAACCTTCACCGCCACCGCATCAATCTCGCTTGCGACGATAAATAGCGACGATTACACCGTTCCTACAAGCGAAGAGAATACGTTTACGTTTGACAATCAAAGCCACGGCGAGGCAGTCAAGAGTTACAACTTTGACGTTACGTACTCGCTCGAGCAAGACGGCGAATACACCGCCGCGCAACCGCACTTCACCGACGCAGGCGAATATACCGTTTACTACACGGTGTCACGCAAAAATTATAAGAGCGTAAGCGGCAGTTACGTCGTTACAATCAACAAGGTAAAGCTCGACATCACGATTAAGAATCAAGAAACCGTGTATGGCGAGGCATTCAGCTTTGACAAGACTTTGTATAGCGTAAGCGGCAACGACTATAATTTATTGTCGTACACGCTCGCGTGCGCGTACGAGGTCGGTAACCCTGTCGGCTCGTACCCGATCGTACTCACAATCGGCGCGAAGAGCGAGACGCGCAGCGACGCAACGCAAAACTTCGATTTCACAATGAACAGCGCAACGCTCACCGTCAATAAAGTTGCATTGAGCGTTACGGTTAAGCCCGTATCCGTCACGTACGGCGAGACTCTTGCACTCGACATTAACGACCTCGTAACGGTAAGCGGGCTTTATAGCGCAGACGATATTGCAGACATCATCGCACTCACGACAGACTATGCGGCGGACAACAGGCACGTGGTAGGCGGCGAATATTACGTCAATTGCGCACTCAAGAACAACGACGGGAACTACACTCTCGCAGACAACAGCGCGGTTAAGGCGCAAGTCACGGTGACAATGCGTGAAATTTCCGTCAAAATGAACAATATAACCGTGATTTACGGCGAAAAGCTCGGCAAATGCACGTTCACTATCACGGGTGGCTCTATCGTTGAAGGCGACGACGTAAACGAAGTTGTGGTATGTCAAAGCGACTACTCTGCCGAAAACGGTAATTACACGCTCGTCGGACAGACGGAGATATCCGCAACAAGCGGCAACGGCAACTACGCCGTAACGGCGGAAAGCGGAATAATCGAAATCACGAAGAGACCGACTATATTGAAATTGGATTCTGCAGGACAAACCCGTTTGCTCTATGGTAAAGATACAAGCAACTATTTTGCCAAAAACAATATGATTTTGAGCATCGACGATAAAAACGGTTTGGACGCTCCTATTGAGAAACGGCTCACCGTATCGGATAAGGACAACTACTCGTTCTCGCTTGTGCGCGGCAGATTCGGCACGGATCCCGAAGAGGTATACACTCCCGGCATGATCGGAAGTTTCGAACTTCGTGCAGTTCCGACAACAGACTACTTGAAGGAAAACTATGAATTTACCGTGACGTCGGCAGAAATCAAGGTTACCGCACGTCCGTTCACCCTTTCGATGACAAATAAATTTGCATATAAAGTGGGTGAAGTGGCAACGTTCGACATCGCAAGCGCAGCGACACCGCTCTACAACGGCGACGTTATCGAAGGCACGATTAGCACCATTACGGACAAAGTGGGCGTTTATACGTTTGAAGATAACGACAAGCAAGAAGATTTTGAGGCATTGTTCGTCATGAACGGCTTTAAGGTCACAAACAAAAACGGCGATGACGTAACGGAATACTACACGATATCCTACTCCTACTTCACCATCAATATAGAGATTGCCGAGATATCCATCGATCATAACGTGAACTCGCTTACGACGTTCTCGTATGACGGCACGGCTCATTGCGTGCAAGTGAAAAACATAGAAGAAGGCGCAAGCATCACGTATAGCGTTGACAATCAAAACTGGGGCGTGGTTGCACCCTCCTTCTCAAACGCAGGCACATATACGGTGTACTACAAACTCAGCAAAACGATTGAGGGTATTGTCAATCCCATAACGTACGAGGACAGTTACACCGTAAAAATCGACAAAGCAAACGCATATATCAACCTCCGAAATCAAACGATGACGTTTGGCGACGCTCTTAATATCGACCAAACGGCATACACGGCGCAAGGTTTCTTCAACGGCGATGAAAAGCTCGTGACGGTTGAAATCTACGTAAGCAACTACGACGCAGAACACGTTGGCAGTTACAACGTCTGTGCAAACCTTACGTACAACGGCGGCAACTACAATTGCCATTGGAACGGCGCAGACTTGATTGTAAGCGCAAGGCAAGTCAAACTCGTGCAGAACGAAAACAGCAAATACACCGTCGTATACGGCAAGGAAGTCGGTGCGTTTGACAGTTATAAGATAGTTGACGACAACGGCAACGAATACGAGAGCGCAAGACAGTATATCGTTTTCTCGCACGTGTATAGCGTGGGTTGCGGCGTCGGAAGTTACGCTGTAAACGCAAGCGCAAAGGATAATAATTTCGCCTTGTGCAACTATGAAGTGGTGGATTGCGACATCAGCGTTGTAGTATTGCCTCGACCGATTGCAGTCAAGACAAAAAACGTGACGTCCATATACGGGCAAGAAATCAACCTCGCGTACGAGATTGTAAGCGGAACGCTTTACGACAACGATACGCTCGCAGCATATTTTGATTTTGACCAAAAGAACGTCGGAAATTACACCGTAACGCCGACATTCGACAGCCTTGACGAAACAAACAGAAATTACGACATAACAGCACAAAGCGGTGTTGTGGCTATCACAAAAGCCACTTTAACCGTCAGTTTGAGCAGAACGCAGACCATTACGTACGGCGAGGCTATGCCGAGTTACGAATTTGCTTACTCGGGATTTGCATACAGCGAAACGGCTGCAGACTTTGAATTCCCGAACGCATATGCATGCGATTATAACAGCGCAAAACGTGCAGGTACGTTTGACGTGACGATAGTAAAATTCGTCTTGGATAACTATGACATCGCATACGTCAATTCAAAACTTATCGTCAACAAAGCAACTCTCAACCTTAATGCGGTTGCGCACGACGCAATCACGTACGGAGACGACGTTCCTACGGACTTTGCATACGAAGTATACGGATTTGTGAACGGCGACGACAAGAGTTTGCTCGATGGCAAAGCGACATTCACAACCAACTACACGAAGGGTGCGGACGCAAACGTCACCAAATACACCTTCAACGTGGTGTGCGAAGAACTTGACAACTACAGCGTAAATTACGGCAATGCGCAAACGCTTGTCGTGAACAAGGCAAACTACACCAAGGAACAAGTGGATGCGGCGCTTGCAAACGTCAATCTCACAGGCACGTACGAATACGGCAAAACGCTTGCCGCATATTCCCTCATGGGTACGGGCTTTGAGTGGGTGGATGCAAACAAACTTGTGACATGCGACAAGAACGACGCGGGTTATTCCGCAAGGTACTGCAAAGACAAGACCAACTACAACGTTTATACGGGTGTGGTAATCAAAATAACGCTTGCAAAAGTCAACGCTCAATTCCATTTTGACGGCGAATTTGGCGCAAGATGGACAGGCTCTGCAATCGACTATGCAGGTATAATCGCGGGTACGGCAAGCCCCGAGGGTGTGAGCGTGGCAAGCCTTGTGCGTGGCGTGCAAGGTTGGGATCCGACGTTCTCTTATTCCCTCATTGCTCCGACGGGCAAAACGCAAATGATTGACGGCGGCATCTACACCGTGCGTGTGAGCGCAAGCGAAACGACCAACTACAATGCGGCATATATCGATATTCCCTTCAGCGTATATGCAGCGCAACTCAATAGTGAATATTACACAGTTGAAGGCGCACTTGCAAAAGCAACGTCAGGAAAAACCGTATATCTCGTCGGCAATGCGTTTATATCCAAATCTGTTACAGTCCCGAGTGGTGTAACTCTAATTGTCGGTCTTAAAACTGCAAATTACTCAAAGACGGCAGGTTCTGTATCTGTTGATAACGATTACGTAGTAAGCGGCGAATCACCAATGACAACAGCAAGTTATGCTTGGAACTCGGTTGGAGCAGATTACACACTTACAATAAACAACGGTATTACTATTACGATTGGTGGCGGCAATATTATCGTTGCGGGACGTCTCGGTAGCACGACACTACCATTTGAGGGACACACTTCGGGTGCTTATAGCAAGATTGTAAACAATGGCAACATTGTATTGAACAGCGGCAAATTTGATGTTCGCGGTCTTGTAAACGGCAGCGGTCAGGCAACGTTTAATGGCGGCAACGTGTATAGCCCGTTTGTGGTGCGCGACTTCAAGGGCGGATCTTACACCGTCTATAAAGCATGGGATGCGGCTATGTTGATTGATAGTTGGACAAATCGTGTTGCTCCTTTTAGTGAATACGAAATGCCAAATATCCAATGCAACAGCCGATACTATTCTGGCTCAAAGCTCACGGGATATGCAGATTTGTGGGCAAGTGATAAACACAATACCACAACAATTGACGCAATCTCATCAAGCGGTATATTACAAATAACAAACGGAGGGTATATTGATAAATCGTATAATGCGTCAACTGAGGTAACAACTCTCACTTTCGTTGGAACGGCTACGATGGGATCTCTTGATATGGAAGTACAGGGTATAACTGCAAGTATGAGTAAGACATACTTCCCTATCCCTTGGACTTATAATATAAGTATAGGCAATGGAACTACGGCTACTACACTCAATGCAGGCTATAAATACAAAATAATGCCAGGCGCAATTATAACTGTAAGAACAAACGGCAAACTTTCTTCCACGGGTAACTTGATTGTATATAGTAATTTTACAGACACAAATAGTATTAGAGTATATCCCGTATCAAAAGGCAAGGCTGCAACACTTATAATTGACGGCGGAACGTTTGAGGCAACGGCATTCGGCGGTATTGTACAAGGCACAGGAAAAGGCGGAACTGCAAAAGTGACTAGCACACTTTCTGTAACTGCATACGAACACAATAATTCCAATAGATACAAAGTCACAGAGGCGGCTCGTCTTGCAGATGGTACGAGCATGACAAAAGGCACGACTTATACGCTGTAATAACGCAGATTGTGCGAGATATGAAAAACGGCTTTCAAGTGAAAGTCGTTTTTCTTTTTGGTTTATTTGATAATTCACGTTTGTGTTGCAATATGATTTGCAGGAACACGAATACAAGATACCTAAGTTAAGGAACATTAAAGATTGTGCGAGAGAGTGGAACAAACACCGAAAGACAGGCGACCGTTTTATACACGCCGATGAAATACGTGATTTTTTGAAAACGGACACGACGGTATTTAAGTATAAGTTCGGCAACAAGTGGATTGTAAACTACGACCAACTTTTGCCACACCTCAAGAAAATAAACCGTCGCGAAAGCAAAATGTGGAAAAAATATATGCAGTGTTTAGGCATAAAAAAGTCAGCCACTCCACGAAAAAAGTGACTGACGGCTGGCCTGCCTGATTGGAGTCGAACCAACGGCGTTCCGCTTAGGAGTTTTGAAAAATTCTCAAAATCCTATTAAAATAAGCGATTTCCGCACGTTTTTAGCCATTTTAGGCAATATTTTTCGTCTAAAACCGCTAATTTTGTTCGTTTTTTCGGTAAATTTTAGATTTCAAAATAATTTTCAAACTAAAATAATACCAAAAACAATACCAGTTTTCCGAGCTCTTTTCAGAAAAATTAATGCGAGATTTTGCTCTATTTCCGTTTGTTATGATATCAAGTCATAAATGATTTATCAAGCAAAAATCTTTCATTTGCAACACAACAATTCCTGTCTTTATAATTAAAAGATTTTCTTTTCTATTATTTGGGGAATAACAGATATTGCTTCTTCATATGGAATATTATCGTATACCAATATAAAGGTATTTTCTTTATAATCAATTCGATAGTATTCTTTATCAAGTATCTCTTGAAGAAGTTCGTTAATCGTTTTTGATGATGTTGCTGATTCGCAAAACGGACTATTTATTCTTGCGACTCTTGTTTCTTTTGCCAACTCTTTTATTTTATCAAAATCCGACAACAAAGGATAGAGTTTATAAATATCATATAGATGTCTCGATCTTTCTTTTGTTTTCCCTTCCAAATAGTAGTCGCACAAAGCAAACACTTTATCAACAAACGTTCTGTCGATAGACTGGGTATTTACAGGGTACGGCAAAAGTTCATAGGTATTGATAAATTCATCTAACCCCGTTTCGTTTAGATAATCGTAGATTATACTTGTAGCCAATTTTTGCTCATACGGAAAGGAACGAATTGAAAAAATCGTGTCTATTTCTATATCGGGTTTTAGCCCGTCAATCATAAACAAGCCCGAATACTCTATCTTGTAATGGTTGAACTCCATTCTACTTTTTATGTCATCAATATTCGATATAGAGAATCCCAACTTTTCGCATGCATTTACAATCGCCGTTTTTACGCTCTTGCGATTACCTTGCGACAAATGATTTTCATCCAAAGTAATATCGATGTCCTCAGAAAATCTTTTTATTACTTTATGGCATTTAGACAAAGACGTTCCGCCTTTGAATATCATAGACGGCAGCGTTTGACTCAATTCTTTGAGTAATAATGAAACATAATAGTCTTTCTCTATAATTCCCGATTCAATTCCGCTCCTTTGAGCAACTTGAAAAATCGTTTGTTCAAATAGGTTTTTGTCAGTATGCAAAAGCATTTTGCACCTCGCTACTCATAAAATTTTTTATAGCTCTCGCAGGAACGAATTCTGCGTATTTCATAATACCTTGAATTGATATATTGTTCTTTTTCATATAATCAACGATTTTTTGTGTTGCTTGTACATCAATAGAACGAGCATCCGCAAGGTTGAACAATTCCAAAAGCATCATCTCTTTGTAGTTTGCGCTATTTATTGTAGTGCGCGCCCTTTTGACTATAATCGTTTGATTGTTTATCGTTACACGTCTTGATTTTGTGGCTTCGTTGTTTGTAAAAACTTCAATAACGTTCGGCATTTGAGTCGTTATGCCGAAACTATTAAGCAATGATATACCGGTATAAAAACCGTACACTTTGCCGTTATTTGAAATATATTTCTTCTCAATTATCTTTCGAGGATTTAGCAAAGACTTTCCAAACGGAGTTGTTGTAGGAACATAATAACAATCGTATCCAGCTTTAGCCAAAAGGCCGCTATTCATAGCGGCATCAATAAGTTGATATACACGTCCTCTTGTATATCCGGAGCAAACATTAGCTATATCTTCAAAAAAGATAGGAGTGTTTTCTCCATATTGAGTTTTTAAGCAATTAACAAGTTCCATATTTCCTCACTATATTATATTCCGTTTGCTCTTAAATTATACAGTTTTATACCTTATTTGTCAACAACTGTTCGGCTATTTTTTGATTTTTAGGTGGAGCAATTTCAAAGATAAACAAACTTATGGATAGTGATTCTTATGTTTTACAGATAATACGCAGTTTTGCTTTTATCGAATTTTAGGATAATACGCAGGTTTATTGTAAATTCCATATTTTATTACCTTTCGTTGTTGCTGTTGTAGCACAAGTCAGCGACAATAGCAACCACCGCGAAAAATAGCACTTAAAACCTTTCATTTTTACTCATAAAGTCCATTAGATTAACGTGCTTTATCCCGTTGCGTTGTTGCAAGAGATAATCGGTCGTAATAACATATCTCGGATAATTATCCTTTATAGATTCAAGTGGGCGATATTCGCGATCTTCCGTTTCCTTGCTTAAAGCGATAGTATACGCAACCTGAATATAGGCATATTGCATATCCGTTCCGCGTACAATGAAATCACACTCAAATTTACCGAATCTCCCTACACTCACAGAATAATCGAGCGATCTTGCGTAATTATATACAATGTTCTCAAGTACAGGGCCAAAGTTTATTCTAAGAAACGCTGAATTACACGGTTTGCGTTGGAGCGACATTGATTTTGAAAAGAAATTGGTTCACATCAAACGCAACAGACTGTATTCAAAAAGGCTCGGCACTTACGAAAAGTGTCCGAAAACAAAGACTTCCGAGAGAGATATTCCGCTTTCAAACGGACTTATTGCCGATTTGAAAGTATATATGGATTGGTTTCGCTTGGCAGACGACAACTTTGACAACAAATTGGACAACTATTATCTTGCAGTAAACATTATGCGAGAACCGGAGTCCGTTCATCATATAGGCACATGGCTTAAAAAATTCGAGGAAAGGAACGGTTTCAAAGCCGTTACTTGCCACGGACTTCGACATACTTATTGCAGTATGTTGCTATCAAAAAACGTTCCCATTCAGACGGTAAGTAAGTATATGGGACATAGCGACTCAAGCATTACGCTACAGGTTTACAGTCACTTCATACCCGATACGCAAGAAAAGGTTGTAAACGCAATCAATCTGATAGAAAGTGAGGAGTAAAAATGTACATACCACGATTAAGAAGAATAAACGACGTTCTCGCAGAAATGAAGAAACGCGATCCAAAAACCGCATTAAAATGGCGTACCGTTCAGTGTATGATAAAACAAGGTGCTATAACGTCAATTAAGTTTGGCGATGCTTGGCTTATCAATATTGACGAACTCTACAACTACTTCACAAAGGCAGGCAAAAATGAGTAAGTTAGTAACAAGCGGATATATAGCAAAACTATTCAAACAAGCCGACAAAAACACAATTATCAGACGCCCTAATTTGCGACGGTTTGCAGAACAAAGCGGTGTCGAATACTATGTTCACGATACTGCTTGGCTTATAAACTTTGACGATTTTATGAGCAAAATAAACCCGCAGGGCGAACATGTTAAGTGTGAAATGCCGCTTCTAAGGAATAAACACGACTCACTGATTCGTTTTAATCGGACACATAAATATGCTGTCGATAAGCATACCATCGACAGATGCACAGCATCGGATAACGTATCTAAGTTTCTGCACGGGAGAATATGGATTATAAACTACCGCGAACTGGAAAAAGAGATTGAACGAAGAGTTGAAGAAGGCTCTGAAAAGAAACGCGACAAATTATGAAACAGACATTATAATAGCCGAGTGTATCGAAACGCTCGGCTACTTTTTTTGTGGGGCATAAAGAAAAGGAATCGCATCGACCGATACGATTCCAAACGGAAGTGGCGTCGGATCCCGGGCTCGAACCGGGGGCCTTGCGCTTAGGAGGCGCACGCTCATATCCAACTGAGCTAATCCGACATCTCTTTTATTTTACTCAAATTGACTGAAAAATCAATGATTTGAAGTTGCTCAAACAAAAGAAATTTAACGATATAAAAGATAGTCAAAGCATTGAAAACTATGCCAAAACTATGCCAAAACGTTACCTAACACAATATATAGATTTGAAATTACCGCCAAAACACAATATATTGTGGTTTTTACGGGCTAAATCCGCACCTTAGGAGGCGGACCCTCTATCCTACTGAGGTACAGGCAGATATTTGATATTTTAGCACGATTTGAAAGTTATTGCAAAAGATTTTACAATACCGAAACAATACCTAAAACAATACCAAGTATTACATGTTAATGGTAAAACCACAATATTTAGTTGTAAATGTTATGTCCTAACTCAATATGTTGTGCTTTTTACCGAGTTAAGCACTCCCTTAGGAGGCGAACCCTCTATCCTACTGAGGTACACGGACAGTTTTCGTTGCTTTGTGCTTATATATAATATCAAATACAACTTGAAAAATCAAATATCTATCGTGCTATTTTATCAAATCTTGCAAACGGTGCGTTTTTTTTCGGTATTGCATATCCTCATCGCAGTAATACGATACGCCTAATATTAGCACGCTATGCAAGCGTTGTAAACACGTTGGCGGGATAGCGAACGGCGAAGCGACAAGGATTTTTCGATATATTTTTCAATCCGCTTGTCAAAATCGAAAATATGAGTTACAATACCTATGCAACAAAAGAGAATTGCTTAATCGAGCAATGAACGAGTAGCAAAAGAAACTTAATTTCTTATCGGGGTATGGCGCAGTTTGGTTTGCGATAATTGCAATCTTAAAAAGGTGTCATTTGAAAGACGAGAGAAAATCTTGCCTCGGGTAACGAAAACGCAAGACCTTACGGAAAGCGCTGCGCGCTCCCAAAAAGAAGTCTTGGGCAACGAAATAATTACGAAACAAAAAACTTTAACATTCTATCGGGGTATGGCGCAGTTTGGTAGCGCGCTTGACTGGGGGTCAAGAGGCCATGGGTTCAAGTCCCGTTACTCCGACCACAAACTTCGCTGAGTGCATACATTGTGTGCACTCAGTTTTTTATATCCGTTCAACTTGCGCTTGCGCAAATGTTGAAACGGATATAAAAACAAGCACGCGTTGCGTGCCGAAGTTTGTGCTGTGGAACGAGCGATGGCGAAGTACCACAAAACGCAGAGCACGCGTTGCGTGCCGAAGTTTGTGCTGTGGAACGAGCGATAGCGAAGTACCACAAAACGCAGAGCACGCATTGCGTGCCGAAGTTTGTGATGTGGAACGAGCGATAGCGAAGTACCACAAAACGCAGAGCACGCGTTGCGTGCCGAAGTTTGTGCTGTGGAACGAGCGATAGCGAAGTACCACAAAACGCAGAGCACGCATTGCGTGCCGAAGTTTGTGCTGTGGAACGAGCGATAGCGAAGTACCACAAAACGCAGAGCACGCATTGCGTGCCGAAGTTTGTGATGTGGAACGAGCGATAGCGAAGTACCACAAACTAAAAGCACAATCGCCGAGTTTCTTGAATTGGCTTGAATTGGTATTCAAAAATTAATATACACAAGTATTCATTTGAAAATCAAAATAATTACCTTTAATTTTTCTCCACTCTCTTTATATCCTCTTGCACGCGAGAGCCGCAAGTGGTATAATTTGCACATAAAATTTCGGAGGCAAATATGAATCTTGAAAAATATTATCCTCAAATGATACAGACCATTCAAAACGCCGTTCGCATAAAGACCGTGCTTGACGCGCCCGTACTCGGCGGGCCGTTCGGACAAGGCAACAAAGATTGTCTTGCCTACGTTCTTTCGGTTGCCGAGCAACTCGGATTCCGCACGGTGAATCTCGACGGATATTGCGGATATGCGGAAATCGGCGAAGGCAAGGAACTCGTCGGCATAGTCGGGCATCTCGACGTAGTGCCCGAAGGCGACGGCTGGAAATATCCGCCCTATTCTGGCGCGCTCGAAGAAGGCGCGATTTGGGGCAGAGGCACGATAGACGACAAAGGCCCTGCGATTATATCCCTCTATGCGATTAAAGCGTTGATGGACGACGGATTCAAATTCAACAAGCGCGTGCGCGTGATATTCGGGTGCAACGAGGAAACGGGCTCGCTTTGCATGAAGCATTATCTCGAAGTGGAAGAACCCATTTCCTACGGCGTATCCCCCGATTCCGAGTTCCCCGTGATATTTGCGGAAAAGACCATAAACAGCGTAGAAATCAAGGGCGAATCGACGGACGGCAAGGGCGCGAAACTCGTGTCCCTCGACGGCGGAATCGTGATAAACGCAGTTCCCGACATTTGCACGCTGACGGTAAAAGCAAACGGTGAAAATCCTTCCGCCGTGGCGCAAAGAATATGCGATGCGCTGAGCAAAAACGGAATCGAACACGAATACGCCATCGACGGCGACGAGATACGTTTCACGGTACACGGCAAGGCGGCGCACGGCTCTGGACCTCAACTCGGCGTAAACGCAATATCGTACGCCGTAGCCGCGCTCGACGGCGTTGTGAACAACGACTTCGTTCGCATATACAACGCCTATATTTCCACTTGCGTACACGGTGAAAAACTCGGTTGCTTTGCCGAGGACGAGTACGGCAAAATCGCCGTCAACGTCGGACTTTGCCACTATGAAAACGGCAAATTCTCAATCAAAATCAATTCGCGCCTTCCCTTCTCAACCGACACGAAAACGATGTTTAACGGCATAAAATCGACGTTTAAAAACGAAGTTTGTGCAAAAGTCGTTCTTTTGAGCGAATCCGAAGGTTTCAAAATCGACCCCGATTCTGATATGATACGAGTGCTTTACAACGCCTATCGCGAAGTGACGGGCGACGTCGAATCCAAGCCCGTATGCACCCCCGGCGGAACGTATGCGAGAGAGTTCGACAACTGCGTTGCGTTCGGTCCTGAAATGAAAGGTTACGGCGAAATGATAATTCACCAACCCAACGAGCGACTCACCCTCGAAGCGATGAAAGCAATCTTCGAGATTTACGTCAAAGCATACGCCGACCTTATCGACAAAGTGAGTTTCGATTCGAAAAAGTAAGAACGAAAAAAGATTTTTAAAAACGAAAAAAGATTTTTAAACGAAAAAACGAGAGCAAAATTTGCTCTCGTTTTTTTTAGAAGTAATACTTTTGGTCGTTCTTTTTGCTTTGCAAAGAGGACAATAACTTGTCGTAGAGGTTGCCGAGATAGTACTTCATATTCGGCGACGCTTTGAGCGCGTCCACGGCAATATCGGGTGAAAGCGCGCTGTAAAAATCGTACGCAATGCGGTATCTTTCGGTGTAGTTTTCCAGTTTCTCGCCGCTGTAGCCGTACTTGCTTTCGTACTCTTGCTGTTGCTTTTCTTCTTCGGCTTTTTTCGCCTTTGCGTCGGCAATATACGCGTCGATTTTCTTTTGGCGATCTTCTTGGAAACTCTCGTTCTTTTTGCGAATATCGTTGTTATATTTTTCGTATTCTTCGACTTTCGCGTCGCGTTCGCTTTTGAGTTTTGCGATAGATTCTTCGAGGTCGGAAGCGGATTTGAGGTCGAGTTGTTCGAGCGCGCTGTCCTTATCTCTTTGAAGTTTCGAGATTTCCTCGTCTATTTTTGCTACCGCGCCGATATACGCCTTTTCGGCTTCGGTTGCGGACTGAACGTGGCTTTGGTCGAGCGCGTCGATTCTGTTGGTTGCGACGCTGCTTCTTGCCATACCTCTCTTTATAGAGTCTTCGTTTGCCTTTTCTTTGAGTTCGTCGTACAGTTTTGCGAGGTTCGAGTAACTGTCCGAGAGCGTTTGTCGTGCGGAATCCTTATCATTGTCGAGCGCGGCGACGGCGTCCGAGTACATATCCTTGATTTTGGTTTGCGACTTTTTCTTTTCGCTGTCGATTGCGCTCTGCGCTCTTTTTTCGATACTTTCGTCGCTTTCGGGCGTATACTCGATTTCTTTGAGTCCCGACTCGGTCGGGAACAGTTTGTCGAAGTCGATTTCCTCGTCTTTGGGCAAAGAATCCTGATACTGTTTTTCGAGTTCGGCGAGTTTTTTTGAAACATCCGCTTCTTTTTTGAGAGCGGAATTTATTTTTTCCTGTCTTTCTTGTTCGAGTTGTTGATCCGTTTTGAACAAGTCCTTAATTTCGTCCCACAATGATGACATAAAAGCCTCCTATGCTTCTGCTTCGTTATTTTCAAGCGCGGCGACTCTCGACGTGAGGCTATCCGCGGCTGTTTTGAGATTTGACACGGTCTTTTCGAGAGCCGCGATTTTTATGGTGAGTTCCTCTACGGAAGAAACTATTTCGTTGAAGTTCATAACGTCCTCCTTTCCACGTCCACGTCCACCGAGATAGGCGAAACGTACGCGTGCGCCGTCTGCGCCTCGATTTCGAACTTGACCCTGATTCCGCACTTTTCGACGGGGATATACTGTTGCGTATCCTTTGCCGCTATATTGAATTTATACTCTTTCCCGTCGAGGATCACTTTCAGCGTAATCGGATATTTTGTAAACACGGACGCGCCCCGTATGGTTTTATAGTACGGCGAGCCGAGCGTGTTTTCGGGACTTTCGTAGGTTTTTGCCGTGACGGTTTCGAACACTTTTCCGCTCTCGCTCATCATACCGAGTTTGTTCTTATTATCGCCTGTGAAGTAGCAAAGCAATGTGGCGTCCTTTGCAGATTTGAGGCAGCAGAATCCCGCGACTTCCACGTCGGTAAGCACGGAAATATCCTTAGTTTCGGTGTCGAATCTAATCACCGAATCGTTCTTCAAATCCCCGGGCTGACCGAGTTTGCAAGCAAGGTAGTATTTGTTTTCGAGGTATCCCGCGCACACCGTTCTCTTGTCGATGATTTCGGGAAATTCCTTTCCGACTTTCACCGCTTCGTACCCGTCGAAGGCATAAACGCCGTCCTCCGCGCAGAACATAATTTTATCGCCGCACGACACAATCGAGTTTTTATATATGCGTCCCGTATCGGTAAACACCTTTTTCATTATAAAATCGTTCTGATCGCCGTATGCGGTCAAGCGCATAATTCCGTAGTCGCGGAACACGAAAAGGTAGTTTAAGAACGACACGACTTTTATTGCGTTGCCGAGGTCGTCGGAAAAATCTATATAGCCTGCTTCCGTTGACGAAATCGTCCAGTTGTTCGGGTCGAAGTCGTCGGAAAACCACACTTGATTTTTCTTTTCGTTCAGCGTACCGAACACTCTTTCGTTATGCACGGCGACAGAGGTAAACTTCGGCGCTTTGTCGAGATAAGTCACTCTGTCTGCCCTTACGACAAACATTCCGATATTTTCGGCGGCGACGAGAAGCACGTCCTCACTCTTGTAGTTGTAGTTCACCGCGTCCGAGTCGTATTGGATTAAGGGGCTTTCGAATTGATGCCAGGTGTCGAGCGAAAATATTTTGGTATTCCACATCGTACCGTCGGACAGCACGCACACGATTCTGTCGTCGAGTGCGCCCGTATCGGGATTTTTTCTGCGAAAATAGAAAGTCTTTTTGATTCCCTTATCGGCGGCGAACGTCGGATAAGTGTGAGTGTCGTAGTACACGTTGGTATTGAAGTGTCCGCCTGCGGTATCAATTCCGATTTTGCCGCTTATCACGCCCTTTTCAAAAGCGAAGTTTTTGCAGTTTACGGCATACTCTAACCCTGCGATAGATTCGTCAACGGAATTTACCAGCCCCTCGAATCCGACTTTGATTCTCTTTCTGTACGTTTTCACGTCCTTCACGCCTGCCACCCCCTTGCCTTGACGAGAATGTTTTTGCCTCTGTATCGAAGCGCGCCGATTTGGTTTCTGAAATCGGAATCGAAACTCTTTGCGAGGTCGAACATCTTGTTTTGGAAGTAGTATTCTGCAAGTGCGCCGTTTGCGAGCACGCTTCTTGTGAGGCGCATATCGTTAATCTCGCTTGCAAAAGTCAAATCGTCCGACGGCATATACGCGTACGTGAGTTTAACGTCGCCCGTTACGTCGCAAAATATGCAGTCCGCCCCCGAATAGAAACTTATTTTCTCGTCGTTTTGCACGATTTTTATGGGGTACAGGATTTTTTTATACAGCGACGAAGCGGCGATTTTCCCGTTCGTCACCTTGACGGTTTCTATCTGGACGAGGGGCAAATACTCGCTCACGATGTGTCTGTACGCGATATTTACGGCGGCAACGAGTTTGTTTTTGAGTTCGGTTTGTTCCGTGTCGAGAGTTTGGTTGTTGGAAAAGTCGGTTTGTCCCATTTTGACGAGGCACTCGCCGACAACGTCTTTGATTTTCATATTATCCTTCCTCTGCGGCGAGAATTTTGTCACGCGTTTCGCGAGTTTTTTGAATTTCGAGTCGCGCGTTTTCTTCCTCGATTTCCGCAATGATTTTTTCGAGGTTTTCGAGGCGAGTCTTTCTTGCGTACGCCAAAGTACGCGCGTCGAGCCGCTCGAAGGGCAATGCCATTTGCATTGCCCCGTTAGCGTAGATTTCGTATCTGTTTTTCTTGCGATTAAAGAACAGTTCGTATCTTCTGTCGATACTTTTCAGTCTTTTCGCGATACCGAACAGATCGTGTCTGATCCTTTGAAGTTCCATATCAGATCCAGGCTGCGACGAGCGTAATGTCGCTGTTGACGATTGTCGAGAAGTTGTATTCGGCGCCGTTGAGATTCCAGCAATCGAAAGACTTGCCAGTCTTAGAGGGTGAGGCGGGTACGACCGCTTTTCCGCCGGCTGCGACCATTTGCGTAGGAACTGCCGTGCCGCCGTTAGAGTCGAACGTGACGTAGTAGTAATCCGTATCGCTGCCCGTAAAGGTGAGTTTTGCCTGACCCATAGGTCTTTCGCAGAGCAAGTCGGCGTATTTGACGAGAGTTGCGCTGTAGCACGCTTTGCCGGCGACTTGATGAAGCACCGTACCGCCCTCGCCTTCGAGCCAACGCCAGTCGCAGAGTTGATGAAGTTTGAAGTCGTTGCTGTTGAGCAAGTACATATCGTTGTCGCCGACAAATCTGTCCGCAACGAACGGAATACCCGAATAAGACAACGCCTTGTAGCCGCCGTCGAGAGTAAGATAGTCGATATTAGTGCGGTTTTTGCAAAGAGCGTCGACGTATTGCTTTCTCATCTTGTAAGAAGCGACGATAAAGTCGATAGTGCCGCCCGAAGTTTCTTCCACTGCGTCGATAGCGTCTTGAATCGCGCCAACGCTGACGGTTTTTGCGATAGTCTTGGTGTAGGGTTTGAGGAAGGAATAATCGCTTCTCTTAAGACCGTAGATATACTCGCTGTCGCCGAAGATTGCTTCAAGACCCGTGATTTCGTTGCCCTTCGAGCCTTGAACGTAGACGGTGTAGCCTGCGCCGATAACGGTGGACGCTGGTTGAGAGATGGTGACGATTTTGTTCACTCTGTCGATAGACACGATTCTCGCACCGGAAACCGCGGTATCTTTCACGCCGCTTGCGTTGTACACGTCGATTGTCATACCCTCGATGAGACCTTTGATTTTGTCGACTTTGATTTTGTTTTTCTCGCCCGTCGTATTTGCAACGGTAGTTGCCAAAAGACCGCTTCCGTCGCCGTAGAGCATACGACCGAAGTTGAATTTGCTTGCTTTGAGCAAGCCTTCCATTTCGGCGTTGAGAAGATTTACGAACGCGCCCGCGTTGTTTTGGGAAGCGCGAATAGCCTTGTCCGAAAGTTCGATTTTGCCGAAAAGGTTTTTGAGCGTGAGGGTGAATTGCGCGTAGTTATTCCCGCCGCTTTGGGGAAGGTTGTCGTTTTCTTCACCGCTTCCGACGCCGCCGTTGATACCGTAGGGCGCGAGTTTTTTGACTTCCTTGCCCCATACGTCTGCGGACGTTTGACCGATTTTTGCAAAGAGCGGATTCACGCCGACGTTAAGTTGGTCGGCAAGAACGCCGAGATAAAAAGTTTTCAGAGCCTTATCGGCAGTTGAGATTGTAACCATAATTTCTGTCTTCCTTTATTCGTTATTTTTCAAAAACATTCTTCCCGCTTCTTCTATGCTTCTGATTTTTTTCGAGGGTGCTACGCATTGAAGCCCGTCGCCCGAAAGAGTCGCGGGCGGTTGTCCGTCGCGAATATCTTTGAGGTACGCGCCGATGATTGCGTCCCTGACCTTGCTCGACGAAAGCACGTAGTCGTTCAAAAATTGTCCGTCTTGCATAAGTTGCTCGGGCGTTCTGAACTTGTCGATAAGCACTTGCATAAGCGCGACGGAAAGGCAATTTTTGTCCTTTTTGAGTTCGGGCTTTTCGATGATTTTGAGAGCGATGTCCTTTGCGAACGGTTTTGCGGACGGGGTATTTTCAAAAAACTTATCCGCCGCAACCTTAAAGGTTTCGTCGTCAAAACCTTGACTTTCGCCGTCAGCGAGTGCTTCGAGTTTCGAGAGTTTTTGCGATTTTTTGGTAAACTCTTTTTCAAGTTCCCGATACGCTTTGAGCAATTCTTCGGGGTTTTTGAATTTGCCGAAAGATTGCTTTTTGTCTTGTTTATCCGCGCTTTCGGCGCTGTCGCCTTGCGCGGTTTGATTCGTTTGAGTTTTAATTTCTATTTGCGCAACGGGCATTTCATCTTGCGTTTTTTGCTCGATAAAGTCGTCGTTTTGCGAACCGACGAGAATTGCTTTTGCGATTTCTTCGCCCACTTCGATTGCGCCTTTGCTTTCAATGCCTTTCTTTATTGCGTTTTCAATTTGTTTGTCGTTCATTGTCTGTCCCCTTTTCGAGTTTGCTTTCGAGCAAATTTACGTTGTCCTTAAATCCCAAAAGTTCGGTATGCTTTGCGATGTGTTCCGCCACTCTGTCACGTAGCGCCTTGTTTTGCGTACACTTCGAGGACACGCACATCCTGACGTGTTCGGCGATATGAATCGCGTGGTCGTCGTAGAAGTCGCACGGCACGACTTTTTTGAGCATATCCATATTTTCTTTGAGTGCTTTTTTGCGGTGCATTTCGTCGTTGTTTCTTCCGTCTTCCCAGTTTCCGAATCCGAGAATTTCAAATATTCTCGCTTTTGTGGAAGTCGAGAGTTTTCCGTTCTCGTCGGCGAAAAGACCGAGTTTGAGCAAGTCGTACACCATAGCGCGCCTTGCCGAAAGCGTGTCTTCGATGTCGCTGACGGTATCGAAAACGATGTCCTCGCTGTCGATGTTGCCCGCGCAGAACGAAGCGATTTCCACTTCGCCGTTTTCGCCCGTGATACGCTTCACTCTCGGCACTTTCGCGTATTGACGGTATAGGCGCAAAACGTGCTTACCTATCCTCTTTATGCACTCTCTGAGGCTGTCGGCGGTGAGAGCGATACGCGTGTCGTCTTGTTCGAGCAACAGCGAAATCGCAGTACCCGAAGCGACATTGGACGGCACTTGCGAGTAGGTCGTAACCTCGCTTACGCCGCTTATCATCACAAATTCGTTGAGCAGTTTTTCTTCCTCTTGCGAGAACTCGCTCGGAACGTGCGTTGGCGAAATAACTCTCGGCGGCGTGCTACCTTGCCTATACACCACCACTTTTCCCGGGGGCAAGCCTTCCTCTTGCAAATCGTCGGTATCCACCGAGCCGTCCTCGACCGCGAATACGCCCACAGCCATACGATTCATATACTCGTGCTTTCTGTTTTTGACTGTGTTGTACGCGCGCTGAACGGGAATGATTCTCTCGACGACCGACGTTCCAAAGAAGTTTGTGAGATTGTCGATACACGTCATTTTCGCAAACGGATAGCCGCGCTGTCCGTCCTCGCCGTTGAGGTAAGGCATATCCCCTCTGAAAATGAGCGTATCGCCCGCAACTATGGTGAGCCTGCCGTTTGGGCACTCGCTCGTGGGTTTTTCGTATTTTTCTATCACCACGACCGCGTTTTCCTTTTTCTCGCTGACGATTTTCGGAATGGAAGCGGTATAACCCAAACCGCCGCCGACGTCGGCGTTATCGAAAGAAAACACGTTGACGTCGCCGCCCTTGACTTCCTTGCCCCAAATGCTCTTAACTTCCTGTTCGGTGAGCACTTTTGCGTGGATAATCGAGGATTGTTTGTCGATGTCGGTTATTGCAATATCTTCGGGAAAAATCTCGAAAGGCGGACAAAGTGCGATAGTCACGTCGCCCTCTTTGATTTTTCCTTCCGCGTCGAGCGAGTGACCCTTTTGAGCGTCCCACGTGATTTTGAAAAACGCGCTGCCCGTAATCTCGCTCCACGTATTTGCGAGAGCGAGTTGCGACGAAAAGTCGTTTTCCTTGCACACGGCGTCGATAAGTTTCGACGCAAGCGCGGCGGACGCAACGTCGTCGTCATCTGCGGTTGCGGGGCGCACCTGCGCTTTTGCCTTGACTCTGCCGAGTTTTGCGAGCCTCGTTTCGAGGATAGGCGCGATGTGGTTGAACACTTCTCTTTCTTGCCAGAAGTATTCTTTTCCGCTTTCCTCGATGTCGCCTTTCGACGAGATTTGCGCAAACTGATTGCCGACGACGAAATTCATATTTAGTCGCCAGTTGAGTTCCACCGCGCGTCTTGCTTCCTGTCTTTTTTTGAAATCGGCGGTGACGTCCGCAACGATTCTTTCTTCTTTTTCAGACATAAAAATCTCCTTCATTTTGCTATAAAAAAGCGACCCTCTCGCCTTTACGAAAAGGACGAAAAAAGTCGTTTTTATCGTTTTATATTCGAGCGCAAACTTTTTGCAACGCGTATATTTTGTAAATCGCTTGTTTGCGTTTCAATCGACAAACTATTTCGTTTGCGTTTCTTTTTTCAGTTCGTCTTTGATTTTATCTATTAGTTTTTGCTTTTCGTTTTCGAGTTCCTCGTCGCTCATAGAGGCGGCGTTTTGCTCGCCCGCAAAATCCATATATGCTTTGAGCGCGCTTGCGTCGGGCGGACAGTATTTTCTGACGACTTTCTTTTTGGTCAGCACAAACTCGCCGTCCTCTTTGACCGAGTATTCCTCTTGAACTTCGTTGTATCTATAACCCTTTGCGCGTTTAAGCAAGGATTTTATCAATTCGACTTCCATATTTTTTCCCTCCTACAATCTCTCATAAGTCTTTCTTTGTCGGTCTGTATAATCGATTTCGGCGGTTTTAGCGGCTTTGCGGGCGAGGGTTGCGACATAACGAAATATCTCAATTCGTCCAAAGCGTGATCGTCGATTTTCTTGGGTCTGTCGTTTGAGCCCCACCAGTAGCCTTTCAGTTCTCTGATGAGATTCACGCAGTTTTTGAAAATGAATATTTTTGGCGGTCTTTGTTCGAACAACGACTTTATACGCTGTATTCCGCTGTATAAATCCTTGTTTACGTTGGTATTGACCAAAATACCCTTTTCGCAAAACAACTCTGCGACGCTCTTTTGCGAAGCGAGAGTCCTTTGATTCGCCGCGCTGTCGATGAGTGCGCGAAGCCGTCCTTTCTCGTCTCTTTTCCAGTCGAGGCGATTTGCAATCTCGAAGATTTTTGCGACGTGTCTGTCAATGGATTGTCCTGCCTCGAAATGCTCTGCCACGACGTATATGTTTCCGTCAAAGTCCACCGCGTAAAAGTGGCAACTCGTAGGGTTGGTAAGTCCGGGGTCGATGGATATGTCGCACTGCCATTCTTTGGGTATATCGAAGGGTTCTATGACGTGTACGTTTTGGTCGAACTCGGGATACACCAGTCCTTCCGCCGTCGAGAATTTTCCGAATCTTCTCGACAGTTGGTCTTGCTTTGAGACGGTGCTTTCCATAGCCTTAATCTCGCATTTGTCGAGGTAGGGATTGTCGTTCCATTCCATATACTCGCACCACACTTCGGGATTTTCGCTCGTATTCAATTCAATCTCGTCGTACACCCACGTCAAGCCTTTGAGCGGCGTCATCGTGCCGAAAATATCCCCTTTTCTGTCGAACACTCTCATACGGCACTCGTCGTAAATATCTTTTGGCGGTTCTTCGTCGAACCACACGAAATCTAGGGACGCGCCTTGAAACTTCTCTCGTCCTTGGTCGCAGGATTTGAAGCCGATTTTGCTCGTGCCGCCGAAAGCGTTTTTCACCACGATATAATCGATAACGCCGTACTCGGGCGACCCTTTCTTGCCTTCGAGCATAACGATGTCCTCGATATATCTCGGCGCAAGGTATTTAAGCACTTTCGCTTGCGCGACGTCGCGCTGCACTTGTTGCGAGAGGCTCACCACCCAGCCGAACACGTTATCTCGATTTTGGCGAAAAGGGTGAATCCCCCTTGCAAGCCAAACGCATTCCACCGCGCCGCATTCCGTCTTTCCCGAGCGGTTTCCCCCGAAAACCCATCTGTTTCTTTTTTGCGAGCGGTGGAATGTCATCTGCTTTTCGTGTACGAAGTCCTTGTTGTAATTTGCAAGAGCGTCGCGTTTTCTCGAATCTATTTCTTTTTGGATTTGTATAAGTTTCAACACATCTTTATCGTCTTTCATACGCAAAGCATACCCCTCGACTTTGCGAAAAACAAACAATTATGTCACTATATTTTCGCGTTTGCGACAAAAAAAGCGGTGAAAAGTTGTACTTAAAGACTTTCAATTTGTCAAAGATTATAGTATTATAAGCGTATGGAAAAAAGGTGTGCGAAAATTTTATCCAAAAGAATCCTATCCGCGCTTGCATTGATTTTGGCGAGCGTCGCGCTTTCGGTATGCGTACTTATGGGCATACTTCTGCCCTACAAGATAGCGTACGCCGATTCCACGCAAGAGGTGTTGGTTGCGCCGGTATCCAATCTCGAAGGCAACGCATACGCAGGCGCATCGACATTGTGTCTTTTTCGCGGAAACAACGACAAATTCTATATTCCCGAAAGTTATTATATCTATCTGTCTGGTGCAAGCAATATCGGGCAATATTATCCCGTAGTTTATTGCGGCTTTAACCAAGAGTTCTATTATGCATCTGAAACTGTACCGACTTGCTCGCCGGTAGTCTTTGCGGACGGCGTGTCACCGTTCCCCGATGTGCGACTCACACTTAAAGACGAATCGCTTGCTTTCAACGGTCTTGAAATCAATTCCGACTACACCGTAAAGTTTCTCGGTTATCACACCGAAGACGCAAATCTCATCTATATTGTCGCAATGTTAGACGGATCAAATTATTTTGGATTCTCTTCTCGCGATTCTTTTGAGGAATTTACCGTTCCCTATCACCCGATTGCGCAAGCGGAACGCGACAGACTGCTTGCAAGCAAGCCCGAACCCGATCCCGACAAAGGCGACATAATCCCCAACACGTCGCTTGCGCTTCGCATAGTGCTTATCATAGGCATAGCAGTGCCTGCGATTATCATTGCGATTTTGCTTTTCAAACCCTCTAAAAACGACCGTTCGCAAGGCAAGAGCGTAATGCGCAAAGAACGCGGAAGAAACGAGTTCGACTACGATTCCACACGCACATATCGCGAGGGCGATCGTTACGATTCGCGCTATGATTCTCGCTACGATTCGAGGCGTTCCGACCCTCGTTACGACTCGCAAGACGACTACGATCAAAGACGCGATCCGCGCTACGATTCCCGCCCCGACGACCGCTATCCCCGCGACGATTACAGAAGATAATAAAGACGGATTTGCACTATCGTGCAAAAAGCCATAAACTATCGTGCAAAAAAATAAACTATGTTGCAAAAAAATATAGCCACCGAAAATTCGGTGGCATTTTTCATATCTGTCGGTGGCAATTTTCATATTTTGATTATTTCGCTACAAACGATTATTGAGCGGGTGTGCCGATTCCCACAACGCCGTCTACGGGCATTGCAAAGGCGATTCCGTGCGCGGGCGTATGCGTGCCTACGCTTCTGTAAAGCGCGTGCATAACGTCCTCTTTTATATCCTCGCTCACGAGAATCATAATCATTTCTTTTTCGGGTTGGATTTGGATTTGAAACGCTTTTTCCGCCTCGATATTGGCAGTGCCTCTTGCGCTCATAACCGTACCGCCTCTTGCGCCCACGGCGCGAGCGGCGTCCATTGCCTCGTCGGCAAAACCGTTGTTGACTATACACACGATGACTTGATATTGTTTATCGCTCATTGTTTTCCCCCTTCACTGTTTTGAGGTTATTGCTCAAAAATCCGTATGCGGCAACGCCTATCATACTTGAAAACGGCACGGTAAAGGCAATGCCTTTGCCTTTTCTTATTGTGTTGAATTTATTTTCAAGCGTAGCGAGAGCCTCTTTCGCTCTTTCTTGTTTAATTACGCTGAAAATTGCGGTTTTTGTTTGGTCGTTCCATTCCGAAAGGCTGAGCATTTCGGCGTTTGCCGTACCTCTTGCGCGCGCCGTCCATTGGAAGTTCACCTCAAAAGAGGATTGCAAAAGGTCGGTGTAAAATTCCGCCTTGTTGTTGGGAACGATACTCACGAGCAACATAAGTTTGCCCGAATTTACCTTCGGCGCGGACGAGGCATTGTTTCTTGCGGCTTTTATTTCCGCATTTTTGGCAGCCGCTTTTTTTGCGACTTTTTTGACTTTTTCCACGATTTTGTCAGCCATAATACCCCCTCACATAAAGTTGATGATTTGCTCGTCGTCTGCGTCGAGAATACGGCGCATAACGATTTTGTCTTTGACTTTCGCGCTTGCCACCGCTCTGAAGCCGAGAAGTTGGATTGTGATGAGCGGGGTCATCGCAACCATAGCGACGATGCCGAAAGCGAGGTTGAGCACCTCTTGTTCGCCGCAAAGCACGGCGCACGCGCCGACTGCAAACGGCAAAATGAAACTCGACGTCAACGGACCGCTTGCAACACCGCCCGAGTCGAATGCGATTGCGGTGTAAATCTTCGGCACGAAGAACGACAATCCGAGCGAAATGAGATACCCGGGAATCAGATAGTAAAGAAGCGAGAATCCGTAAATGATTCTTATGACGCTAAGACCGATTGACAATCCCACGCCTATCGACAACGCAACGAGCATAGAGCGTTTGGACACTGCGCCGTTGGTGATTTGTTCGACTTGCTTGTTGAGGACGTGCACGGCAGGCTCGGCAAGAACGACCACGAAACCTATCACGAACGCAAATACGATGAGAAGCGGTTTGGAGAAGTTTGCGATTTGAGCGCCGAGTTTGAAGCCTATGGGCATAAATCCGACCTTGACGGACGTGAGGAACACCACGAGTCCGACGTAGGTATAAAGGATACCTATGCCGATTTGAAGCAATTTTTGTTTGGGAAGTTTGAGGACGGTCACTTGCAGTATCGCAAAGAACACGACGATAAGACCGAGCGCAATAAGCACTTCGAGAGCGACGCCGCCGAGAGCGGGCGCGAAGTTTGCGCCGAGATTTGCGTCAATCGAGTAGTCGGAAAGCGTAAAGGACATACCCCCTTTCGTTGCAAGCGACAGCGCCATAACCGCGAGCATAGGACCTATCGAGCAAAGTGCGATAAGACCGAAACTGTTTTCTTTTGCGTTGCGGCCGCCCGAGTTGAGTGCGACGCCCACGCCGAGAGCCATAATAAACGGCACGGTGATAGGTCCCGTCGTAACGCCGCCCGAGTCGAACGCCATCGGCAAAAATACGCCTTTGCCCTTTTCAAACATAATCGCTGTTAAGGCAAAAAGCACCATATAGAAGAACAGAAGCAGCGAAGACAAGTCCTTTCTGAAAACGATTTTCGAGATTGCGATAACCAAAAACAAGCCTACGCCCACGCCCACCGTAACGATAAGCACGGTGCTGTTCATAACCGCTTTGACTTGCTCTGCAAGCACGCTCAAATCGGGTTCTGCAACGGTGATAAGCACGCCCATAGCAAAACCTACGCCGAGAAGCAGAGGCAGTTTTTTGGACTTCGTCAAACCTGCGCCGACCTGTTCGCCCATAGGCGTCATAGCAAGGTCCGCGCCGACGTTGAACAACGCTATACCCAAAATGAGCATAATCGCCGACACGACAAACGCGACGATTTCTTTCGACGTAAAATCGGTTATCGGCGTAAGAGCGAAAATAAGCACGATAACAGCAACGGGAAGCACGGAAAACAAGGATTCTTTCAACTTTGAAAGAGTGTTCATTCCGATGCTTTTCGCCATAGATCTTTGCGACATAAGATCTTTTTGAATATGTATGTCCTTTTCTTTTTCCATACAGTGTATTTGCCGACAAAATATATTTATTTTATTTATTTTATTTATAGATATAATGCGGATATTATTATGCCATAAAAACGCTTTTTTGTCAATGCGCCCCACATCCAAAACGATATTCAAAAATCCTTAAATCCTCATTAAAAACATACACTTGTATGAATATTTATTTTGAAAAACACACACATCCTCAAAATGCTTGACTTTTGAAAAATAAATTCTTATCTTTTGATATACACATCGGAAACAAAGTTTCCGCGACGGCGGCACATATGGAAAAAATCACAATGGACAAAAATCAAACCGCATTCTGGCTCAAATTGTCGGCTGTAATGTTGGTGTTCTCGTTTTTGAGGGCTTTTTCGGCTTATCTGTTTATAAATCCGAACGGATTTGCACCGGGCGGCGTGGGCGGACTTGCCGCACTAATACACCTTGCGGCGGCGGACAGCCCCATCGAGGCGGTCAGGATGTTATCGAACAGCCTTTTCGACCCCGGTGTTTTCACAATCATTATGAACGTACCGCTTCTTATATTGGCGTTCAAACTGCTTGACAAGAGGTTTGCCGCTTGCACCACAGTATGCGTTCTTATCTTTTCCGGGTCGATGTATATGTTCTCTGCGGTGGGTTGCCCTCGATTCATTGCAAGCGGCGATTACGGACTTATGCTCATTGCGGCGCTTGCAGGCGGCGCGTGTGCAGGCGTATCTATGGGCTTTATGCTTCGACAGGATTTGAGCATCGGCGGCACGGACATCATCGGGAAAATCATATACAAGCATAGCCCCGCCGCGCACGCTCAATGGTGGATAACCGCTTGCGACTGCGTGGTTGCGTTAATATCGGGACTTTTGGGAATATCCAAAATCAACGGTTCTACAGACGCGACGACGATACTTACGAGTCTGCTGTCCCCCGTTTTGTTCTCGTTCATAGCGTTGTTCACGCAATCCAAAGTTTGCGATATGGTTGAATCGGGCTTGCTCTCGTCGCTCGTGTTCACCATCATCACGGACAAGTCGGACGCAATCGCGCACGAACTTTCCATACAACTTCACAGAGGCGTCACCATATCCAAATCCGTCGGCTACTACACGGGCAAGGAACACAACGTAATCATTTGCGTAACGTCCAAAAAGCAAATAAACCGCGTCAAAGATATCGTCAAAGCGTGCGACCCGCAAGCCTTTATGTACATAACGCAAGCGGGCGAAGTTTCGGGCAAAGGCTTCACGGGCGGTAGAATTTTGAAGAAAGGCGAAGTGGAAAAGATAGATATGTCGGACATCATTCCGTCCGAGCATATGCACGACGCCGCAGTACAAACGGACGAAACGGAATCATAAAATCAAAATCGGTATCGCATTTGAGAATAGAAGCCCGGAAGGGAAATCAGACGATACAGAACGATTCAATAAAACATATCAAAAAACATACAGACAGCATTTTGCTGAATGTTTCAAGGATACAAAACGATTCAATAAAACATATCAAAAAACAGTCGCGCAAACGACTGTTTTTTGATATTCCTTTTGTATTCCTGTTATATTCTTGCGGGAATTTTTATATTTTTTCTATTCGATGCCCTCGATTTTCAAATTGCGCTTAATCTCAAAATTCGGCGATTTTTTGCGGATTGTCGATTATTGTCTTTGCGCCCGCTTCGACAAGACGCTTTCTGCCTCTGAATCCCCAACTCACGCAAATGCACGGCAAATCCGCGTTCGACGCGGTTTGAACGTCCACTTCGCTGTCGCCTATATACACGCACTTGTTTCTTTCGACTTTGAGCGTTTGGATAACCTTATTCACCGAGTCGGGATAAGGCTTTGCCCTCACGTCGTCGCGCTGTCCGACGACCGCGTCGAAAAGTCCGTCGAAATAGTCTTTTGCCAACTCTTGCACCGCGCTGTCCATTTTGTTTGACACGACGGCGCATTTTTTACCGTTTGCTTTAAGTTTTTCAAGCAACTCGACTATGCCGTCGTACGGCTTTGTATGGTCGGCGCAATGATAAAAATAATGCTGTTTGAACACGTCGAGTACGGCGAGCGTGGTTTTCGCGTCCGTACCGCAAGGCACGCTTTGCTCGATAAGCCTCTTTACGCCGTTGCCCGTTCTGTCCGCAACTTCGCTTACCGAAAGGCTCGGAAAATCGAACACGCCGAGCGCGTAGTTTACGCTTATGGCAAGGTCTTGCAGCGTATCGAGGATTGTGCCGTCGAGATCGAATATGTATAAGTCGTACTTCATTTTCAAAGAGTTTTGTGCCGTATGCAAATTTTGCTTTTACGCCCTATTCAGAGTTTACTTCGTTATTCTCATTTTTGAAAGAGTTTTTCTTTCATCATATATTGATTCATTTCTTCGAGGTTATCGCCGTCGAATTTACGCTTGCGTTGCACTCTTGCGGGAATCCCCGTCACGAGAGTAAAATCGTCAACGCTCTTTGTGACGATTGCGCCCGTACCGACGACTGCGCCCGTGCCGAGTTTCACTCCGGGAAGAATGGTCGCGTTGGTGTAAATCTTTGCGTATGCGCCTATTTCCACGCCGTTATACTCCCGTTGCATGTGGTCGTGTTCGCTGTGCGAGTGCGAAAAAATCTTGACATACTCTGTAAGCATGGCAAAGTCGCCCATCTTTACGCCGCCCTTCGTGTCGATATAGCAGCCTGCGTTCCAACTCACGTTGTTGCCGACTTCGAGACGATGACCGTAATTGAATCTGCAACCCTCGTTTGCCACGAACCCGTCGCCGCATTTTTTGAAAAGTTTTTTTGCGATGATTTGCCTGAACGGCACGGCGAAATTGCAGTTTACGCCAAGCGGCACTCTGTCTACGCTTTCCCACAAAATATGCAGATTGCGTTGCGTTTCGGTGTACGGGTCGACATCGCCCATAGGCATATAATCGCCCCAGAGTCTGAACGACTTTATATCTTCCTCGCTGTAATCGTCGATACCGATAAGTTTCAATGCGCGCACGGCGTTTTTTGAATCCATACCGTCGGCAGCGAGTTGCTCAAATTGTTTTAATCTTTCGTCAATAGTCATAATTTCGCCCTTATGTGTACAAAACGAGCATATAAAACCCCGTTTCGTGCGATTTTCAATAGTGCTTTCGTTTATTCGACGTCGAATTTGTATTCGGTCACCGCACTGTAAGTCTTGCCTTTTTCGAGTTTTACGCTTTCAAAAGACGACACGTTCTGCGCGTTGGGATAGCCCTGCGTTTCCATACAAAAAGCGGATTGATAGCCGTAAACGCGCTTGCCTTGCAAACCGCTAAGGAAGTTGCCCGTGTAGAATTGCATACAGGGTCTGTCGGTGTAAACGCTCATTTTTATGCCGCTCTTTTCGCCCTTTGCGGTTGCGACCTTGCGGAAGCCCTCGCCGTTTAGAACGTAGTTGAAATCGTATCCTCTCGCGATTTTGAGCATATGCTCGTCCGCATTAATATCCTTTCCGATTGTTTTCGGCGCTTTGAAATCGAACGCAGTGCCGACGATATTTCTCTTTTCGCCGTGAGGTATGAGTTCGTCGTCAACGGTCGTGAGGTAGTCGGAATCGATAAACACTTCGTGACCGAGTACGGTTTTGAAATCGCCGTCAAGGTTGAAATAGGCGTGATTTGTGAGCGAACAAAGCGTATCGCCGTCTGCGTTCGCCTCGTACTTTAAGCAAAGCGCATTGTCGTCGGAAAGCGAGTAGGTCACCGACACGGACAAGTTTGCGGGATAGCCTTCTTCGCCGTCAACCGACACTCTCGACATCTTAACGCCCACGCCGTCGATAATTTCGGCGTTCCACATTCTCGAATCGAATCCGACCTTGCCGCCGTGCAAATGGTTGTTCCCGTCGTTTTTGTAGAGGTCGTATTCCTTGCCGTCGAGAATGAATTTTGCGCCGCCGATGCGGTTGCACACTCTGCCTATGACTGCGTTGAAATAGGGATTGTCGCCCAAAAATCCGTCGGGCGTATCGAAGCCCGCAACAACGTCAACGAGGTTGCCGTTTTTGTCCCTTACGCACAAATTCGCAATGCGCGCGCCGTAGGTGATTACGACTGCGTACGCGCCGCTTTCGTTTTCGATTTTGTAACTTTCAATGCCTTTTTCGCTCTTTGCGAGATACGTGATTTTCATATTTTCGTCCTTATATTCGTCGGGAAAACCCCGAAGTTTGTTCAATTTGATTTTTTGTCTTTACACTTCCACCGGAACGTCGTTCAACCCCGAGACCTTTGAGAAGAGTTTTTTATTACACGCTTTGCGTGCATATCACTGCAAAGAAAGTAAATTTTATTTACTTTCTTTGCAAAACGCACATTACTTCCACGTTGCTCGTTTGAGGGAACATATCGAAGGGCGTGACCCTTTCGACGTCGTAACTTTGCGAGAGTATCTTCAAATCCCTTGCAAGCGTTTGCGGATTGCAACTGACGTAAACGATTTTTTCGATTTTCGCTTCTATCGCGCAATCGAGCACGCTCTTGTCGCAACCTTTTCTCGGCGGGTCGAGAACGAGCGCAACGGGTTTTCTTGCCGTCTTTTTTTCGCTTTCGCCGAGATAAAACGGCGAAGACTTGATTTCGTCGGGCAAATCCTCGTCTTGCGACTTCGTTTGCTCGCTTTCCTTTTCTATGGATTTGACGTATTCGAGCACGTCGCCGCACACGCACTTCACCCTCTTGTCAAGACCAAGTGATTTCATAAGCGCGTTTGCGTTGTCCACCGCACTCGGCTCGATTTCTACCGAAGTTATGTTCGCGTCTTTAAGCCTCGTTGCGATTTGCGCCGTCAAAAGCCCCACGCCCGAATAAAATTCCAAAATATCGCCGTCGAAATTTGCAAGTTCTTTGCACACTTCGTCGTATATGGCGTCGCGCACGTCGTTGTTTACCTGCAAAAACGACATCGGCGAAACCACCGCGGCAAACGTGCCGAGATTTTGTTTTTTCTCTTTTCCGTACACGAGTTTGACGGATTTTCCGAAAATAACGTTGGTATTCTTTCTGTTTTCGCTGATATAAACGCAAACGCCCGAAAATTCTTTTTCGAGATTCCGACAAAGTTCGGCAAGTTTCGGCACTCTGTCCGAGTTTACGACGAGAGTCACCGACAGCGTATCGAGATTTCTCGCAACGACGTGGCGCAAAATGCCTTGTCCGCTCGTTTCGTCGTACACGCTTATATGATTGAAATTTGCCCAATCGGTGACGATTTGAATGAGTTTTGCCGCCCATTCGCCGTGCAGAGCGCACCACTTCATAGGCACGACCGAGTGCGTGCGCTTCTCGTAAAAGCCGAGAGTCACTCTGCCCGTCTTGCGCTTGTAGCCGAACGGAAGCGCGATTTTGTTGCGGTATTCCCAGTCGTTGAGGCGCACAACGTCCGCAACTTCGACGTCCAAGCCTCCCGTCTTTTTGAGCGCGTTTTCGACGTTCGCTTTTTTGATTTTGAGTTGACACTCGCGCGTGACGTGTTGCAAATCGCAACCGCCGCAAGTGCCGAAGTAAGTGCATTTGGGTTTAATGCGGTCGGCGGACGGTTTTTCTACTTCAATGAGGTCGGCAAAAGCATAGTCTTTTTTTGCATAGCGAACGCGGGCGCGAACGATCTCGCCCTTCACGGCAAACGGCACGAAAACGGCGTACGAGCCGATTTTGACGATACCCTCGCCCTCGCTTGCAAAGTCGCAAACTTCGCCTTCTATCACGTCCCCGACAGCAACCGTCAGCACTCGATTTCCCCCTTCAACGCTTTTTTGTATTGCGTCATAAACGTCTCCACTCTCTTATATCCTTTGCTCATATCGACGCCCAAATCCTTTTCGAGCCTGAAATACCAGTTATAGAGTGCAAGAGCGTCCTTTCTTGCGGGCGCAAACGGGAATCTGAGCACGTAGCAATGGTCGGAACGGAAAAGGTTTTTGCCCACCGTATACTCGTTTTTGACGCCTGCTTTTGTGAGTGCGTCGCTCATACGTTTTGCCTCACCCATACACAAAAAATCGGTCATACCGCCACTGTTGTAGCAAGGCGGAAGATTCGAATTGAGATAATTGTACGGGTCGGATTGCTTGTAAAATTGCCAGTTTCTGAACGCTTTTCTGCTCTTTTGACCCGAAACGTATCTGACGATAAGCGTGTTTGTGAGCGGAATGCGATACATAACCTCGAAACTGAACGCGCCGCTTACGCAAATAAGCCCTGCGGGTTTCGTTTGGGGTGTCGGGATTCCGAGCGAGTTTGCGTATTCGGAGTCGGTTGCGGCAATTCCGAGGCACATCGTCAGATGTCCGCCCGACGAGTCGCCCGTGACGGTGATATTGCCTTTGTCGATTCCAAATCTTTCGGCGTTGTCGCAAAGGAAGTTGTATGCGTCAACGCAATCTTCGAGGTCTTTGGGGAAGAAAACTTCGGGGCAAAGTCTATGGTCGATGACCGCCACGACCGCGCCCATAGTCGCAAAACATCTCGCATAACCGTCGCGGCGCAAGCGATTGTGAATCATCCAGCCGCCCCCGGGAATATCCATAACGCAGGGTGCTTTTTCGGCAATCGGGCGAGAGGGATAGTAGACGTCCATAACGAGTTGTTTGCCGTCTACGGTTTTGTATACTACATCTTTTTCGATTTTGATTTCGTCGTTGAAAGGCGTTTTGCCGTTCGGCACTGCCCTTTTCTCTTCAAAGAAGTCGAAAATATCCGCCATAACGGGACGGCGAAGCATTCCGAAGTCTTTTCTGAAGGATTTTTCAAGCCGTTTACTCTCTTTTTTGAGTGCTTTTTTGTCGGCTTTATATTGCGCTTTCAAGGCTTTTCTGCCCAAGCGCATATCTTGTATGCTTGCGTTCTCGTTTTCCAAGAGCGCAACCATATCGTGAGCGAATTGTCTTTTGAGTCGTTTCTTATCGGTGCGGTAATTCGCTGCAAAATACTCGTATTGTTTCATAAAAATCCCTTATCTTTTTTAGTTATCGTGCAACTTTGCACGATAATACTCAAACCTTGTTTGGGTTATGGAAGATTTGAATTTTCCATATGTCATTCCGAGCGATAGCGTGGGAATCCAGCGTAGCGAAATGCGGCTTCGCCTTGATTGCCGCGTCGCAACATTCGTTGCTTCTCGCAATGACAATTGGAAAATCCAAACCTTCCACTTGCGCACAAAGTGCGCTTCACCAAGCAGATAATTTGGCGAAATTGCGGCGTGAAGTTTTATCCATGCCCGAACTGATAGCGCAAATTCTCTGCGCGGTTAGCAAAGCAATAAATCGAGCGAGGTTTTTGGCAATACGCATTTATGCGATTGCCATCACCTCAGCGACGATTTTTGCTCAAACTTATTTGCCCGCATAGACCTTTTTAAGTCTTGCAAATCTCGGAAGACCGTTTTCGAGCGGTGCTTTCGCGTCGCCTTGAATGAGCGGAAGCGCGTATTTGACAAACTCGTCGCTCACGTACGTTCCGTCGTTGGTTATCCACTCTGACGGCACTTTCTTTTCGGTGTTTGCGGCAAGTTCGAGAGGCATAAGCACGTTGGTGCAGACGTAGTTGCCGTCTTTGTCGGTGTCTCTCTTGAAGATGACCATTTTGTCCGTTTCGCCTTCGCACGCGCTCTTGACTGCAAATGCGCCTGCGTTGAACGCTTCTTGAACGTCGTTTCCCGAAGCAAGATGTGCGCCGCAACGTTGCATAAGGCTGAGTTCGATTCCTCTCGTCTTGAAGCCCGTCTTTTCCTTGATGACGTTTGCGAGAATGGAAGCAACGCCGCCCAGTTGCGCGTGACCGAAACTGTCTCTTGCCGCCGCCGCGCCTACGCTTTCGCAAATGAGAGTGCCGTTTTTGTCGTGAATACCCTCCGATACGACCGCAATGCACTTATTGCCGTTCTTTGCGCAAACCGCTTTTACGTCCTCGACAAATTTGTCGACGTCAAAGTCGGTTTCGGGCAAATAGATGAGGTCTGCGCCGAGACCGTTTACGGCTGCAAGAGCCGCGCTTGCGGTGAGCCAACCCGCGTGTCTGCCCATAGCCTCGATGATACAAACCATTGGCGTGTCGTACACTTTTGCGTCGAGGTTGACTTCCATAACGGTGGTTGCGATATACTTTGCCGCGCTTGCGTAGCCGGGGCAATGGTCGGTGCCGTAGAGGTCGTTATCGATGGTTTTGGGCACGCCGATGACGTTGCACTCGTAGCCGACGGATTGCAAATACTTGCTGATTTTGTTGCAGGTGTCCATGCTGTCGTTGCCGCCGTTGTAGAAGAAGTAGCGCACGTTATACTTTTTGAACACTTCGAGGATACGCTTGTAATCGGTGTCGTCGACGGAAGCGTCTTTGAGTTTGTAGCGCACCGAGCCCAGAGCGGACGACGGCGTGTATTTGAGCAATTCGATTTCCTTGGGATCTTCCTTGGACATATCGAAGAACTTTTCGTTGAGAAGACCGACGATACCGTGTTCGAGACCGTAAACCGCCGTGATGTTGCCTTGCTTCAAAGCCTCGGTGAAAACGCCTGCCGCGCTGCTGTTGATGACGGAAGTCGGACCGCCGCTTTGACCGAACATACAAGCACCTTTCAAATTTTTCATTTTTTCTCCTTATTTCCGCAATTAAGCGGTGAATGATATATGATTTTTGTTTATTTTCTTGTGTTATGCAACGTTTATCGTCGCAGTTTTTCTATAAGGTTATCTCGAAATGATTTGGGCTATTTCGTAGAGTTTCTCGTCAAATCCTTTCTTGCAAGCGAGTGCTTCGAGAACTGTCGTATCGAAGATTTCGCCGCCCTTTATGCCGATAACTCTGCCGCTTTGACCGCACTCGATGAGTTCCACCGCCCTGCACGCCATTTTTGCCGCGAGAACTCTGTCCTCGACAGTCGGATTGCCGCCTCTTTGCATCCATTTGAGAGCCATATGGTTGACGCGTCTGCCCGTTGCGTCGCTTATCTTTTGAGTGAGTTCGTCGGTGAGTTCGGTTTTGCCTTCCGCAAGCACGATGATAGCGGAAGATTTGCCTCTGTCGAATCCGTCCTTTATGGTTTTTGCAACCTCGTCCACGTCGGTGGGGACTTCGGGAACGATGACGTATTCCGCGCCACCCGCAACCGCGCTGTTGAGAGCGATGTTTCCGCACTCTCTGCCCATAACTTCCAAAATCATAATTCTGTCGTGAGAAGTGATGGTGTCGCGAAGTTTCAAGATTGCGTCCACAACCGTATTGCACGCCGTGTCGAAGCCTATTGTGGAATCGGTGTAACCCATATCGTTGTCAATCGTGCCGGGGATACCGATGACGTTGAGCCTCGTTTGCTCGTGCATAGCCTCAACGCCTCTGAACGAACCGTCGCCGCCGATGACGATGAGGTTTTCGATGCCTTTGTCGAGAAGGTTGTTCACCGCCTTTTGCATAACTTCGGGGTCGATAAATTCGGGGCATCTGGACGAGCGCAAAATAGTGCCGCCGGCGTGAACGCAGTTGGACACGCTGGAATATTCCATTTTGAAGATTTCGTCGTTGACAAGACCTTTGTAGCCGTGTTTTACGCCGTACACCTCGAATCCGTGATTCAAGCCGTATCTTACGCAAGCGCGGACGCAAGCGTTCATACCGCTGGCGTCGCCGCCGCTCGTAAGCACTGCGAATTTCTTTGATTTAGAATTTACTTTTGCCATAAGATTACCTCTTTGCAATAAAAATATTTATTTGGTTTTATTTCGGGTGTTGGCAACGCCCACCCTCGAATAAATGATTTCGCTTGTGTCGATAATATCCAAACTCCGTTTGGGTTACGAATATTTGAATCTTCCATATGTCATTCCGAGCGTTAGCGTGGGAATCAAGGCGAAGCCGCATTTCGCTACGCTGGATTGCCACGTCGCAACTTCGTTGCTCCTCGCAATGACAAATGGAAAAATATTTCAATATTCCGCAACTGCGGCAGAGCCGCAATTTCATTTGCGCAAAGCGCAAATTTCATTGTGCCGAAGGCACAATTTCACTGCACCGTAGGTGCAATTTCATTACGTTGAACGAAAATTCATTTTCGTTCAACGTACTTCACTCTGTTTACCCCCAGTACGTCTTCGAGGCGAGAGAGCAAATCGGGACAGATTTCCACTCGTTGCGAAAATTCCATAAGTTTGGACACGCCGTTTTGCTTGACTTGCGCTTGACAAGGCGTGTTGCCGGGGTGCATTGCCAAAACGTCAGCAACCATATCCTTTTCAACGTTGTTGAACACCAACACGTACAATATGCCGTTGCTCTTTTTTGCCGTAGGCTCTGCGTGCTTGACTTCCGCGTCCGAGTTTTTCCAAAGTTCGAGTTTTTCGATGGATATTTTGGGTTCGCTCTCGTCGCGCAAATCGATTTTGCCCACCACTTTAAGCGGTGCGTCGGCAAGAAGCAACTCGCCGTACTTTTCGTATGCGCGCGGATACATCGAAAACGCAATCGAACCCGACCTGTCCTCAACTCTGCCGACGGCGAATTTTTGCTGTTTTGACGTGACTTTCTTTTCCGCCGACGACACGATACAACCAAATTTGACTTGCTTGTTTTCAAGGTTTTTGTCAACCACCATATTGACGTTGCCGTCCTCGTCGGCTTCTTCGACGAACAGCATACTCGTGTCGAAGTCGAACTCGTGCTTGTCGTCGCGATAGTCGTCGAGGGGGTGTCCCGAAAGGTACATTCCCAGCACCTCTTTTTCGTATTTGAGAATGTCGGATTTCGGGTATTCTTCGGTTTCTGTATACTTGATTTCCTCGTCCTCGATGAGTTCGTCAAACAAGGACATCTGACCCGAAAGTTTGTTTTTCTTGTCGGCAAGGACGGTGTCCATAATGCGCTCGTAGGAAGCCATAAGCGTTGCTCTGGTCTTTCCGAAACTGTCGAGCGCGCCGCCCTTGATAAGGCTTTCTATCATACGCTTGTTCACTTGTCCCGCGCAACGGTCGAGGAAGTCGCGAATGTCTTTGAACGGGCCGTTTTGCGCTCTCTCGCTCAAAACGTATTCCATAGCCTGCTCGCCCACGTTCTTTATGCCCATAAGACCGTAACGCACGTTTTCGCCCTCTATCGAGAAGTTCTTTTGCGAGCGGTTAATATCCGGCGAAAGGGTCTTGACGCCCGTTCTTCTCAGATAGTTCATATAGTGCTTCACTTCGTCGGCGTTGGTGATACGGTTGTTCACCACAGCCACGATAAAGTGCGTGGGATAATAGCATTTGAGATATGCGGTTTGATAAGTAAGGAACGTGTACGCCGCCGCGTGCGACTTGTTGAACGCGTAACTTGCAAACTTCAATATCTGGTCGAAAAGGTGGTTTGCTATTTCCTCGCTTACGCCGTTTGCAACCGCACCGGGAACGTATTTACCCGTCTTGTCGCCTTCGAGTTTGCCGCCGTGCAAGAATATGTCGCGTTGCTGTTCGAGAACGGCGAGTTTCTTCTTTGCGATAGCGCGTCGCATAATGTCCGCGCCGCCGAAACTGAATCCCGCAATCTTCTGCGCGATTTGCATAACTTGCTCTTGATACACTATGCACCCGTAGGTGTTTTCCAAAATTTCTTTGAGAAGCGGGTGCGCGTACTGCACTTGGTCGGGGTGGCGTTTGCCTTCCAAGAACAAGTCGATAAACTGCATAGGACCGGGACGATACATCGAAATGCCTGCCACGACGTCTTCGAGGTTGTCCGGTTGAAGTTGCGCCATAAACTTTTTCATACCGCCGCTTTCAAGTTGGAACACCGCCTCGCAATCGCCCGAAGCAATCAGTTCGTACACCTTGTGGTCCTCGTAACCGAGTTTGTGGAAGTCGAGGTCTATTCCCTTGTCCGCCTTGATGAGTTTCAACGCCTCGTCGATGTCGGTGAGCGTTTTAAGTCCCAAAAAGTCCATTTTGAGAAGTCCGAGTTCCTCGACGATAACCTTGTCGAATTGCGTCGTGACGATAGGACCGTTTCTCGAAAGCGCGCAGTGCTCGACAATAGGGTCTGCGCATATAACCACGCCCGCGGCGTGCATCGAAGTCTGGCGCGGCATACCTTCGAGTTTCATCGCAATGTCGATGACGTTCTTTGCCGTCGGGTTGTTGTCGTATATCTTTTTGAAGTCCTCGCTGTAAAAATCGCTGCCCTCGGTAAGCACTTGCGGAAGTAGCGGTTTGCCCATAGCGGGGATTTCCTTAACCCAGTTCGCCGCCTCGTTGTACGGCACGTCCAAAACGCGCGCGACGTCCTTTACGACAGCCTTTGCCGTCATAGTCGAATAAGCGATAATCTGCGAAACGTTGTCTTTACCGTACTTTTTGATGCAATAATCTATGATTTCTTGTCGTCTGACGAAGCAGAAGTCCACGTCGAAGTCGGGCATCGAAACGCGTTCCTCGCTCAAAAATCTTTCAAAAAGAAGTTGATATTTGAGGGGGTCGATGTCGGTTATGCCGATGCCGTACGCAACGATAGAGCCGCAGCCGCTTCCGCGCCCCGGTCCTACGGGGATTCCCATTTGTTGCGCCGCGTGAACGTAGTCCCACACGATAAGGAAGTAACCGTCGAATCCGCACTTGTGGATAACGCCCAGTTCGTATTCCAAACGCTTCGTGATTTCGTCGTTTATGTAGCCGTATTTTCTCTTTACGCCCTCGTAGGCAAGGTCGCGAAGATATTGCGCCTCGTCGCGGTCGCCCATTTCCTCGTTGGTGTATTTAGGAATGATAGAGGCGTGTTTCGTTATAAAATAGTCGCCGTCCACTTTGTCGGCGATTTCTCTCGTCGTCGCAATGGCTTCGGGACACCAACCGAACAGTTCCGCCATTTCGTCGCCCGATTTGAGATAGAACTCGTCCGTCTCGAATCTCGCGCCGTTAATCTCGCTCTTTTTGCAACCGAGAGTTATGCACATCATCGTGTCCTGTATGTCCGCTTCTTCCTTTTCGATGTAATGCACGTCGTTTGTGGCAACCACTTTTACGCCTATCTCTCTTGCGATTTGGCAAAGCAGATTGAGCACGATTTTGTCCTCTTGCAAATGATGGTCTTGAAGTTCGATATAAAAATCACCCGGCTCGAAAATGTCTCGCATTTCGATTGCCGCCGCCTTTGCTTCTTCGTACTTGCCTTGCAAAAGAAGGTGCGGCACTTTGCCCGCAAGACAAGCCGAAAGGCAAATAAGTCCCTCGCTATGCTCTCTTATATGCTTAAGGTCGATACGCGGTTTCATATAGAATCCGTCCACGAACGCGAGCGAGGAAAGTTTCATAAGGTTTTTGTAACCCGTCATATTTTTGGCGAGCAAAATGAGGTGATAACGCTGTTTAAGCACGTCCGCCGTCTTTGCATACATATCGTCGGCAACGTAAAATTCCTCGCCGATAATGGGCTTGATCCCGTCTTGACGAAGCACGGACACGAACGTATGAACGCCGTACATATTGCCGTGATCGGTGATTGCGACGGCGTTCATACCTCTTGCTTTAAGCGCGTCGCAAAGAGGGTGAGTTTTTATAGTTTTTTTCGGATCGTTCGGATCGGGCGCAACTTGCAAAAGGCGCACCGCGCCGTCCAACAAACTGTATTCCGTATGCAAATGTAGATGTACAAAATCCGTCATATTTACCTTATGTGATATATTTTTGTGTATTCTGTCTGTTGTGTGAGTGTTTTGCACTCGGTTATCTTTTCTATCTTGTTTCTCAAGACGTCTGCTTGATTGCTTTTTAATCATTCGGCTTCGTAGCCGCCCAAACGTTGCTCGTAGACAGGCGGAGCCGTATTTTATGGAACGACGAAGAATCGTTGTGAGCATCCACTTTCACCGTTGCAACTGCCGAGCCGTCTCAAAGTTGCAACCCCTTACGTCACAAACAAATGCTCTGATTTGTTTGTGACAGGACGTTTGCGCCAAAATATTTGTCAAGCCATCTTGAAAAGATGGGTGACAAGTGTTTTGCATTCGGCGCAACTCAATTATTAATTGAGGTTAGCCATTTCGACTATTTTCCTCAGCCTGTGGTTCAAACAACTCTTGCTCACGCCCAAAATCTCTGCAAGTTCGCTCAAAGACGCTTCGGGGTGATCCGCCCTTGCGTCCGCCGTTTCTTTGAGTTGCGCGGGAAGCGAGTCGAACATATCCTTGTTTCTCAACTCGCCTATCGCAAGCAAGTGTTTGCTTGCCGCCGTAAACGTCTTGTCGAGATTTGCCGTTTCGCAGATTATCACGCGGTTGAGGCTGTTTGCCGTTTCCCTTTCGTCGATTATCGACCTGAGTTTCAGCACGCAGTCGGCAAGGTCGAGAGTTGCAAGCACTTTGACGATTTCGTCTTTGTCCTTGACGTACACGAGTTTGTGTTCCCCTCTGTCGCTCATACGCGTGTTTATGCGAAGGTCGCTCAAAAGTTCCATAACGTCGTCGGCAAACAAGTCGTCGTCGAGTTGAAGTTCGAAGTGATAGCCGTCTCTTTTTTCGCTTTGGTCGGACGTAGAGGGAACGTACACGCTTCCGCAACCGAGGAAAAGTCCTTTGAAATACGCAACTTTCGTCGCAATCGTCGTCACCACGTCTTGCGGTATGCCCTCGACGAAGGCAAGATACTCGTCGACGTTGATTTTCATAAGTCCGAAATCCTCGATAGCCTGCTTTGAAAAACCGCTCGGCACTTGCACCGAACACGCTTCCGCACCCGTTTTGGTCTTGTCGAGCGACAACTCGAAATCTGCGGGATACAACGTTTTGAGCAATTCCACAACCTTCAAACCCTCGTCGTAGTCGGCAAGCCAAAAGCAGAGATTGTATCTCTTTTTTGCAATCTCTATGCTTCCGCACGACTTTGCGAGCGCACTCAAAAACGCCACGATTTCTTCGCGTTTTTTAGGCAATACGCCAAGCAATTCTTCTCTTGCGCTGTCCTTGAAACTTTTTTGCATATCTATTCCTTTTCGCCGTTATCCTTTATTTTCCCTTGCGATTTTCGCTTTGAAAACCGCTTTTTACGATGTTTTCCGTTTTATTCGCAAAACATCGTTTTGTCCTTAAACGTCGGTTTCCTTCCGTCTATACCGAACACTCTTTCTCGCGGCAAATCGTATTTTTCGACGAAAGATACGATTTTGTTCATTTTTCCGAGTTTTTTCGTATCGTGAGCGTCCGTGCCGACGATGAAGTTTACGCCGCTTTCTTTAAGCGCGGCAACCGACCCTTCGAGCGCGTAGAGATGTTTTTCGTTAAGTTCGATATAAACGCCTTGTTTTTTTGCTTCCTCGCACACTTTTTTGACGTCCACGAGCGCGCGGTGATTGAGGTGAGCAATGCAGTCTATCGGAAATTTACGCATTGCCTCGATATACGCCGCCGTGTTGATTTCGACGAGTTCTTCTCTCTTTTTAAGTCCGCAAAATCCGTTTTGAAAGAGCCACGCCCTCGCATATCCGCCGCGCTTTTCGCCCTTAAAACCGATGTAGCGATGAAAGCCTACCGCAAGCACGTCGCACTCTCTTATGACGTCGCTCGGCACGTCTATGTCACCTTGCGGATTGACGAGATTCGCCTCTATTCCGCACAGCACTTTCACGGGCAAATCAAGCGATTGCGCTTCCTTTTTTTGCTTTTTGAACTTGCGCCTCGTCATATGAAAAATCGTGCTTGCAAAACTATGGTCGGTCACGGCGATTTCGCATATGCCGAGCAAAGAGGCAGCCGTCGCTTGTTGTTTGAGCGTCGCCCGTCCGTCGCTTGCATATGTGTGGGTGTGATAGTCGCCGTAAATTTTCATAGTTTCCTCGTGCGCATACGCATACATACACATAGCGCATATGCGCAAACTTAATAGCATTATACATTAGATAACTTTATTAATCAATATAATTTCGCCACAAATTTGACATATTTTATTGCTTTTGCAATTTGGTTTTTTCAAATAAAAAAATGTGATTTTATTTGCGATTCTACAAAAAGCGTTTCCATTGTCATTCGATTGTGACAAATTCTTCTTCGAGAAGTATGCCGAACTTTTCAAAGACTTCTTTTTTGCAAAGCGAAGCGAGGGTAAGATAATCTTTCGCGCTTGCGCCGCCCACGTTGACGATAAAATTCGCGTGCTTTTGCGACACTTGCGCGCCGCCGATTTTCACGCCTTTCAAGCCGCAATCGTCAATGAGTTTTCCGCTCGGAATTTTGCCGTTTTTGAACACGCTTCCGAGCGAGGGCAAACTCGGCTGTTTCTCTTGCCTTTTTCTCAAATACTCTCTTGCCTCGTTTACGGACTGCTCACCGCTCTTTTTTGCAAGTTTCAACTCGGCTTTAAGCACGATTCCGTCCACCCCTTTTCTATACGCAAGGTCTTTTGAATTTACGCTTACTTCTCGTATGCGGTTTTGCGTGCGATTTTTGTCGCAATTTGCGCAATCAAGGTTTAATATGTCGATTTTTGTTGCGTAATCGCCGATTTGCGACGAAAACGCGCCCGCGTTCATTTTCAGCGCGCCGCCCAAAGTGCAAGGCACGCCGCTCAAAAATTCAAGACCGCCGAGTCCTCTTTTTCGCCCCTCGAACGTGATTTTGGCAACGCTTGCGCCGCCCTCGCAAACGACTTTTTCACCCTCGATTTTCACGCCGCAAAGTCCTTTCAAACACACCAAAACTTGTCTGCAATTTCCGTCGCAAACGAGCGTGTTCGAGCCGCTTCCGAGCATAGAAAAAGTGACGTTTTCTTCCCTCAAAACGCCTATTAATTCAACCGCTTTTTCCACGCTTTGCGGATAGAAAACGAACGCTTGTCCGCCCCCTTTGAACGTCGAGATTTCCTTTGCGCTTTTCCACGCGCCGTATACGCCGATTTGGCTTTTTATATACTCTTTTATATCCACGATTCACTATATGAAAACGGCACGAAAAAAGACGATTTTCATCGCCTTTTATCAAAATTTTATTGCAAAAAACATACGTTTTTCTACAGTTTTTTGACGTGTTTTTCGAGCAATTTTTTCACTAATCGCCCTATTTTCATCTTACAAATTTTCTTCCGATTTGACTTCGGAAACAAGTTGTGAATCTTCCTTATTGCCTTCCTTTACATCTTCGTTTGCGCCTTCGTTTTTATCTTCGGCTTTGTTGAGTGCCTCGATTATCCTTTCCGCAAGAGGATAGGAAACGCCGTCTACTTTTGCGATTTCTTCGGGCGTTTTGAGGCGGATTTCCTCAACCGAACCGAACTCTTTTATAAGCCTTGCACACAAAATTTTGCCCACGCCTTGAATTGATTTCAACGCGCTTTCGCTCAAGTGTTTGCTTCGCAAATTACGGTGGAAAGTGATTGCAAAGCGGTGCGCTTCGTCACGGATTCGCTGCAGAAGTTGAAGCGCGACGCTGTCTTTTGGCAATACGATAGAAGTTGTCGGCGCGCTACCCAAAAACACTTCTTCTTCACGCTTTGCAAGCGACAAAATTTCGATGTCCTCTCTGCCCGTTTCCCTTTGCGCTTCCATTGCGTAGGCAAGTTGTCCTTTGCCGCCGTCAATGACCAAAAGGTCGGGGATTGACGAGAAACTTTCGTCCTCGCTGGTTGCGATTTCGTTGAGTCTGCGTATAAGCACCTCTTTCATACACGCAAAGTCGTTGTTGCCCGCAACCGTCTTGATTTTGAACTTGCGATAGTGCGATTTTTTGGGTTCGCCGCCCTCGAAAACCACCATACTCGCCACTTTGTCCGTGCCGGATATGTGCGAGATGTCGTAACATTCCATACGGTTGGGCAAGGTTTTGAGATTGAGCAGTTCGCCTAGTTGCTTCACCGCACCTTGCGTGCGAAGCACTTTTCTTTCCTCTTGCGTGCCGTGCTTTGTCATAGCGTCGTATGCGTTCGAGTGCGCAAGTTCGAGAAGTTGTTTTCTCGCGCCTTGCTTCGGTTCCACCACTCTTACGGTGTGCGAGCAAAGCGAATTGACCGCCTTTTCGAGCGATTCTTGGTCTTCGACGTTGTCGGTGACGATTTCGTCGCAAAGCGGCGCGTTGTTTTGATAATACTGCAAAAGGTAACTTGCGATGTCGTCGTCGCAAGAATCCACGATTACGTTTTTGCCGCCCACGAGTTTTCCCGCACGCACGACGAGCATATTGATTGCCGAGATTATGCCGTTCGTTTCAAACGCGAATATGTCGAGATTGAAGTCTTTCGGAAGCGCGCTGACCTGCTTGCGCACGAGTTTGTCCAAAAGCGCGAGTTTGTTGCGATAGTTCAGCGCAACCTCGAAGTTTTCTTCCTTTGCAAACTTCATCATCTTTTCGGTGAGCGTACGCTCGACTTCCTTGTCGTTGCCTCTCAAAAAGTCAATGACCTTTTGCATTTCCGCCTTGTACTCTTGCTCGCTGACCTTGTGCGTGCAAGGGGCAAGACAACGCCCCAAATGCATATTGAGGCACGGGCGCGAGGGTTTTGACATATCTCTCTTGCACTCGCGAACGGGAAACGCCGTGTGAATGAGGTCGAATATGTCGCGGATATTGACGGATTGCATATATGGACCGAAATACTTTGCGCCGTCGTTTTTGAGTTTTCGAACGAGTTCTATCGTCGGATACGGCTCGCGCATATCGATACGCAAAAACGGATACGCCTTGTCGTCTTTTAAAAGTATGTTGTATCTCGGCGTATGCTTTTTGATGAGGTTGTTTTCGGTCAGAAGCGCGTCGACCTCGCTCGCGCAAATGATGTAACGAAAATCGGCGACGTGTTCGAGCATCGCCATAACCTTTGCCGTGCGGTTGGACAGATTGAAAAAGTACGAGCGAAGCCTGTTTTTGAGATTTTTCGCCTTGCCGACGTAAATAATCTCGCCTTGCTCGTCGAGCATCATATAAACGCCCGGATTGTCGGGTACGTCTTTTATTTTAGCCTTGAAATCAACCATTTTTGCCTCTGTTTTATCACTTTACACGATTCGTGTTTTGCGCAATTTATTATATAATTTACACACTCACAACACTTTTCGTGTTTTATTCCATATTTTCACAATCGCTATATCGCCGATATTTGCGGATTTAAGCGTTTTCCAATACGTTTTGTATCGATTTGAAACACAAATCGTGTTTTATGCGCACATTGTCGCAAAGTCGTTTTCCACGCCGTTTTTGAGCGTGCCTTTGGCGATATTGAGCGAAATTATTTGCTTGCATTTTCTCGCGCCGACAAAATCGCGCATAATTATGTTTACGCAATCGAAATAATCTTTGCCTTCGAGCGTCGAAATGAAACTCGTTGCGTTCTTATCGTGCGTTCCCTCGTAGAACTTCGGACCGATTATCGCAATCGGGTCGGTGAGTTGCATTTGCATAACGAACAGTCCGCCCTCGCTTTGTCTGTACTTTTCCACGTAAGTCGGGATTGCCTTTTCGAGATACGTCTTTGACGACTTTTTGTTGAGCGAGCCGTCGTAGAAGGATTGAAGCGAACTGCCGCTTCTCGTTCCCGAATCGTTGTTTCTTTGGAACAGATAATTCTTGTCCGTCACGGAATTTTCGTTATTACCGAACTCGTTGCCCCAAAACACGATAGCCTTGCCTCGTACGTCGCCGAGCGTCAACGATTTTACGAAATCGAGGTCGGATTGCTCGGTTTCGTTTTCAACCATAAGTCCCGCAAGTTTTGCGCAAAGCACGCCGTCAACGCAGTTCATAACCGCATCGCCGCCTTTGAAATGCTGAAAATCGAGAATGAGCGTTTCGCTCGGATTTGATTGCAAAAACTCTCTTATATCATCGACGATAGGCTCGAACGCTTCGCCCGAAATAGGACCGTGAAAGATGACCATCGAGTTGTCCTTGAGTTGAACTCGTATGTCGAAATACCTTGCGCCGCAAGTCATTTGTTCTTTTATGGTTTTATCCTGCGTTTTTGCCGCCCACATCATATCTTGCGTACCCGAGTCGTGCGAGCCTGCAATAACGACGTTTGACAAAAGAGCGTCGTCGCGGATATAACTCATCCACTTGCTCAAAAACTCGTCGGGATTCTGCTTGTCGATTGCCTTGCTCGCCAAGCCCGCCATAGAGCCTGCGACCACGCCTATGCAAAACACCACGCATAGCACCGCAATCAATGCGATTTTGCCTTTCTTTTTCATAAGTTCACCTCACGGATATTATACCTTTATCCTAAGGCAAAATCAATGGCAAAACTCAATCAATTTAGCGTCTTGTTGCAAAAACAGTTGTTCGTGCTCGTCGTGGTGTCGGTATCTGTGTTATTCGTGAACGCGAGTGCGGCAAGTATACCAATCATAACCGCCGTTTCACGCCTCGAAAAATCGCCGTCCGATATAAAAACTATCATCACGATGAGCAAAAACAAATACCAGTTGTCCTCAAACATACTCGACCTCTTTGACTTTTTACCACAATATGTCGCAAAATGCGCCAAAGTTACAAAAACTTCGTCTTCATATATGCGCTAAAATCTACGTATGGAAACGAAAATCGACTACATCGACGAACAAACCGTCCTCGACTACATACCTCGCAACGCAACGCTTCATTCGCTTGCAGAATTTTTTTCCGCTTGTTCGGACGCTACGCGGAACAAAATCATATGCGCGCTTTGCATAAGCGAAATGTGCGTAAGCGATTTGTCGAGAATACTCGGCATAAATCAAACCACTTGTTCGCACCAACTTCGACTTTTGCGCGCGGCGGACATCGTAACTCAACGCCGCGACGGAAAAATCATATATTACTCGCTCAAAAACAGAAAAATCGAAAACGTGCTTCTTGCCGGCGTGGATTTTCTCGACTTGTAATAATCTCGTATAACGGTAAAATCATTAAAAATTGCAAATTATAAAGTCAATAAAGAAATCGCCAGTTCGGACAATTAAGAAGCATAAATTTAGTCACTAAAAGCGCAAAAAACGTACAAAAAAAGCGGATTTTGTCCGCTTTTTCTTTGTTTTAGTAGCCTTTTATATCATTGTTTTATTTGTCGTTTGCACCGCCGTTTTCGTTATCACAATCGCCGTTTTTATCGCCTTTATTGCCATTTTCGTCGTTATTCTCGTTATTATCGCGCGAATAATCGTCCGAAAACTCGTCGAAAGGCGAATCGCCGTCGGGATGTGTTTCTTCGTCGAAATCGTCGGAATCTGTCGTATTAGATTCGGGTTTGCGATGACGTTCGTTTTTGCGCAACGCTTTGCCGACGAGTATTGCGATACGCTTGTAAATAAACTGCAACGCATAGTCGATTGCAACCAAAATCGCCGTGCCGAACAAAGCAATCATCCAGTATTGCACCTTGTCGACTATCGACGAATCGAGCACGATGTTGTGACACACGAAGTACAAAAGCGCGAGTGCGCCGTTGATATAAACGATTTTGACGATGAGTTGAACCCACCACTTGATTTTGTCCTTATGATTGAGCATAACGCCCGAAATGATTGCCATAGGTCCGAAATACACGACGTAACCCATAACCGAGAATACGTCGCCCGCAACCAAAAACGACAACCCTGCGGACACGACGTACGCAAGCACCGACGAAAGGTAGTATTTTTGCGAAAGAGGGACCATAAGCGCGACTGCTGCGCCAATAAAAAAAGCAACCGTGCTGAATCTTACGACGACGCCGAGCCAAACCATCAGCAAAGCCACCGCCGCGCTGATGCCGGCGAGAGCCACGCGGTAGACCGCCTCTTGTCGTGAAATTTTCTTGCGATTGCGTTTCATATATGATGTGGAATATTCAAATATTCCGCTGCGTGCATAGCACGCATAAATGGTATTTTATGATTATATATTGTGCTTGTAAAGTGCGTTATTTGCGAGTTAGGCAAGAAACACACTTTATTGTAAAATCTTTTTCGTTTAGCCGCTTGCGTGCGAAGCACGCCATCACCAAGCAAGCACTCGCACGTAATTGCGGTTTGAGTTTTTTGTCCGTCTCATTTTGAGAGTAAAGAGGGCTTGCGCGGTTAGTAGAGTGACAAACAAGCGTGGCTCTTGGCGATAGACAAGTTTGTCTGTTGCCATTGCCACAGCGACCGTTTGTCACAGTTATTCGCTCAATAGCACGTTTTATTGTAAAACGCGATATTGAGATGAAAAACAAGGAAGACGCGATTTTTGAACAACGAGCGTACTTAGCCGTACGTGACTTGTGAAAAAATCGCATCTGACACAGTTGTTCGCTCAATAGCGTGTTTTCTTGTAAAATTCGTTATTTGAGCGTCAGACAAGGAAGCGCACGCCTCGAACGGCAATCCTAACGTACTAAGTGCTCAATAGCACGTTTTATTGTAAAACGCGATATTGAGATGAAAAACAAGGAAGACGCGATTTTTGAACAACGAGCGTACTTAGCCGTACGTGACTTGTGAAAAAATCGCATCTGACACAGTTGTTCGCTCAATAGCGTGTTTTCTTGTAAAATTCGTTATTTGAGCGTCAGACAAGGAAGCGCACGCCTCGAACAGCAATCCTAACGTACTGAGTCGTACGTGAATTGACGGGCGAGGTGCGCTGACGCAGTATCACGCCAAATAACAAATTTTAGCAGCAACGGATGAGGTCGCCACCCATACACTCACAACAACAATCCGCACACCAAAGCGCTTGACAGGCAGAGCAAAGTCCGTCGGCAACGTCGGAATCGCGTTGGGAATAGGTTCGGTTGGACGCTTGGTCGGAATTGCCGTAAACGCCTTGCGAGCCTTGCTTGTCGTAGGGGCGAGAGCCGTCGATTTTCTTTTTGAGGTTGTTCAAGGCGCGAGTGTATTTGTCGTTGGACGGGTCCATTTCGATTGCCATTTCGAGTTGCTTTTTGCTGTCGTTGAGCCAGTTTTTCTCGTAAAAGACGATGGACTGATAGTAGTGCCATTCCGCGCCGCGATAGGATATTTCGTCAAGAGCGCGTTGCGCGCCTTCGACGTCCTTGTTGCGGATTGCATTGCGCACGATTTCAAACGACGAATCGCCGTCACCCGTGACGGTTGCAGACTCGTGAGAAAGTTCCATTGCTTGCTGATATGCGTCGTCGAGTTGTGTGAGCATACGCGCCGCTTGCGCGCCCTCGTCGCCCTCGTCGAAAACACGCTCTTGATAATAAGCGCGCTTTTGTTTGTACGCTTCGAGAATTTCGCTTTGAGATGCGTCCTTGCTTACGCCAAGAATCACAAACGGGTCATTCGGCATTTATCTTCTCCTTTGAGCAGTCGCTCTAATTGCATCTTTATTCCGAGATATATCGTGTTGCTCAACACGCCCTCGTACATTTTTATGTCCATAGCGTTGTATGAGCCGACCATTTTGTTGTAGGTCGAATTGAGCAAAAACGAGAGTTCATCTGCGTTTTTTGCAAGATAATCTTGCTTTTGTGTACATTTGCCGTAATTCAGCACGAGCGGATTATATTCGCCGGACTTGCTGTCTTTTTCAACGTCGTCGACGGCGTCGAGCAAATATATGAGCCTGCCGAGATTGTAGCAAAACGTGTCGATATTGTCGTCGGTCTTTATCAATAGTCTCGTCATATCGCGCATAAGCGTTGCGAAAGTGTCGGCAACTCGGTCTATACTGTCGCAGTTTTCCTTTTCGAGTTTCCTCAAATCCAAAAAACTTTTTTGCATAATTTCGTCGATTTTTTCAAGCCTTTTCGCCGCTTTTTTCTTGCGCGGCGCGAGCATATCTTTGAGTATCGCGCGCGATTTTTTGCCGTCGTATACGTCGTCTTCGAGGTTGTAGTATACGAGCATAACGGCTATATCGGCAATCTTTTTTGAAAGTTCGTCGGTCTTGACGACCACCTTTTTCTTGCCGTTGTAGGCGCACAACTTACGCTCGAAAGTCACGGGCGTGTTTGTGAGTGAATGTAAAAGCACGTTGTAAAAAGTCACGTCGTAGTTGGTGCAAAGCCTTGTAAATTCCGCACCCGTTTCGCCGAGCGTTTTGCAAAGTCCGCAATAAAAGGATTGAAACACGTTGAAATCCTTGATATACATATTGAGCTTATCGGGAATAACGTATCCGAACATTTTGTTGCCTCTTTGTATAATAATATACTTTTTGTCTTAAACAATCCTTAAAACTCGCCGCCGAGTTATATTGTGCGGATTGTCGGAATTTTTGCGGCAGTCTTACGCATTTTTCGCTCGTTTGCCGCTAACTTTACTGCACTTTTGCCGTGTTCTTACGCTTGATTTTATGAATTTTAACCGTATCGGACGGATTTATGCGGTGATTTCGTCCGCCACTTCGAGAACGGTTTTCTTGACTTCCGTTCTGTCGATGACCTTGGTGTGAATCTCTTTTGCGACTTCGAGTTCGAGTATGCAATCGGGACATTCGAGTGCGGTGAGATTGTAAAGTTTGACGACCGCTTTGTACGAGTCCTTTTCCCTCGAACCGATTGCGCCGAGCACGTCTATCGGGAATTTGTACGGATTTGCCGTAGACAAAACGACGGTCGGGGTTTCGTCGTCGGTTTCGCAAGAATAGTCGTTGTATACGCTTGCCGCAACCGCCGTGTGGGTGTCCATAATGTAATCGTCGAGGTCAAAGAAAGTGGAAATCGCGTTTTTCGTATCTTCCTCATCCGCCCAACCCGCGACGAAATTGTCGAGATTCACTTCGTCGAAGTCTATCTCGAATCTGCCCGTCTTTTTGAGGCTGTCGTAAAGTTCGCGCACTTTTTCGTCGTCGCGGTCGTAAATCTCGTATATAAGTCTTTCGAGATTGCTCGACACAAGAATGTCCATTGACGGCGACATCGTTTTGTAAAACACGCGATTTATATCGTATACGCCGTCGTTGAAAAAGTCGGTGAGCGCGTTGTTTGCGTTGGACGCGACGATAAACTTTTCAACGGGCAAGCCCATACGATAGGCGTAATATCCCGCAAGCACGTCGCCAAAGTTGCCCGTCGGAACGGCAAAGTTTATCTTGTCGCCGAGTTCTATTTCGCCGCTGTCCACGAGGTCGCAGTATGCGGATATATAGTAGGCGATTTGAGGCGCGAGTCTGCCCCAGTTTATGGAATTTGCAGAAGACATCGCAATGCCTTTTGCCTTGAGCGCGTCTATTGTTTCCTTGTCGTTGAAAAGTCGTTTCACCGCCGCTTGCGCGTCGTCAAAGTTGCCTTTTATGCCGAAAACGTGGACGTTGCCGCCCTCTTGCGTGACCATTTGCAAGCGTTGCATTTCGCTCACGCCGCTAACGGGATAAAACACGACGACATGCGTGCCGTCTACGTCCTTAAAGCCTTCGAGCGCGGCTTTTCCCGTGTCGCCGCTCGTTGCGGTGAGCACGAGAGTTTGCTCGTTTATGCCGAGTTTTTTCTTGCTCGCAGTGAGAAGATACGGCAAAATCGTGAGCGCAATATCCTTAAAAGCGCAAGTCGGTCCGTGCCAAAGTTCGAGCATATAGAGTCCGTCCTCGACCTTGACGAGAGGACATACCGCGTCGTCGTCGAAGCGGTTGTAGGCGCGTTTGGCATATCCCAAAAGTTCCTCGAAAGAAAACTCGTCCATATACATAGACAAGATTTTTGCCGCGCGTTCGGGATAGTCGAGCGGAATGAGATTTTCGATGTCTGCAAGACTTAAAATCGGGAATGACGACGGAACGAAAAGTCCGCCGTCATCCGAAATGCCTTTTACGATAGCCTCGCTTGCCGAAATCTCGATTTTTGAGTTTCTGGTGCAAGTGTACTTCATCTTTTTTTGATTGTGCGCTGCCTTACGCGCGAATGAAATCAGGGAAATTTTCCTCGTTTTCGCTCACCGTAACCACAAATTTGGTGTCGGTGTTCTTTGCAATCTCTCTGAGGTCGTCAAAAAAGTCTTTCATCTCGAAAACGGTTTTGCCGAGCATTCTGTGCGCGCCGTCGATGTAGAGCGTTTCGATGTCGTGATTGCCTGCAAGCAAGCCTTTGAGGAAGCCGATGAGCGCTTCTTCGCTTACGGGTGCGTCCCCTCTTTTGAGTTGTTTGGCGTTGACCATACGAACTCTGTAATTGAGAGAGTACATATATCTGTCGGTATCCGTCACGAAAACGATGTCGCCTTTTGCGGTTTCAACGTTGTCATTTGCCATATCGATGATGATTTTCGTTTTGCCCGTGCCTTTGGCACCAGTTATAAATTTTATCATAAGCCCTCCGCTTATATTTATATTCGACTATATTATATATAAAAAGTTATCCGATTTCAACCCGCAATTTTCAAAATCGCACACATTTTTCTATGCGGCGAAAATCTGCGGTTAAAATTTACCCTCCGTCACTCGATGTTTTCGAGCATTTTATTCTGCACCGCGATTTGAAGCGCGGAAATCATTTCGTCAAGATCGCCGAGCATAAACTTGTCGATGTTGTAAAGGGTAAGTCCTATGCGGTGGTCGGTGACTCTGCCTTGCGGGAAATTGTAGGTGCGGATTCTCTCGCTTCTATCGCCCGTGCCGACTTGCGCGCGACGATTTTCGGCGTATTCCTTTTCCGCTTGCGAGCGATAGAAGTCGTAAACGCGGGATTTGAGCACTTTGAGTGCCTTTTCTCTGTTTTTAATCTGGCTTCTTTCGTCTTGACACTCCACCACTATGCCCGTGGGAATATGCGTCATTCGGATTGCGCTTTCCGTCTTGTTGACGTGCTGTCCGCCCGCACCGCCCGAACGATAAGTGTCCACTTTTATGTCGTTTTCGTTGAGATTGACCTCTACGTTCTGCGCTTCGGGAAGCACCGCAACGGTTACGGTTGACGTATGCACTCTGCCTTGCGACTCGGTTTCGGGAACGCGTTGCACCCTATGCACGCCGCTCTCGAATTTGAGTTTGCCGTATACGCCCTTGCCCGTTATCATAAACACGAGTTCTTTCGCGCCGCCGAGTTCGGTGTAGTTCATATTGACTTCCTCGACTTTCCAGCGATTGTTTTCGGCGTAATGGCGGTACATTTTCATAAGTTCCGTTCCGAAAAGAGCCGCCTCGTCGCCGCCCGCGCCCGCGCGTATTTCCATAATAACGTTGTTGTCCTCGTCGGGGTCTTTGGGCAAAAGGGATATTTTGAGGTCGTTTGCGTCCTTGTCGAGAGCCTCGCGCAAATCGTCGAGTTCTTGTTTAAGCAACGCTTTCATATCCGGGTCGGTTTCCGCCGCCGCCATACTCTCGCAATCCTCGAAATCCTGCTTATGCTTTTTGTATACGCCGTAAATCTCGCAAATCGGGGCGAGGTCGGAATGTTCCTTTGAAAGCGACTTGAATTTCTCTTGGTCGGATATGTTTTGCGGCAAAGACAAAAGATTGCCCACTTCTTCGTAGCGAGCCTCGATTTTGCCTAATTTTTGAAGCATACCGTCGGATATTTTCATTTTCTTTTCACCACCGCGATACGGTCGAGTCCTTCGATGTCTTTGACAATCTCGACGTCGTAGCCCTCGAATATCGCCTTAATATCGTCTGCCTGTCCCGCGCCGAATTCCAAAAGAAGCACGCCGTTCTCTTTGAGATGTTCGTCGAGTTTGTTTGCGATTATGCGGTAGAATTTCAAGCCGTCGCTGTCGCCGTCAAGCGCGAGTTGCGGCTCGAAGTCCTTGACTTTGGAATCGAGTTTTTGAACGTCGGACGTCGGAATGTACGGCGGATTGGACACGATTACGTCAAACGTCTTGTTTGCAACCGCGCCCCACATATCGCCCTTTGAAAAGTCCACTCGAACGCCCGTGTTGAGCGAGTTTGCAAGCGCAACGTCTATCGCGCCCACGCTCACATCGCACGCGCTCACTTTCGCGTTAGTATTCTTTGCAATCGCAACCGCAATCGCGCCGCTTCCCGTACACAAGTCGAGAACGTCGCATTGCGTCTGTTTTTCCTTTATCGTCGCAACCGCCTTTTCCACGAGTTCTTCGGTTTCGGGACGAGGGATAAGCACGTTTTTGTTGACGGCAATCTTTATTCCGTAAAACTCACAATAACCGAGCGCGTATTGAAGCGGCGTGCCGTCCGACATACGTTTTGCGATGGCTTGCGCGTTTTCAAACTCGGATTTGGCGAGGGTTTTGAGAGATTGAAGTTCGCTTCTCTTTTTGCCCGTAACCTCGACGAGCAACCAGTCGATGTCCGCTTCGTCCGCGCCTTTTGCGATGTTTTGAAGTTTGGCTCTTGCAACGCCGCAAGGCACTTTTATATCGAATTTTCTTTCTTCCAGATTGGTATTTTCGTCCATAGCAAGCACGGTTTTGAACGCTGTGAGCGACACTTCGAGCATATCGTCGGTAGGCTCTTTGGTTGTAAGTTTTTGAAGTGCCATACCCGGGGCGCGAAGTATGCGTACCAAAAGGCAATCGCTCTTTGCAAGCAATTTCAAAAGTTCGTAGGATACGCCCGCAACGACCGGCAAGAACAGCAGTTTGAATCCGAGTTTTATAAGCGCGTTAAGCACCTTTGCGCCGCCGACGTCGCTCGATACGACGAGGCCGCACTTTTCAATCATAAAGTTGACGAGCACGAAAACCATTATGCTCACCGCTATAACGAAAAACAAGAACGTCGTTCCGCAACGAGAGTGTTCTCTGGGCATATGCTTTGCGTTTTCGACGGTGAGGTCGAGTCCTCTTTCATAGCAGGATATGACCTTGTGTTCCGCGCCGTGATACATAAACACTCTGCGCACGTCTTTCATAAGCGTGACGAGAAGAATGTAGGATATGAAAATCAAAAGCATAAGTCCGCCTTCGATGAGGCTGTACCAAAGACTTTTGAGCGACGATGATGCGATTGCCGCTATGTTGTCGCATATGAGCGAGGCAAGAAAATTGGGCAAAAACACGAAAAGCCCCACCGCGAGCAGTACGCCCAAAACCACCGAGAACCCCATAAGCACGTTCATCGGATTGATTTTGAGTTTGTCCGCCATCCATTTGTCGAGTTTGGACGGCTCGGCGTAATCGCCGTACACTTCGGCAGAGCGCATCATAATGCCCGTACCTTGAAAGAGTTGAGTGAACAGATTGACCACGCCTCTTACGAACGGCAAACGCAAGAACGCGTTGCGTTGTTTTGCGTCCTTGACGTACTTGCTTTCGACGGTAATATCGCCGTCGGGCGTGCGAACGGCGGTCGCAATAGAGCGCGCGCCCTTCATCATAACGCCTTCGAGAACGGCTTGCCCGCCGATATTGGTCCTACGTACGATTTTGGTCTTTCTGTCGATAACGTTTTTTTGTTTCGGCTCTTTGTTTTTTGTGTTTTTGTCTGTCATAGAATGATTTGTTGATTAAACCGACACAATTTTTTATTTTTTAGGATTGTGCTTTTATATTTTTTTGTGCGCGACGGCACTTTTTGCGTGACGGAACTTTTTGCGCGATATTTGGATGAAGAACAAGGAAGATGTGATTTTTTGAGCAACGAGCGTACTTGGGTGTACGTGACTTGCGAAAAAAACACATCTGACGCAGTTATTCGCCAAATAGCGCTTTTTGCGCGATATTGAGATGTATATCGAGGAAGGTGCGGCTTGAATCGAAACCCAGTGTACATAGACGTACACGGTTTCGAGGCAAGGCGTGCCTGACAAAGATAGACGCTCAATAGCGCGCAAAAAAAGTAAATGCAGGCACACATTGACGTCGTGTGCCTGCATTTCCTTTGCGTTAGTCGAGATTGTATCTCTTCTTGAATTTGTCGACGCGTCCACCGGTGTCAACAAGTTTTTGTTTGCCCGTGAAGTACGGATGGCACTTTGAGCAAATTTCAACACGAAGTTCGTTGACGTTTTTGGTTGTACCCGTCTGGAATGTGTTTCCGCACGCACACACGACGGTCACATCGTGGTAGTTGGGATGGATTCCTTCTTTCATTTTGTTTCTCCTAACTCGTTTTTTTACACCCACACGCGCCAGTAAGTTACGCGAATATGATATAAAGTTTCTTTATTATATAAGTTGACCGCTAAAAAGTCAAGCGTTCGCAAAGCCTATTTTCTTTTTGAGGATTCTTTAATAATGCTTTAATACTTGTCCGATACGCCGACCTTAATTTTCCGTAGAATCCGCCCTTAATCCGACTCATAATCCGTCGCTTTATCCTTTCAAAAAGCAGACCGTATTTCAACACTCGGACAATGCTTTGAGAAGTTGATTTCTCGTGTCTTCGAGGTTTTTGTCGGTGAGTTTGCGCTCTTGCTTTTCGGATAGAATCGAGCCTTTGAGCACCACTTCGACGGGGTTTGCCGCAAACACGAAATAGTTGTCCGCACAGAGCAAGCACTCGTCTATTGCGTGAGTGACGAAAACGACGGTTTTTTTCGACTGTCGTTGCAGTGCGACGAACTTGTTTATGAGCCTTGCTTTCAGCGACGTATCGAGTGCTTTGAACGGTTCGTCGAGCAAAAGCACATCGCTCGGATAAAGGAACGCTCTTGCCATACTCGCTCTTTGCGCCTGTCCGCCGCTTATCTCGCTCGGAAGACTTTTTAGCACGTCGGATATTTCGAGTGCTTCGGCAGTGGATTCAATCATTTCTTTGCGTACGCATTTGTCCTTTACAACCGCCTTTAATATCAAATCAAGGTTTTTATACACCGAAATCGAGGGGATTAACCTGTCATTTTGAAAAATATAACTTACACCGCCCTCGCAACCTTCTATGCTTCCCTCGTAGGATTTGAGCGACGCCATAGCGTTCAAAAGCGTGGTTTTCCCGACGCCGCTTCCGCCCAAAACTACGTTGATTTTGCCTTGCTCGAAAGTGATGTCAAAGTTTTGAAATATCGTTTTTTGCTCGTACGAACAAGAAAAATTCTTTATGATTATGTCTTTCATCTCGCCACTTCCCAAACCTTTTTCAAAAGCGCGACAACGCCTTCGAGCGCAAAGCCGAACACGATTGCCACGAGCGTCCAAGCAAGCAAGTATTCGATCTCGAACGTGGCGTTTGCCGTCTGTATTTTTCCGCCGATACTTTTCGATACGCACGCCAGAATTTCCGCCGCCACGACCACTTTGAGAGTGAGCGACAACGTGGATTTGCTCGTGTCGAAAAGACAAGGCGCGATAGAGGGCAAGTATATGCCGAAAGCAACGTCAACGGGCTTCACCTTGTATACCTTTGCCATTTCCAAAAGTTCCTTGTCAACGCCCACGATTGCCGTGTATATCGACGAATAAAGAATGGGAAAGGCAATCAAAAATCCGACTGCGACGGACATTGCGTTGCTTGACATAAACGCGTAAAAAATCAAAATCACCGCGACGGTCGGCGCGGAACGCAAAAGGGAAACTATCGGCGAAACAACTTTGTGAAGCGGCTTAAAGAGTCCGCCGAGCACGGCGAAAATCATTGCCGCCGCAAAAGAAATCGCAAAGCAAATCAGCGTGCGCAACAGCGTAGAACCGACGCTTGTCCAAAATCCTTTTTCGCCGCCGAGCGCGAAAAAACGGGCAAGCACCTTAGAAGGCATCGGCAACACCAGCGGATTGCCTTTGACCTTTGCGCATATTGCCCATACTGCAAGCACTATGCCGAGTGCGGCGAGCGGATAAGCGATATTTTCGATTATCCGCTTCACCGTTTTTTTGTCAACGCTTATCTTTTTCACTTTCAGAACAACAAATCTTTGCACGCTTGCCAGTCGATTGCGTTGCCTTTGGAATCCTTCGGCATTACGCTTTCGAGGAAGGTGATAATTTCGCTCTTTTGAGCGTCGTCGAGGCGAGTTGCGTTCACTTTGCATCTTGCGATGCTCGCGGGCGGAAACGCCGCGCTTTCATAGAGATTTGCTTTCGCAAAAGCAGCAACTTCGCTCGGATTTTCGTTTATCCACGTCTTGCTTGCCGCAAGTGCCGCAAAAAGCGCATCAATGAACGATTTGTTTTGAGCAAGTTCGGTCTTGACGAAAAGTCCCGCTTGCGCATACGTCGTTGCGCCGCTCGCCTTTGCGTATTCCGCTTGCATATCCATTTCGGCATTGAGTTTCAACGCGCCTTTGAACGCCGTTGCCGCAGGCTCGCCCACGACCGCGAAATCCACGCTTCCGTTTGCAAGCAACACTCTTGCGGCAGGACCGTCGGCAACGTATTGCACGCTGACTTGGTTCTCGCTAGGCGCAACGTCCTCGCTCACGAGTTCGATGTCGTTTTTGTTCATAACGTATCTGAATACGAGTCCCGGAACGCCCTCTTTGCCGATACAGGCAATCTTTTTGCCCTTTACGTCGTCAAGGGTAAGCACACCGCCGTTTTCGGTTTTGCCGACCATATAAAGACTTCCGTCGACAGCCACGCTGACGAGTTTGTACGCCGCGCCTTGTCTTATGAGGTTTGCGCCTGCGTTTACGGGCATAATCACCAAATCGCTGCTTTTGGAAGCCATTTCGGAAGCGATATTCGCAGGTTTGACGACGCTGTAATTCACCTTGTATCCGTCGATTTCCTTATTGTCGGTCACGAGGCGGAGCATTGCAAGCGCGGGCGTGCCTTCGGGTGCGCTGAAGCGCAATTCGGTTTGCGGTGCAGGCGTAGGATTGTCGTTATCGTTGTCGTTGCACGCGACAAGCGAAACGCACGCCACGCACACGAGTGCCAAAACTGCGATAATCGCAATAATTTTGATTGATTTTCTCATTTTATACCTCTTAAAAATGTATTTTCCGTCTTTACATATGTTTTATGAGCGTGTACCCTAAATAGAACATCACCCCTTCCCTTCGGGCTTTCCCCTATTGCTCAAACTTGCGTCATTTCTCTGCAAGATTGCACATCGTTCGCAAGAGGGGAAGTCGGCACTCACATAGATAGGTATCGTTCTCTCATTATGCCACTGCGCTTTGTGCGCCAGGCAGTGGCCAACGGACGGCGCAGTCGCTTGTACTGTTCATCAAGTTCGGCGCTCATAGGCTCGCCGCCGTTGCGGCTCGTGTTCCGTCTTCGAAAAGATGTTAAACTTCAAACGAAGTTATTGCAGACTTAATATGCAGGCTTTCAAATCTACCGAGTTTGCCCGTAAGCGCGGATATGCGCTCTTGAGTGCCTTCCACAATCAGCGCAATTGCGTTTGCTTCCTCTCTGGGTACGCCCATTCTGCCGATTATAATATCTGCAAAATCGCTCAAAACTTTCTGCATTTCTACTGCAATCGTCTTGTCGCCTTTAAGCACGATTCCGACAACGCCTATTCTTTTCATAATTACCTCTTTTGCGCCGTGGGCGCGGTTGTATTTGTGCAAAGCACAAGTTGTATTTTCGTCCTATGCGAACGGCTTGAATCGTACGGTTTTGATGGTGCAAGCGAGATGAAGAACAAGGAAGATGCGGCTTGAATCGAAACCCAGTGTACATAGACGTACACGGTTTCGAGACAAGGCGTATCTGACGCAGTTATTCGCTCGCTTGCGCAATCAAAAAGCCATCGTGCAAAACACGATGGCTTAAATAAACCTATCAATAATCCGTCTTGCACTCCGTCTTTCGCCGGAAGCCTTGCCATCGTTTCGGGCGCACCCTACACTCCGTCGGCTTCGACGCACATCGTTTTTGATTCGATATTTTTTTATCTATTTTGATATTATTCTATATTTTCATATATGTCAAGCGTTTTTTAGAAAACAAACAGCAATGCCGCGCCGAGTATTCTGCTTTTCAAAAGCACGGGCATATATTCGGCGTCCATAACGCCTTCTGCAATGTTTTCCTTTTGGATTTGCCAACTTGCGATTTGCTTCATCGCTTCTCTGCTTTCGGAATTTTCTGCAAAGAAGTCGGACACAAACAACTTCAAATCCGCTTTTACGCTATCGATGCAAGACGTAATCTTTTGGCTTACGGCATCGATTTTATTAATATGCCATTGATACCATAGCTTGATATACGGGATGTTGCTTTCGTCGAGTGGGAATGTTATTACATATGGACAACTCTCGTCGAGAATACTCTCGATGTTGCAACCGACCGTTTTATCACACAACGCTTGCAAATTCGCTTGGGTCGGATTCATCTCGAAATCGTAGTACGCTTGCTTCATTTTCTCGACGTTGGAACTGAACATCAACGAAACAATCATAAGTGCGAGCGTATCGTTGTCGATAACGTCCGAATGGGCGGGAGTATACTTCTCGTCGCCTTCCTCGTTGACGAGGTCGGAAACGTTGAGAAGCAAGTCGAGTATAATGACGGGCATGGCTTTTTGATAGCCTTCCTTGCCCTGCTCGCATACTCTGTCGATAAGCACGTTTATACTATTTTGGTCGAATCTTCCTTCCGCCATTATGCCGTCGATGACTTTCGCCGCTAAAACGAGTTTGTTGAACGTTTTTGTCGAATCGTCGAGGGTTTTGTCGTTTTCGAGTTTAACGCAAGACAAGAAGTCCTCGATGAAGGCTTTGCTCGATATGACTTCGCGACTTGCCTCCGCCACTTCGCACAGCGACGGGATGACGTCGACAACCATATACGCATATTTTGCGTAAATCATAATTTGCGCGTACACTTGCGAGGAAATGTTCTTGTCGTCGAAATTTTCGATAAAGAGATTGAGTGCGGCATTGAGTTTTTCAACCTCGCTTTGAGAAAGTGCGTTTTTGAGTTTTGAAACGTTGCCCAAAAGCGCGCCGACGAGCGTTGACAACTCGCTTTCGGACACGTTGGACAGCGCGCCGTCCTCTTCGAATATCTTTGAATACAGTTCGTCGGTCAAAGTGTTGACGGACGTATCGTACGCAAAGGCGATAAGTTCGCCGAAAGCGTTTTTGGCATTGTCGAGAGCGGATTGCATTTCTCTCTTTTGCGCGTCGGTTGCGTTGAGAGATTGCTTTGCGAGATTGAGCACCACTCTGTTTTCGGACACGTTTTGAACCGCCGCCGCACTTGCGCCGTTTTGAATCATAACGTCTTTCACGCCGTCGAGTCTGTCGACGATTTGAGATACGGTCTTACTGCCGCTTTGAATGAGTTTGGACACAAGGTCGTACGCAAGCGATGAAACGTCGCCCGACGTAAGTCCGACTCGTTTGAGAAGCGGCACTAAAAGTTCGGCGTTTTGAGAAAATTCCTCGAGTAGTTTCTTGCCGTCCTCGCTTTCGAGCGTATCTGCGAAAGTCTGAATTTTTGCCGTCTGCAAACTCGAATCTTTAAGCACTTCGCAAACGAGGCTCGTCCAACCCTTCGTCACGACGTAATCGCCTGCCGTGTCGAGTTTTGCAACGTCCTCGTCCGACAGATTCGCGTTCCACTCAGAGTTCAGTCCGACAAGAAAAGTCTGTTCGGCTCTTTCGACTTGCCTCGCGCGCTCTTCTTGAGCGTCGGTTTGTCCTTTTTTGTTGCACGCAACCAAACTCGCGCAGAGAATCAGCACGAGGACGAGCAACAAAATAAGGATTGATTTCGACTTTTTCATACTTATACCTTTTTGATATTATACCCTTTTTTGAAGCAAAGCGCAAGGGGTATGAGCGTATAGCCAACGCTCATCGCTCCGCCGACCGTCGCCACGACCCACGCTTCGTACATAAACTCGAAGTACAGTCCGAACAAACGCAACGCGTGAATGAGACAAGACGTGATAAGCACCGAGAACGCAAACGACAGCACGAACGCCACGAGCGCGACGAACGCGCTTTCAAAAATTTCCGCGCCGAGCAAAGCGTTCTTCGACATACCCGCATTCAACAGCGCGGTTCTTGATTTCTGCGTGGTCGCTCTGCCTATGAGCGACGACGCGACCGTCACGGCAAATATGAATATCGTGACCACCGCCGCAAGCGTGCCGATGAGGTCGAACACCGATTGCATACTTTCCATTTCCCACTTGAACGCGTCAAGGGTTTTTATAACGTAATAGTTGTTGCCGGCATACTTTTCGCGAAGCAATCCGACGGTCTTGTCCATATCGCCGTCGACGGTTGCAAGCACTGTATCGACTTGCTTTCCGTACAGATTTTTTACGACGTCCGCACTTACGACGACGTAGTTGCCGCTGAACAGCGTGTGTTTGAGTATGCCGCCCACGACAACCTCTTTAGTTACGCCCTCGACGGTCATTTCGAGGGTGTCGCCCTCGTTTACGCCGTACAGTTCTTTTAACGCATAATCGACGAAAACGTACGGTTTATCGCTCAAAATATGCTCGTAAACAACCGATTCGGACGTTATATACTCAAAGTCGACTATATCGAGAACGTCTTTCGAGCCGAGCATATTCATAGTTTTGTCTTTGCCGTTCACTTTCAAATCGGACTTGCCCCAAACCATTTTCGTGGCGCGTTTAACGCCGTCTGTCTGCTCGAATTTCGTCTCGTCTACGCCCGCTTGAATGTTGGTGACGAACACCATATCCGAAAACTCGTCAACGTAGGACGTAAAGATATTCGTAGTGAGCGAGTAGGACATAAAGAGCATCATTGCAATCGTCATACCCACCGTGAGCATAGTCACCGAGCGAGTGAAACGCTTGTCGCGCACGATATTTTTCGCACCTATCTGCACGCTCGGCGAAGACGATTTCGAGGCGAGTTTACCGCCTATTTTCATTGCTTTAGAGCAAGCGAGCGCAAGCGTCGCAACGCTGAACGCTATGCCGAAAACCGACATTATCGCCCTTGCGGACGGCACGCAAAATTCTATGATTACGCTCACTACCGTGAGCAAAGCAAACGTTATCAAAAGCGCAATCGACGCTTTCGACGGCTTGCTTACGTCGAGTTGGTTTTCTCTTATACTGCCCTTGAACGAGCGCAAAATGGGTGCGAGCGAACTTAAAATCGAGCATACGAGCCCTATGCCGCCGGCAAGAAACAAATAGCCTACCGATATGCCGAAAGTTACGCTTGAAGAAAGTGTGAGTTTCAAAAGTCCGATAAACACGCCCACCGCAAGAAGCGAGCCGACAATCGTGCCTATGCACGCTTGCAACGCGCTTTCGATAAGGAACAGCGAGGTTATCTGGCGTTTGGTTGCGCCAACGACTTTGAGTTTGGATATAAGATTGACCTTTTCGCCCTCGCTCATAAGGAACAACAGCACGATTATCGCAATTCCGAGTGACAAAACCGCGCCGCCCGCAAGCACTACGGGGGCGGTGAGACTCTGCGTTTGTTCCTCGATATACTGCGCGTCTTTCGACGCCGTGACGAGCATATCTTTGTATTCCGGCATTGCCGATATTTCTTTTATCGTTTGCTCGACTTTCGATTTGTCTTGCAAGACGATGTGAATCTCGTTGCACAAATTCTCACTCGGTGGCGATAATATTAAGGATGAGAATTTTTCGGTGAGTCCGAGCATAAGATAGGGCGCGTCGTCGAGGAAGTAGCCGCTCTGTTTTGCGATTGCGCCGATATAGCAAACAACGCTTTTCGTGCCGAGCGTAAACTCGACTCTGTCCCCCACCGAAAAGCCGAAATGCTTTGCCGCGTCTTTTGAAACGATTATGTCGTCCGTTCTCACGCCGCTTTGCATTTTGGATATGTCGCCCTCGATAACCTCGATTGTCGCAAGCGCTTCGAGTTGACCTTTTTTGAAGCCGCGCACGCCGACGTACTCGTCGCCGTACATGGCGTACAGTTTGAGCGACGGCACGATTTGCTCTACGCCGTCAATACGTTGAAGCGGCTCGTCTTTCATAATTCTGTCGCTCGTGCTGTTGGTGGAAATCGTTATATCGCTTATGCCCGACGAGGCGGTTTCGGTTGCGTAGATATAATCGTACACTGCACCCTTAAACGACAACATACAAAAAATCATTGCGACGACCACCGCGACCGCTAAGGTCGTGGCGACGAATCGCAACGGTTTCGACGTTATGTTTTTAAGAGCGAGTTTGAACATAGAAAGTTGTTGTATTTTTGTTTGGTTTTTATCGTTTGCTTGCACAAACTGCGTTGCAACGCAATTCCGATTCTTCCGCTTGCGTGCGTAGCACGCTTTACCAAGCAGATAATTTGGCGAAACTGCGGCTTGTGGTTTTACCCCTGCTTGAACCGATAGCGCAAATTCTCTGCGCGGTTAGAGATTGCGAGGACAAGTGCGGTGTTAGGCAATAAATTCTATTTGTTACTTTCGCCGCGACGCCGTTCGAGCAATCCGTCTTCCATCTTCACAATTCTGGAAGCGTACTCGGCGTGGGACGGCGAGTGCGTAACCATAACGAGCGCAACGCCGCGATTTTTGTTGATGTCTTTCAAAAGTTCCATAACCTGACGGCCGCGCTCTTTGTCAAGACTGCCCGTGGGTTCGTCAAGGAAAATGATTTTCGGATTCGTCGCAAGAGCCCTTGCGATTGCAACGCGCTGTTGCTCGCCGCCCGACAGTTGACGAGGATATGCGTTTTTGCGCTTGTCAACGCCGAGATACGTCAAAATTTCGTCGACGTGCGCCTTGTATTCGCTTTCCTTTTTCTTGTCGAGAACGAGCGGCAAGGTCACGTTTTCGTAAACGGTCAGATTAGGCACGAGATTGTCGAACTGATACACGAACGAAAAATCGCGTCTGCGCATACGAGCGATTTCTTCGTCGGGTGCGGCGCAAAGGTCTTGCCCCAAAAGTTCCACTCTGCCCTCGCTCGGCTTGTCTATGCCCGCAAGGATATAAAGAAGCGTGGATTTGCCGCTTCCCGATTCGCCCACGATTGCGACGAACTCGCCCTCGTCAAGCGAAAAGTCAACGCCTTTGAGAACTTCGGTTTTCACCTCGCCCGTAACGAACGTTTTTTTGATGTTTTCGGCTTTTAGTACGCAATTTGCCATATAGCCCCCGTTTCGCGCCTACTATGTGCGTGCGCGCGTAAATACACTTTGAATTATAACACAGCGTATTTGATAAAACAATAACAAAATAGTTGCCATCGACCGCTTAAAATATGATATACTGAAATTATGAAAAAACCGCTTATCGGCACAGTAGAATACGAAATCGAACTTGCAAAAAACACGGCGAGAAAACCTCGCTTGCTTTTGCACGCCTGTTGCGGTCCTTGCGCAAGCAGCGTGCTTGAATATCTCACGCCGCATTTTGACGTAACCGTTTATTATTACAATCCAAACATTTTGCCTAAAGACGAGTTTATCAAGCGTGAAAACGTACTTAAAGAGGTCGTTTCGCATTTTGACGGCGTAAAACTCGTCGTGCCCAGTCAAGACGAGCAAGAGTATATTTCCTACGTCAAGGGGCATAAATCCGACCCCGAAGGCGGCGCAAGATGCACTCTTTGTTTCAATCTGCGACTTGAAAACACGGCAAAATATATGCTTGAAAACGTCGAATGCTTCGACTTTTTTGCCACGACATTGACGGTGAGTCCGCACAAAAACGCGCCGCTCATAAACGAAATAGGCAACGCCGTCGCAAAAAAATTCGGCGTGAATTATCTCTCGTCCGACTTCAAAAAGAGAGACGGCTATCTTCGTTCCATTCAACTTTGCAAAGAATGGGGCATATATCGCCAAACTTACTGCGGTTGCGTAAGCGAACTTTTGAGCGATTGACGGCTTGTGTTTTAGAGCGAAAGCACCGCAATTATAGCGTGAAAGTGCCGCAAACGATATGTAGATTTAACTTGAAAAATGCCGAAAAAAGTTATATCGATTTATCTTGAAAACACCGCAACCGTTATGCCGGATTTGACTTGAAAACACCACAATCGTTATGTCGATTCGACTTAAAAACGGCATAAAAAGCCGTTAAAAAACGGCGAAAAAACGCACAAAAACAGCACAAAAAAACACGTTTTTTAACGTGTTTTTTGCTTGTTTTTTAATTAGTTTTGCGTGTGTTTTCGCCGCTCAATCTATTTCGACTTTTACGACTTCGCCCGTTTTTGCATTTATCGTTATCTCGACTTCCGTCAAGAATCCTATGCGGACTTTCACTTCGTAAACGTAAACGGAATGTCTTAAGTCGCTTGAATATTCTATACTCTTTTCGCTTTCCTCAACAGCAAGTTTCGTGCTTCCGCCGTACTCTCTTGCAACGTAGTCAAGTGCGATTTGCTCGGCTTGCGTTTGAGAATAGTTGCGGTTTTTGTTTGCCGCCCCGAACGCTGTGCCGAACACCGCGCTGAGGATTATTGCGGCGGACGCAAAAAGCACCGCAACCGAAATCAACAAGATTTTGAGCGTGTTCTTTTTGGCGTATTTTTTCTGCGCACGACGGATTTTGTCCTCGTCGCAATCGTCGCTTATGGCTTTTTTTGATTCGTACGCGTCGATAATTTCCGTCATTTTGCGCGCTTTTTCGAGTTCTTGCTCGACGAAAGCGGTTTCTTCCTCTGTGGCAACGCCGTCTTTGTACTTTTTGTATGCGTTTTCAAAATCCATATCACTTCTCCAAAATCTGTTTTATTTGCTCTCTGCCCCGATAAAGCATAACCTTGACGTTGCTTTCGCTCTTGCCGACAATCAGCGATATTGCGTCCACTCTCATATCCTCGAAGTAAAACAACAATATGACTTCTTTGAGGTTTTGCGGCAACAATCCGATTGCGTTGTAAAGCGCGCGATAGTTTTCGTCCTTTACGATTTGCTGCAACACGTCGTCGCACTCGCTCGACATATCTTCGGAAAGTTCGACGATTTTCGAGTGTTTACGCTTCTTGTTGAGGAACAGATTGCGACAAACTTTCAATATCCACGCCTTGAAGTTTTTAACGTCGTCCGCAAGTGCAAGCGCCTTGAAAAAGGCTTCCGAAACCAAATCTTCGGCTTCGGAAGCGTTTCTCGTGAGCGACATTGCGTACAAGAGAACGTCGTTGTAATACTTTTTGAACAGTTGTTCTACAAGATCGTGATCCATAAAAATCAGTCGTCTATTTCCTTGTCGTAGTCAAGAATTTGACCAGTTTTTGCATTTATTTCGTATTCGTATTCGTATCCGCCCGACTTGAACTCTACTTCCCAAACCACTACGCCGTGTTCGACTTCGAGTTTCGCTTCGATTTGAGCGGGGTTGCTCACGCCTGCGTGAGCGGTTGCGATTCTGATTGCCTCGTCTTGCGAAATCGTAGTATTCGTATCGACTTGCTCTTTCTTGTCGGTTTCAACCTTGATGATTGCGCCCGTCACCGCGTTGATTTCGTAGTCGTATTCTACGCCGTCGAGGATAAATTCGATTTCGTACACGTACGAGCCTTTTTCAAAATCGAGTTTCGCTTTCTTTATCGTGGCGTCGTTTGCCGTAAGAGAAGTGTTTTGCAAGCCTATGAGCGCGTTTTCGACTGCGATTGCGATTGCCTCGTCCGTGCCTTTGAAGTCTACGCCTTCTGGTGCTTTTTCAAACTCGGTTTTGTCGTTCACTTCTTTTTTGTGAATTTCGCCGCTTTTTGCCTCGATATCGTATTCGTATTTGGTCGTTCCTACATAAAACTCTATTTCGTAAAGATACTTTCCGTCGTCGAAGTCGAAGTCGATTTCGAGTTTGGTGATGTCGCCAAGTTCAACGCCCGCGTCGGCAAGCGCAATGTTTCTCGCCGCTTCTTTGCCGATATACTCGTTATTTTCAAACGGTGCGTCGGGGATTTGATCTTTTTCGACTTGACGGTCGTTTATTTTGACGGATTTCACGGTTTTGTCCGCGCCTATCGTGACGTCGTATTTTATGCCGTTAATTTCGATTTCGACCACGAAACTGTCCGCGTCCTTTTGCGTGACGGTGGCATAATCGACGGTTTGATTTTCAACGCCCACCGTTTGAAGCGCGATTCGCGTAAACTCGGCGTTTCTTGCTTGTTCTTTTTGTTCTTGTTTGTCGCAAGCGGCGAATATCACCGCGCAACATACGATTGCAACTATTGCAAAAGTGAGTACCGTTTTTTTCTTCATAAGGGGTTGCCTCCTTGGTTTTTTCACTAATAAGACACCAAACTTAAAGAAAGGTTACAAACTTTTTGCAAAAAAAATAAACGGACAAAAAGATTTTTGCAAATCGATTTGTCCGTCAATCGTCAATTTATTTGTCGAGAACTACGACTGCGCCCTTAAACTCGTCGCCTTCCCATATGATTTCGCCGACGGACGGAAGCATAACGTAGCCGTCTTTTACGTTCTTCACGCTTATGACGGGCGTGGTTACGGTCGCTTCGACATCGCTTCTTTCAAATGCGAAGTCGCAATCTATCATTTCGCAATCTATGAGTTTGAGATTCTTGCAATAGCAAAGCGGTTGCGTGCCTATGATTTTGCAATGGTCGAACGTCACGTTGTCGCAGTACCAAGCAAGATATTCGCCCTTGACGACGCAGTTTCTGACGGTTACGTTTTCGGCGTGCCAGAACGCGTCTTTCGTGTCGAAGTTGCAATCCTCGAAAACCGCGTCTTTGATGTACTGAAAACTGTACTTGCCCTTGAAATCCACGTTTTTGAAGTGAATGGACGTTGCGCGCATCATAAAATACTCGCTTTCGGCGTGCGAATTTGACATATTCACGCCGTGCGTCGACCAACCGAACTCGGGCGAAACGATGTCGCAACCCTCGATCGTGACGTTTTTGCACTCTCTTAGTGCCTTTATGCCGTGCATTTTGACGTTTTTGAGGTTGATGTTTTCGCTATACCAAAGCGACGCGCGGCACAACTGAGTCATTTCGCTGTCCTCGATCGTCAGATTGTGATCGTGCCAAAACGGATAGCGAAGATTGAAAAAGCAATCCTTGCACTCTACGTCCCTACACTCTTTGAATGCGCTTTCGCCGTCGGCAGGTCCGTCTATTTTTACGTTGTTGACTTTGACGTTTCTCGCGCCGTAAAATGCGCGTTCCTCGTCGAAAGTTTCGTTTTCTACAACACAATTTTCGTATGCCATATTCTTTCCTTGTCTAAAAAGTGTTCTATACCAAAATGCAAACCGCCTGCAAGCGCAAGCGGAATGAGGATTATTGTTCTTCTTGTCTTTGTTCGAGCATAGACTTGACTTTCATAAGTCTTGTCGTCGCGCCTCTTTCGTTCTCGTCGAGTTTCATAACGATATACTTTATGGTTTCTTCGAGTTGCGGAATCATAACGTATTCGAGCGCATTGACGCGTCTTCTATTCTTCTCGATTTCGTCGGCGAGCATATTGCAAGTCTTTTCCACTTCCGCTAGTTTCAAGAGTTTTGGCAGAAGTTCGGTGAGCGAGGATATGGAACTGTCCAGTTCGCTCGTGACGCTCGCAAACGAGTACGGATACAAGTCCTTGCTTTCCCCTTCCGTGACGGTGAAAACGGGCACGTTGACGCTCATAACGTTTTTCGAGGACGTTTCGAGCGTAACCTTTGCCGACGGCATTGCGATTGCTTCCTCTATCACGGCGTCGCTGGAAACCGCACGCGCGAGCATAAAGGATTTGAGCGAATCGCCGAGTTCTTCCTCGACTTCCTCTCTCAATCTCTTGTTTTCGCGAACATAAAGCATAAACTGGCGAATCATCTCGTCAGATTTATCCTTCAAGAGTTTGTGTCCTCTCGTTGCGGTTTTAAGACGATTTTTGAGTCGTCTTAATTCCATTCTTGTGGGGTTTACGTTGAGTTTGCTCATTGCTTATTTTCTTTCTCGTCGTTGTCGAGGTATTTTTCGATATACTCGTCGCGGATACGTTTAAGTTCGCTCTTGGGAAGAATTTTGAGAAGTTTCCAGCCGAGGTCGAGAGTTTCATCGATGTCGCGATTGACGTCGAAGCCTTGCGAAACGTATTGTTTTTCAAACTCGTCCGCAAATTCTGCGTACTTCTTGTCCGTTTCGGTCAAAGCCGCTTCGCCGAGAATGGAACTCAATTCCTTTGCTTCTTTGCCCTGCGCGTACGCGCTGAAAAGTTGGTTCATCGTGTCGGCGTGGTCTTCTCTCGTTTTGCCTTTGCCTATGCCCTTGTCTTTAAGACGAGAGAGCGACGGCAATACGTCGATGGGCGGAACGATGCCTTTCTTGTACAATTCGCGCGAGATGATGATTTGTCCTTCGGTGATGTAACCGGTAAGGTCGGGAATGGGGTGCGTTTTGTCGTCCTCGGGCATCGTGAGGATAGGAATCTGCGTGATAGAACCTTTCTTACCCACGATTCTGCCCGCGCGCTCGTACATACTCGCAAGGTCGGTGTACATATATCCGGGGTAGCCGCGTCTGCCGGGGACTTCCTTTCTTGCCGCCGAAACTTCGCGCAGTGCTTCTGCGTAGTTTGTGATGTCGGTGGTGATGACCAAAACGTGCATATCCTTCTCAAACGCAAGGTATTCCGCCGCGGTCAACGCCATACGAGGCGTGGAAATACGCTCGACGGCGGGGTCGTTTGCAAGGTTTATGAACATAACCGCGCGCTCGATTGCGCCCGTCTTTCTGAAATCGCTGATGAAGAAGTCCGCTTCCTCGAACGTGATACCGACTGCCGCGAACACGACCGCGAATTTTGCGTCGCTGCCCAAAACTTTGGCTTGTCTTGCGATTTGCGCCGCAAGTTCTGCGTGAGGCATACCGGACATCGAGAACACGGGAAGTTTTTGACCTCTGACGAGCGTGTTCAAGCCGTCGATTGCGCTGATACCCGTTTGAATAAACTCGTTGGGATAGTCGCGCGCGACGGGATTTATCGGTTGACCGTTGATGTCGAGTTTCGTTTCGGGAATGATGGGTGCGCCGCCGTCGCGGGGTCTGCCCATACCGTCAAAAACTCTGCCGAGCATATCTTCGCTTACGCCGAGTTCGATGCCGTGTCCCAAAAATCTCGCTTTTGCGGAAGCCATTTTGATGCCTTGCGAGGCCTCGAACAACTGAACGAGCGCCTTGTCGCGATTGATTTCGAGCACCTTGCCGCTTCTGATTTCGCCGTTTTCCTGTCTGATTTCGACAAGTTCGTTATATTTTACGCCCTCAACGCCCTCGACGAGCATAAGCGGGCCGACAATCTCTCTTATGGTGTTGTATTCTTTTAACATCAAATGCCTCCTTCGTCGGTGAGAGCGCGCATTTCGCTCTTGATTTCGGCAAGAATTTCGTCGAATTTCGACATTTCGCTTTCGGGAATATATTTCGCTCTGCCGATTTGCTCTCTTACGCCGAGTTCGAGAATATCCTCGATGTCAACGTTCTTTTCGAGTGCGTCCTTTGCCAACTCGTCAAATTCGAGAATGAGGCGAAGCATATATTCTTGCTTGCGCAACGACGAGAACGTGTCAACTTCGTGGAAAGCGTTTTGGTGCAAATAGTCCTCTCTTATGGACTTTGCCGTTTCCATCGTGAGTCTGTTTTCGGGCGAGAGTGCGTCCATACCGACGAGCCTTACGATTTCGTCGAGTTGCGCTTCCTCTTGAAGTATGCGCATACACTTTGCGCGCAATCTCATCCATTCCTCGCCGACGTTGTCTGTGTACCATTCTCCAAGACGCTCTGCGTAAAGCGAATAACTCGTGAGCCAGTCAACGGCGGGAAAATGGCGTTTGTACGCAAGCGAGGCACTCAGTCCCCAGAACACTTTGACGATACGCAAAGTCGCTTGCGATACGGGTTCGGAAAGGTCGCCGCCGGGGGGCGAAACCGCGCCGATTGCCGTAATCGAACCGACGACGTTTTCTTGTCCCAGAACTTTGACGATACCCGCTCTTTCGTAAAATTCCGCAAGACGGGAACTGAGGTATGCGGGATAGCCTTCTTCACCGGGCATTTCTTCGAGACGTCCGCTCATTTCTCTGAGCGCTTCCGCCCAACGAGAGGTGGAATCCGCCATAATCGCGACGGAATAGCCCATATCTCTAAAGTATTCCGCAATGGTGATACCCGTGTAAATGGACGCTTCACGCGCCGCAACGGGCATATCCGACGTGTTTGCGATAAGCACGGTGCGCTTCATAAGCGGTTGACCGCTCTTGGGGTCGATAAGAGTCGGGAACTCGTTGAGAACGTCCGTCATCTCGTTGCCACGCTCGCCGCAACCTACGTATACGATTATGTCCGCGTCCGCCCACTTCGCAAGCTGGTGCTGAACGACGGTTTTGCCGCTTCCGAACGGTCCGGGAACTGCCGCAACGCCGCCCTTTGCAATCGGGAACAGCGTGTCGATGACTCTTTGTCCCGTGACGAGCGGTGTTTTCGGGGAAAGTTTTTCTTTGTAGGGTCTGCCCTTTCTGACGGGCCATTTTTGAAGCATAGTCACGTTGACGTCGCCCTTTTCGGTTTCCACGACTGCAACTGTTTCGTCAACGGTGAACTCGCCTTGTTTGATTTCCTTGACCGTGCCTTTCACGCCGTAAGGAACCATAATTTTATGCTCGACGAGGACGTTTTCTTGCACTACGCCGAGAACGCTTCCGCATTCCACGACGTCGCCGACGGTTGCCTTAGGCTCGAACGCCCATTTTTTTTGGTGGTCTACCGCGGGAAGATATACGCCTCTTTCAATACGGTCGCCCGCAATTTCTCTGAGTTTGGCAAGCGGTCTTTGAATACCGTCGTAAATGCCTTCGATAAGACCCGGTGCGAGTTCAACGGAAAGGGGCGCACCCGTCGAATATACGTTTTCGCCGGGGCCTAATCCGCTCGTTTCTTCATAAACCTGTATGGACGCGCGGTCGCCGCGAAGTTCGATGACTTCGCCTATGAGTTTCTTTTCGCTAACGTGAACCACGTCGTACATCTTGCACTGGGACATACCCTCTGCAACAATCAACGGTCCGGATACTTTTACGATTTTTCCAGTTTCCATTTTCGTCCTCTTATTTGTTCTCTTTGTCGAATAAAATGTCTGCGCCTATCGCCTTTTCGACGTTGGCTTTTATGCCTGCGAGTCCCACTCCGCGATTGCCTTCCGCCGACGGAATGGGCACGATGACGGGATAGGGACGGGATTTATAGCGATTGATGAGCGCGTCCGCTTGCGCGGCAACCTTTTCCGTCACGAAAATGACGGCGTATTTTCTCGCAAGCGCATGAATGGTATCTCTTGCCTGAATCTCGTCTTCCACGGGGAAAACGTCAAGACCGATGGCCTTGAATGCAAGCACGCTGTCTTTGTCGCCGCATACCGCGATTGCATTGTCACGCATAGAGTTCACGCATCCTTTCTTTGATTATTTGAGGCGCAACGTGATTTTTCACGCCTGCCACGATAAGTTTTGCAATTTTAATTTCTGTCTTTCTGCTCATATAGAACGCGACGATTGGCGCAATCGAGTACAAATCGTCTTTTTCGCGCTTCCATACTTTCAAAAGCGCGTCGTCGGTTTTTGCCTCGAACACGACGAGTTTTCCGCCCTCGTCGAGTGCCTTTACGTCCTCGTAATATTCCGTTTCCTTGAAAGGTTTGAGGAAGTCTTCGCCGTGAAGTTCCCATATACCTTCAAAGGTTGAAAGCGGAATCGTACCGCCGTCTATAAAGCAATCCGCAAAGAACGCAAAGTCGAGTCCGAGCCGTCTTGCCCTTTCAAAGGAAGATATATTGAGGTAGTTTATTCTTTTTTCAAAATATTCCTTTGCGACCTTGCCGCTCTTTTTGCAAAGTTCGAGTTGGTGGGCAAATTGCGCTTTGTCGACGGCAACGTCGAGCGCGTGCGCTTTGATTTGACCGCTTGCAAGGTCTTCTTGCGTTTTGAGAATAACGTCTTGCATTTGCTTTGCAAGCGCGTTTATCTCGCCCGATTCGATTGCTTCTTTGAGCGTTTCGACTTCAAAAAGTCCGTTCGGGGCGAAACTTTCCGCTTTTGCGCCCGAAACGTGCGCTTTGAGCAAAATTTTGAGGTTGACGTAATCGCTTTCCACAATGAATGCGTCGAGTGCGCCGCCCTCGTTCATTTCTTTCAAAAGCGCAATGTTCTCTTCTTCCGCGCGTTTGAAAACGACGTCGAAATTTTCGCCGTCCGTACCGAAACCGAGTTCCGCAAGAGCCTTGGACGCTTCCCTTGCGTCGGCAGCGTCCAAAAGCCTCTGCACCGCTTGCGCGGTGAGAAGTTTGCTTTCTCTGCTCTTTATCCGGGCGTTTTGGTACAAAAATTTGTATGACATATCAACCGAAAATTTCCTTTGCCGTCTTTGCTTCCGTTTGTTCTTTGAGAAGGGCGACTTCGACCTCGAAAGTGAAGTTTTTGTCAACGCCGTTCTCGCTCAAAATCAATCCGCCGTCAAAATCGCCGAATTTGTTCGAAAGAGTGAGGTTTATCCCCTTCTTTTTTGCAAATTCCGCAAGCGTAGACTCTGTGACTATGTCCTTTTCTCTTTGGGATATGGTCACCACGTCGCCGTCTTTTGCGTTGTCGAGCATTGCGAAAATAAGGTCGGAATAAGTCTTTTCGTCGAGATTTCGCAAGTTTTCGAGAACACGCTCGTACACGATGTCAAGCACTTTCGTCTTTGCGGCGAGAGTGAGTTTCTTTGCGTCGAGTTCTGCAACGGTTTTCGAGCGCGCGTCTACGTCGAGCACCATTCTGTCCGTTTCGGATTTTGTCGAATACAGATATTCCTTACATTCTTCTGCCGCTTTTGCGATGATTTCGTCCGCTTTGGCGTTTGCCTCTGCGATTATCGAATCGGCTTTGAGATGCGCGTCGGATATGATTTTTTCAACGATTGCTTCTTTGCTCATAGGTTTTTATTATGCGATGAACGCCGCGCTTGCCGCCGTTTCGAGAAGGGATTCGGTTGCGGGCATCATAACGCCGAGAAGGGATACCAAAAGCGCAAGAACGGCGTAGGTTTCGACCATAACCGTCAAAATGATTGCCTTGCCGCTTTCTTCGGGACGTTTTGCAACGAGTGCGATACCGCTGCAAGCGACTTTGGATTGATAAAGCGCGCTCAAGAAACCGACGATTGCCATCGGAAGGCAAGCCACCATCAAACCGAGTCCGCCCGTGACGGAAAGTCTTTCAACCGCGCCGAAAAGGTCGATTTTGACGAACACCAAGAACGCTACGAGCAAGCCGTAGATACCTTGCGTACCCGGCAAAAGTTGCAAGACCAAACATTTGGAAAACTTGTCGGGGTCCTCGCTCGTTACGCCTGCCGCCGCTTTACCTGCCGTGCCGACGCCGATTGCCGAACCGATGCCTGCCATTGCTGCCGCAAACACCGCGCCGATGAGGGCTATCAAAGTCCCAAGTGTGAAATTACCCATATAACTACCTCCTACTTTTCCAAGTATGTGTATTTTGTTTTTGTTCCGAAAGGCACGAAAACGTGTCCGCAACCTTCGTAGAATTTTCCGAAAAATTCGATGTATTGCAATCTGCAATTATGAACGTACGCGCCGAGCGTGGATATGCCGATGTTAAAGACGTGTCCCACAAGGAAGATAGGCACGCAAAGGACGTATCCTATCGCAACGAGGTTTGCCGGGAACAAGCCGAGCACGACCGAGCAAATCTGATTGACGACGAGCGCGACCACACTGCCCGAAAGTCCCAAACCGAACAAACGCGCGTACGAGAGTATGTCCGAAAGAATGTTTACGCCGTCGTAAAGTTTGCCGAATCCCGTGAGGAAGGACGTCACTTTTTTCACGCCCTTTTTGCCTCTCGTGTTGCCGAGAACAAGCAAAAACGCGCCGCCTGCCATAAAGCCTATACCCGTCCATTTGAGAGCGGTGATTTGCTTGAAGAACAACAGCGAAAGCGCAAGCATAATTATGCCCGCAAAAATCATATACCACGTTCCGACTGCGAAAAATGCGTCGAGGGGACGTTTTTTGCGTATGAGATTGATTGCGTTGAGAAGCATACCGACTGCAATATGCACGAATCCGAGCGCAAAGGATATGCCCAGCAAATACAGCGGTCCGTTGCCTTCGAGCGGTTGAACCAGTTGCAATTTTGCAAGGAACGTATTCGATATATCAAGTCCGAACCAACCGCCGAAAATCGTGCCCCATACGATTGTGGATATGCCTCCCATACCCACGATGAGAAGCAATCTTCCCTTGCCGGGGACGGGCTTTTTCACCGCGTACGCGATAAATCCGCCCAGTGCGAGCAGTATGCCGTACGCCGCGTCCGCAATCATCATTCCGAAAAGCAAGAAGTAGAAGAACGACATCACGGGGTTGGGGTCGAGGTCGGAAAAATAGTTGGGAGCGCTGTACATATTGGTTATGTCCTGATACGGCTCGACTATTTTGCTGTTTCTGACGTAGGTCGGGACGATTTCGTCCTCTTTGGGATTCGAAAACTCGTAAACTACGGTGTCGCCCATCTCGTCGAGAATTTTTTTGAGGTCTTCCTCGAACTCGGCGGGATACCACGCTTCCATAACGAAACTGCGTTTCGTCGCGGCAAATCCGTCGAGAGCGGAAAACTTGTCGATTTGAACGAGATAGTAATCGTAAAGCGTTTTTAGGTCGGCAATATACATCTCTTTCACAAGAGCGCGGGTCGTAAGTTCAAACGTTTCTTCTTCGAGTCTTGTGAGTTTCTCTTTGAGAATATTCATATTCTCGATAGGCGTGTTGTCGTTGTTGACGGACGCGCGCGAAAATTCGAGAGATTGCAACTCGTATGAAAGTGCGTCTGCGCACTCGTTGAGAGCAATGGCGACAATCGGTTGCGCTTTGCCCTGCTTCAAAAACTCGACGTAAACGCCGTCGTTTTCGTCCTGATACTTTTGAAGCGCAAGCGTATTTTGGGTGGGAATACAGCCCAAAAATACGGTGGTTTTTTCACCGTTTTTGTAGAAAGAATAGGGTTTGCGCAAAGATATATACACCCTGTGCGCCTCGATTTCTTCCGTTATGCTCGCCTTTTGTGCGGCGATTTCTTTCTGTCTTAAATTGATTTCTTCGAGGTCGGCAATGTTTGCCATAAGTTCGACTTCTTTCGAGTCGATAAGGTCGAAGTCGTCAAAACTCATTCTTTCTATTTGCGAAAGAGGCGGGGTTTTGATGGGGGTATAAATGTAGGGACGTTCGCTCTTTTCGGTTTCTTTGGCGAACTTTTCGGCAACTTTTCGTTGATCTCGCAAATACGAGAAAGCAAACTCTATCCTTGCGATTTGTGCTTTTATATGCTCGCAGGAAGCGGAATTGTCAAGGCGCACGGTATCGTCAATATCGTGCGTTTTTGCAATCTCAACGTTTTTGGTGCGTTGAAGTGCCTTGAAAAATTTGTGCCTATCGCTCTTGTGCGCGACGAGCACCAGCTTTTTCATCTCAACAATCATAGTGTGTCGTCAAAAAGTCTTATTCTTCGATTGTATCGTTTGTGCCGCAGTATTTTCCCACAAGCGACGCGGCGAGTTCGTTTGCTTTTTCGCTTGCGGCGAGGTTGTGTTCGTTCACAAGTTCGTCGGCGGATTTTTGTCCTTTTTTGAGAATTTCCTCTCGCTTTTTCTGCGCTTCCTTCTCTGCTTTGTCAAGCGCGACGCGTCTGTCGTCACGACATTGCAAAACCGTTGCTTTTTTCTGTTTTTCGGCGTCTATTTCGGCTTGTTGCACGATTTGCTTCGCCTTGTTTTGAGCCTCTTGCACGATTTCGTCCGCGTTCGCTTCGGCTTCTCTTATCTCTTTCAAAACGTCGTCAATCATATTTCACCGTCCGTTTTCGATGTCGGAAATCATATCCAAACGTCTTTGATGTCTGCCACCCTCGTACGTCGCAGTATACCAAGCCTTGACAATCTCTCTTGCCTCGTCCGGCGTGATGACTCGTCCGCCGAGCGCGATTACGTTGGCGTTGTTGTGTCTTCTCGTCATTTCCGCCATAAAAGTGTTTGTGCAAACGGCGCAGCGTATGCCCTTGACCTTGTTTGCCGCAATGGAAATGCCTATGCCCGTGCCGCACATAACCACGCCGAGGTCGCACCTTTTTTGAGCGACGGCATTTGCGACTTTGAGTCCGTATTCGGGATAATCGACCGACTCGGTTGAAAAGCAACCGAAATCAACGACTTCCGCACCGAGTTTTTTCAGTTCGTCAACGACGGCGTCTTTGAGAACGAATCCGCCGTGATCGCAACCGACAGCAACTTTTGTCATAACAATCACCATACAATTATATACTTATATAATATTATAACACCCGAAATTTTTTATTTCAAGTCTAAAATGAAAAGGCGGTTTATTAAAAAAGGATTTAAGGTTGCACTTTGTGCAATTATATTGTCCTTACGGACAGTTAAATTCTCGCATTGCGAGCGTTATATTGCACCTACGGTGCAGTTATATTGTGCCTACGGCACAGATATTCAAATATTCCGCAACCTCTCGCATAGCGAGAGATTTCACCCGCGCTATGCGCGGATATCGCACGAGCAACGCGAGTATATCGCCGTTGCTCAAGCAACGATATCACTGCGCAAGCAATGAAAACGGCGCACCGTAGTGCGCCGCTTTTCATTGCTTTAAGCAATCTTTTTGAGTTTGGATTTCTTCACCACAATCGCGACAACCGTCGCAACCACTATCAACACAAACAAGACGCATGAACCGGCTATGACGTAAATCTTCCATGATTCGAGTCCTTGCGGATTGGCATCTACGAACACGATTCCGTTGATGTAGTCCGTCGTGTAAGTGAGTTTGCCGTCCTCGACCGTGTAGTCGGTGAGTCTTGTAAGTCCGCCGCTTTGGTTGACGTAGTAGATTGCGATTCCGCCTCTGCTATTTTGCACGGATTGCGGAATTTCGACGGTTATCGTCATGCTCTTGCCCGTGTAAGTCACGAGTGCGTCGTTTAGGTAAAGATTGACTCTGAGCACTGCTGCGACTTTTGCGTCTTCGACGTCTGCTTCCTTTCTCATAGCCGCAACGTATTGCTCGACCGCTTTGAGATAAGACATATCGCTTGCAAGAGCGTTTTCGGTCTTGATTTCCTTGACTTCGAGTCTGTTTGCGACGACGCCCTTACCCTCGTTGATGGTGATTGACGAGCCGCTGCCGTTGACGAGGTTCTTGGTTGTGAGTTCCAAAATGCCGGTGCTTGTGAGGAACACGTAGTTGTTTGCGTCGTAGTCGCCGCCGATTACCACCGCGAACGAGTACTTGCCCGCGCTTGCGATATTTTCAAGACCGACGAGTTTGGTGTCGCTCTTTTCGATTGCGATTTCGGGGTCGTTGCTTACCTCTTTCATCTTGACTGTGTAGTCGATTGAGTACTTCGTGCCTTCGACGTATTCGCCCGTGAGTTTCAACACGGTTGAACCGTCAACGTATTCTTCGGATTTTTCGAAGTTGCCTTGTTTGAGTTCAACTTCGACGATTGCTCTGAGCACTTGGAATTCCGCAATCGATGTGGATTGCTTGTAGTTGCTTCCGAGCGTGCTTGCAAGGAATTTGTCGGTGAGTTTGACCGTCACTCTGTACTTGCCTGCGTTGACGACGTCGTTTTGCGAAATATTGACATAGTCGTTTCCGTCAAGCATTTGATAAGTTATCTCGTAGTCGCTGTCGGTGAGCGTAGTCTTTGTACCGCCCGTGAGCATATTGTACGAGATTCTGTCCGCGCGGTTGTCGTCGTTGACGTATGCGTGAGCCTTGCCGTTGTAGTACTCGCTGACGTTTCTCGCTCTGAGTCCGACTTCCGCCTTTTCTATCTTGATTTCCTTCTTGACTTCGCCGCTGTTCCACTCGATGTAGTAACCGTTTGCGTCTTTGTCTTTGCGCGCTACGAACGAACCGTCCGCGTTGATGTAACGTCTGACGTGAACCGTGCCGCTGTACGTTCCGAAGTTGACGGGATAGAGTTCGTTGCCGTCGTCGTCTACGAAGATGACTTCGTCGGTTGCGAGTTCGCCTTGTACGACGTCGTGCAAGCGGTTGATACCCTCGCCGTCCTTGTCAATGGAATACGTGTAAGTGAAACTGTTTTCCGTATCGCTGCCCACGCTCACGCCCGTGAGTTTGGGAAGTACGATTTGAAGGGTTGCGGTTTCGGGTTTGACGGTTGCGCCTTGCTCGGACATATCGAACACCGTTCTCAACGTTCCGTCTACGTCCTTGTGCGAAATGCTGTTTTCGTCCGCCAAAATGATGTTGTAGTTTTTCACGACGTCGTCGTAATCAACGCCGTCCGATGCTGCGAGATAGAACACGTAATATTCGTTTGCGCCGAGTTTGTCCGAGGTCTTGGACATTGCGGTCGCCGCCGTAACTACGCCCGTTTCGGAATTGTAAACGCCGAGTTTGACAATCGGATAGTAGTTTACGTTGCCCTTCTTGAACAGCGTGAGTTGAGTTTGACCGGACACGATGCCGTCTTTGCCGTCCTTGTCGAGATACAAGAGTTCGACGTTGACGAGCAACTTGCCGTTCTTGTCGATAAATTGACCGTAGTTTGCGGTGTATCCGTTGGAAACGGTGACGACGTAGAGGTCTTTCTTCTTGACTTCGACCTTGCTCGTGCCGTTTGCTGCATCGGTGTAAACGGGGCTGAACTTGAAGTTCTTTGCGTTGCCGTCCGTTCTGAATCTATAGGACGTGGACACGCTGCCAGCGTCGGGCATCGTGGAAGCAAACGAAACGTATGCTTGCGGAAGTGCCGAAATTCTGTCGTTTTCGGTGCCACCCAAGCGAATGTACTCGCCGATTGCGCCTTCCGCCGCCTTGACGAATCTGCCGTTGTTAAGCGAATAAGTGTTGTCTGCAAACAACGTTGCGTCCGCACTTTCGAGTCCGACCGCCACAAGATAATTGGCAAGAGTCATATAGAATGCCGACTCGTTTGCGTATTCGTTGACAAGGTCGTATTCTTTGCCGTCGTTGCCGACGAACTTGTAAGTCACATTGCCGACGTATTTGCCTGTCGCAATGCCGTAGTCTGCGATTTCGTCCGCAAGGTGCGCATTGACGATTCTTTGTTTGATTCTGCCTTCGAGGTTGACCGTGCTGACACTCTCGCCTTCGATTGTGTAGTTGTAAGCGTCTTTGCCCGTAATGCCCGAAGCCGTGAATACGATGTACTTGGCGTTAGAGTACGCGCTGTCGAATTTTGCCGAAACGTCCGCAATCGTCACGTCGTCGCCGAGAATGACGTTTGCAACCGCACCTGCCGTGTATTGATAGTCGTAGTCTTCTCCCTCGCCTACTTCGTGCTTGCCTACACCGAAGAATCTGTCCGTGCCGTCGTAATACTTTTCAAACGCTTCGGAAGTCGAATTCTTCTCGATACCGTTCGCTCTGATGTAAACGGATCTTTGAGTGATCTTTCCTTCGCCGTGCAAATAGTTGATTCCGTCCGCTGTTTCGCCAAACGACTTGATTCCGTTGGCATCTTCATTGTTTACATAGTTCGCTTCGCCGTAAGTTTTTTCGAGCATAAGCACGTCGTTGCCGTTGTGCTTGTAGAAGCCGACGATGTGATCTTCGTATGCGGTTCTGTTTTCGTCGGTTGCCGCAACGTAGTACTTGGTCGTGTCGAGCGCGTACCAGTATTCGTTCACTTCGATTCCCTCTGCGGGTGCGCCGTAGGAAATTGCGCCGTCAACGACGTACGCAAGCACGGTTTTGCCTGCGAGCAGTTCTTTACTACTATATACTAATGTATAGTTAGTATATTTTTCCTTAATTGTTGTAAGGCGCAAATTGTATGCAGTGCCTTGCTTGTTTTCGATTGTGTATTGACCGTTTTCGACAATCGGGTCGCCTTTGTCGTCACGCTTTACGTTGACGAATCTGTCGTCGAAGTACGCGTTGTTTCTGGTTTGAATCGCATAGTATCTTTCGTCCTCTGCAATCATATTGGTGAACGTATACTTGATGTCGCTCTTGATTGCGGATTCGTCGCCGTTGTATTCTCTCTCGCCGAGATATGCGTTGACGAGCAACGGACGAGCCTTGATGTTGCCCGCAATCGTGCCTTTGTATTGCAAAAGTTCGTAGTTTGCGATTGCTTCGAGTGCGGTTGCGAGTTCTTCGTCCGAAAGAGTGGATTTTGCTTGAAGTTTTGCCGCCGAAAGCACGATTGCGATGTTATCGCCCGCTTGCTTCCTTGCAAAAGAGCCGTCCGCAACCACTTCGAGCAACTTTGCGTGTTGCGTCATCAATCTGCCGTCGGTGATGTCGATGACGACGTTGACGTTCGTCGTGCCGTCGTAAATCTTGTCGTCGACGACAAAGTCGTTGACTCTGAGTTGGATTTGTCGTTTGCTCATATCGAGCGCGTCGATGATTTCAAAACCGCCGATTGCGTCGAACGTCAGGTTGACGAATTCGTGATATTGCTTGTCCGCGTCGCTGTAAACAGAACCTTCGAGTTTGTAATTCTTCTCGGCTTGTTTCTTTTGTTCGGGCGTGCCGTTAAAGGCGATTTCGAGACCGCTCACCATAACGTTGTGCTTGCCGTTTGCTTGAACGTTTGCGTCCGCCTTGCCTTCTTTGGAAAGCGTGAACGAAACTTTGCTAAGGTCGTATGAGAACAGCTTAAGTTCTTCTTCGAGGTTGTCGGCATACTGCACGGACGTGAACGTGCCTTTTCCGCTTGCGTTCGTCCTTGCCGTCCAGTCGGTATCTTTCACCAATTCGCTGCTGCCCGAATACACTCTGTCGTTGAACGTGACGTCGGGAACGAGTCTTGCTCTCGAGATAACTACGCCGATGTTCTTGTACGCATTGTTGATGGAATCCGCGTCGACTTCGTAGTTGTTGTCCGAAACTCTCGTTGTGTCTTTGTCGACGGACACGTCGTAAGTTCCGACGTCTTTGCCTTTCGACTTGCCTTTGAGTTGCAAACCGACGGTTTGTGCGGTGTCGCCCTCTGCAAGCGCGCCTTGTGCGAACGAGTAGGTCATATCGACGTTGTAAGTCGCGTTGTAGTCACGATCCACTGCGTCGAGAGAGGCGAAACTGTTTCTGTCGATGAGGCGTTTGGTGATGGACGCCTTCATATTCTTGAACGTAATTTTGATGCCGCGCTCGCCGTTGTAAACCGCATTTTTGTCTATGACGATGTCGGAATCTTTGTAGGTGTCTTCTTGATTGACGACGTAATCTTCCATTCCGACGTAGAATATCGCAACGGTTACGCTGTAGTTGTCGCTGACATTTACGCCGCTAAACGAACTGCTTTCTTCCTCGATCAAATGCTTATTTGCGGAATTGAGCATATCGGTCGTATTGCCCGACTTAAAGGAAATATTACCTATCGTGAGATTCTTGGTGTTGTCGTATTGTTTTTTGATGGTTACGTCGCTCTTAAGGACTGCGATTGTACCCGTCAAAATGCGAATGGGTTCGCCGCCGTTTTCGTTGTCGATCCAAACAATCTTGACGATCGTGTTCTCGTCGATGTCAACGGTAAATTCGCCTTGTTTGCCGTTCAATATAGCGTCAAGACCGTCGTTGACGATTTGACCGAGTTTGTAGTTGTGCGCCTTATCGCCCGTGAGCGAGAGATTTGTGAACGTAATCTGCGACTGTCCGACTTCTACTCTGTCATACAAAGCGTCTGCAAAGAGGTTCACGTCGTCGTCTTTAAGCACTTTGAGTTGGGACAAGTCGTACATCGTGACGTTTTTGCTTGCGTACGGAACGTTTGCGTTGCCGTCTTTCGTCTTGCTCAAACCTACGAAATACTTGGTGTTGAGATCGATCGTCTTTTGCTCGATTGAGAATCTTGCACTCGAATCGAGGGTTGCTTCGACCGAGAAGTTTGCGTCGCTGCTGCAGAATTCCGTACCTACGGCAAAGCCGTAATATCTGCCGTCGGTGCCGTAGATAATGTTGCTCGAGTCGGTTGCGTCGTCGTATCTGTTTGCGAAACTGAGTCTTTGACCCGCGTTGTCGAAAATCGCTCTGACGTACGCGCCCTCGATTTTGGCGAGAATGTCTGCGTATGCAATGCCCGCATAGGTGCCGTCAGTGCCGATTGCTTGTCCGCCGACCGTCGAAATCGCAAATCCGATTCCGAAAACGTCGTCCTTGTCGCCGTAGACTTTGCTCATCGTCAAAGCCGTCGGATTGACCACGACTTTTGCGGGATTAATGGTGACGGAAACGGGTTCTACGAACACCGCGTCGGAAAGTTCCGCGCCTTCGCTGTAGAGTTTTGCGCCCGTGAAGGTGACGACGTATCTACCTGCATCGAGCAACTTGTCTTTTGCAATGCTCGTCGTCCAGACGACGGAATCGAACGCAATTTCACCTGCGCTCTCGACGACGAATTTGTCTTTGTCGTATTTAATCGAATCTTCATTCCAAAGATAACCGTACGTAAACTCGAATTTCACGCCGTCTCTGACTCTGATGACAACTGCGTTTTGCTCTGTGATATAGATGATATAATCGGTGCCTTTTTGTGTGTCGAGCGTGATTTCGATATTGCCGTCGGTGGCAGTACCGCTGAGGACTATACCATACTTATATGTTGCGGAATAACCGCTTTCGGTCGTGACTTGCTCGCCCGTGCCGAGTTTGAGAATCAAACCGTTTGCAAACAACTCTTCGATGTTGCTTGCAACCGCCATATCGTCTGCCGAAATCTTGTAGGTCGGGAAAATCGTTGCGAGCAATGCGGCATCCGCCTTTGTGCCGTATTTGAACACGCTCGATTGACCGCTGACGTCAAGTTTGACGGTGCGTTTTTCGATTTTGAAGAAATAGTTTGAAGTTTGAACGCGAACGGTGTAGTTTTTGTTGACGTCAAAGAGGTTTGCGTCCGCTTGGAATGCGTACTCGCCCACATCGGTGCCGGGTTCGCGATTGATTCTGCCGTCCGCAAAGTAGATTGCGTAGCCGTCCACTGTCGTGCTCGCGTCTTTTCTGTAACCCTCGAAGATTTCGTCGAGAATCTTGCTTGCTTCAGTGTAAAGTCCTGCAAATTGAGCAAGCCCTACGCCGAATTTGAATTCGGGATCGGAATTTCCGAATGTCTTGCTTGCTTGCCACGCGTCTACGGTTACGCTACGTCTTGAGACGCTGTATTCGCCGCTTACGAACGTGACGTCGTAGTTTTTGACGGTTGAAACGGGATTTCCTTTCTCGTCTTGCGAGGTGTACTTGACGTTATTGAGGATTTGATATGCGCCGACGTCATAGACACCGTGAGCATTGAGGGTACCGCTTATGTAGAAGTCATATGTGATGCCCTCGCCCTCCATCTTGTCTTTTGCGATGCCTTCGACTTTAAAATCGAAAACGGACGGAACTTTTTCGCCGTATGTAACCGACACGTCTTCCGCAGTGATGACGACTTTGCCTCGTACGATACTGTACTCTCTCGGCTCGAAGATTTGTTTGCCCTCATTGTCCGTTTTGAAATCGTCGGTGACGAAACTCTCGTCGTCTTTGGGGATATAGATTCTCACCGTATAATCGCCGACATTGACGGGCGTTTCTACGACGTTTTCATCCTTGACGAACTCGTATTTGAACGAATCTTTGGACGGTTCGTAACCGAAACTCATCCACGCCGCGACGTCGGTTTTTTCTGCCGTATATGCGACTTTGGTGTTGGTAAGGCTGTATGTGACAACCTTTCTTGCCGACAATTCAAATGCGTGTTTCGTCGTTTTTTTGTCATTGAGCAAATCGGAAAGATCTGCCACGTCGTCAAACGTGAGCGTTATGGAAGACGCGCCCTCACTGTCGAACGAACTCGGGGAAATGAGGTTGCCGTTTGCGTTTGCGCTCGACTTTGTCCAGCCATAATCCTTGTTGTAGTTTTCAAGCAACAAGTTGCCGTTTTGCGTAAATTTGAACGGAACGTAACTGTTTGCAAACGAAATGTTGAATTTGACCGTTTCGCCTCTCTTTACGGAAGAAATCGGGTTGTCGTCCTCGTCGGTCAAGGTTATATTTGCAAACCCGCTTTCGAGTTTCGCATTGCTCTTTACGGACGCGGAAACGGTGTACGAGGTCGTATCGACAAACACGTAAAGTTTGTTGACTGCCGACAAGTTGCCCGCTTGGTCTTCCGCCCAGAGGTGGATAACTCTCATACCTGCGGTTTGCGCCGCCAAAAGGTCTGCAACGAAATCGGTTGCGCCGCCGCTGTCGAGTTCCTCGCCGTTTCTGACTATGTATTGCAAGAATCCGAATTGTTTTTGAGGGTCGGTTGCCGTTTTGTATTCACTGTCGATGTTATAGCCCTCGATTCTTTGCAAATCTTCAAGGTTCTTTACGACGCTTATACCGTAGTGAATTTTGAGTCCCTTTGCGTAGTCGGTCGACAAAATAGCGTCGAAAAACTCGATCGACGCCGCGAGCGTAAACGATGACGTATACCACGTTCTCGATTGCGGAATATTGTATCCGTTCTTTAATTCGCCGATGAAGCCTTCTTCGTCGGTTAATCCGGGAAGAACGGGCGCCTCGACGTCGATAAGCACTTTCACGCCGCCGCTCCAATCGCCGTTAACGTATTCTATGGCATTGTCGTCGGAATCGATTGCGTTGAGAGATGCGTATTGTCCCGTGAAAGCAGTAAATTCGGACACCCATTCGTAGAAGAATTTGCCCTTTTCGGGTTTGGGTATGCCGAACACAAATGCGCCGTCTTTATATTCGACGGTTATATTCTGACCGTTGATATTGATTGTATGTTTGTTGTCTTTTACATCGGTCGTTGTTTTTGCGGTTATATAGCGGACAAAGTTGCCGTCGGTGTCGATGACAAATGCGTGCATCACGCTGCTCGAATCCTCAAATCTGAACGTGAATCCGGAAAAACCGCCCTTGGTGAAAGCAAATTTGAGAGTTACGTCGCCCGTTGCCCACTTGCCGTTTTCCTTTGCGAGAACGGTTTCGCTCTTACCGTCTTTATCGTACGTGAAATCGAGCGTGTATTCGGGCTTGTCGTAGTCCACTTTCATAACGAACGACTTTTCGCTGCCCTTATTGCCTGCAAGGTCGAACATATAGAAGGTAAATCTATAATATCCGTGCCCCTTTGCGGCAGCCATATCCGACGGATTGCCCTGATACGTCTTTCCGTCAACGGTCAATGCCGCCCCTCTTTCAAAGTCATATGTGAACGACGTGAGTTCGCCCACAGCAATAGGCAATATGCCCGCCGACTTGACGTCCGCATACGTTGCGAATTGTCTGATCGTTTTTGCGTTGAGTGCGGAAATGCTGTCCGCTCTGTCAACGGTGTAGAACCAAAGGTACGGCGAATAGCCTGCCGCCGTATCGTCCTCGTCGATTGTAAACTCTCCGTTTGCCGTCAACAAATTTTGACGGAACCAGTCCAAAGTCGAAACATCCGAGCCGACATAATTTTCAAAAGAGATGTTTGTGTCGGTGTGCTTTTCGTCGCTCGGCGAAGTAGTGTCGATACCCGAAACGTTAAGAGTGGTTGTGACCGACTTGCCGCCCTTGTCTGTAACAATGGTTTCCAATGTGCAGTTTGCCGTGAAATAAACGGAAACGACAACTCTTGCACTGTTGGTCTTTTTTACGATTGCGTAACCGACGCTCTTTTTACTTTGAGTCTCGCCATTGGTTTCCGTGACGGTGATTTCTTTTGCTTTGCCGACATCTGCCGAATTTGACATGTCAAACTCGGTGTTGCCGATTTTGACTTTTCCTATGCCCGACACGCGAGAATCGACGCCGCTCCTGTCGCTCCACGTTATGTTGCCGTCCGAGGAAATATTCACGGTCTTGTCACCGATGCCGATAAACTTCGTTGCGACGTTCCCGTATGCGATAGCCGCCGTTTCCAAAGAATCGTATTCGGTATAGTTGAACGTATCCACAAACTCGGTTTGCGCAAATTTGTAATAAGGAATCTGTGTGTTAGGCACTGTCAAATTGTTGCCGCTTGTATCTTTGAGATAAGAACTCGTGTAGGATGCCAACTTACCCGAACCGTTGGTCACCGAGTCGAGTTTGAGTTTGTTTTTGATTGAATCGTAAAAAACGGGGAATTTTTCCTTATTGCTTGCGTCGATAGTATTTGTGATGTAAGGCGCATATCCGGATCCGCTTTGACCTTGTACGTAGTCCTTCGCAACGCCGTCGTATTTAGAAGAAACAATAGGCGCAGAACCGTCTTTTGCGCCGTGGATAATTTCTATTTTAATGCTTTTGAACGTTACGCTATGTTTAATTTTAGACGTAAAAATGGTTTGGTTTTGCGCAGTGGAATACGTTTCAAAAGCGACGTAAGATTTATCTTTGGTAAGCGTAATCGTGGTCGCATAAGGGTCTCTCGTTTCTTGATTCGATGCCTTAAAGTTGCCCGAAACCGCAAGTGCGCCCGATTGCTTATTGCTTCCGCCCTCGAAACTCACGCTTGCGTCAATCGTGACCTTGACGGTGCATACGCCTTGGCTCGCCATCGTTCTTACGAAGTCACCGACGTCAAAGTTGATACGCGAAGTGACTTGAATATACTTTGTCGCAAGTGCGTCCGCCTGCACCGAATACGTATTGTTCGAGGCAGATATGTTTACGTCAATATCCGTATCTTCGGGTTTGTAAACGCTGACGTTGCCAGTGTTTTCCGCACCGCTGATACTGATGTTCGACAAACTTCTCGAATACGACCAACTTTTTGAACTTGCAGAATAAGTAAAGTTGGAAGCGGTGATTCCCAAATCTACGGGGGTTGCGCCGCCCTTATCCGCAGTTACTGCTTCTGCCATAGTATCGCTTGCCGAGTCAATGCCGTCGATTCCGACAAGAACGGTCGCAAATACGAGCGTAAAGCAGAGCACGAGTACAACGAGTCTTGCGAGCGAGAGTAATTGTCTTGATTTGTTGCCATTTCTCATAATATCCACCTCGGGTGTTGGTGTATGCACATACGCGCTCTCATCGCGCGCATATGTGCGCAAATTCTTATACATCTACAATATTACACGAAATCCAAAACAATGTCAACAGTCAATTTCTCAAACTTCGTTGCGGTGATAGCAATCGCCCATATTGTCATTCAGAGCATAGCGTGGGAATCCCCTAAATAGAAGCGAAAACTTTTGGGGCGATTGCACAGCACCGCACTTGTTCTCGAAATTTCTATCGCGCAGAGAATTTGCGCTATCAGTCTGGGCACGGACAAAACCTCTCGCCGCAATTTCGCCAAATTATCTGCTTGATGTGCGCCTTCGGCGCATTTTTTTGATACTGCGTTGCGGTGATAGCAATCGCAATGACAAGCGGACAAACATAATCCGAATTCTCCTTGTGTCATTCAGAGGAGCGAAGCGACGTAGGAATCAAGCGGAGCGAAATACAAATCGGGTGCGGGTGTTCCCGCCCTTGCGTCATTCAGAGCGTAGCGTGGGAATCAAGCAAAGCGAAATGCGGCTGTCGCCTCGATTGCCCCGTCACAATTTTATTGTTCCTCGCAATGACAAGCGGAAATTCAAAATCTTCCTACACACAGCGTGAATAGCATTGTGTCTAAACACGCTTCCCACTACAACAAATTGTATTTCGACAAAAATTTTGCTTTTGCGCTTGTTTTCCTCAAAAATACGATGTAATATATCGTATCGCTTCCGCATTGCTCTTATTTGCAAGGCATAAGCGGATTTTGATTTTTTTTTGAGGAACGCGATGGAATATATGCAAGAAGGTTTCGGCTCGAATCAATCCCTCGACAGCAAGGTGCAAAAACTTGTCATTCTTTTCGTGTTCGACAAAATGGCAATTCCCCTTGCCGAAACGACGATTCTCGACATATGCTCGTCCGACAACAACTGGCTGTCGTATATGGAATGTAAGCAGTATTTGTCCGAACTTCTGGACACCAACCTCATCTACCGCGTACCGAAAAGCGATATGCTGGGCATCACGCAAGACGGGGTGAGTTGCCTTTCGCTGTTCTTCACCAAAATTCCCTCGTCCATTCGCGACGAAATCGTGCAGTACGCTCGCGACAACCGTATGCGTTTCAAGAAACGTCAATCCTATTTTTGCGACTATTCCAAAAACGCCGACGGCACTTACACCGTGATTATGCGAATCAACAACGACATAACCACCCTTATGGAATTGAAACTCGTGGTTGCCAACCGCCAACTTGCAAAGTATCTGTACAAAAGTTGGGTTGACAAGGCTTCGACGACTTACTCTTTGATTTATGATAATCTGATTGAGTAAATGCGGCTTCGCCTTGATTGCCACGTCGCAATTTTATTGCTTCTTGCAATGACAAACGGATAAAAACCAAATCTTCCATACGTCATTCCGAGGGAACAAAGTGACCGTGGGAATCCAGCGTAGCGAAATGCGGCTGTCGCCTTGATTGCCACGTCGCAACATTCGTTGTTCCTCGCAATGACAAGCGGAAAAACAAAACCGAATCTTCCATACGTCATTCCAAGGGAACGAAGTGACCGTGGGAATCCAGCGTAGCGAAATGCGGCTGTCGCCTTGA